>OGQB01002270.1_pt1 | contig 14364 bp, 13 predicted proteins | sample 1553071 | NCBI WGS metagenome assembly OGQB01 (sample SAMEA2580284, study PRJEB22360) | human gut metagenome | biome: human gut; feature: human-associated habitat; material: faeces | place: Denmark | collected 2008/2010
CCCTTCGGACAAGAAGCATCCCTCGCTCTAAAGAGCTCGGTCAATTTTTATTTGGTGGTAGACCCGAATCCTCCGTTTCTGACTGCCGTTGCATCGTCATCCACGGTAATCCCATACTCTACAAAAATCCCCTGCATAAATCCCTGACCTTTTTCTACGGTCAGTGTCTTCTCTTGTTTGGCATCGTTTGTGATCTTTGCAAACATATGACCTTCGTTATCGGAATAGAAATAATCGCTGTCTATGATTCCGACACTGTTGTCCAGCTGCAGGCGGTATTTGAATCCCAGGCCGCTGCGAGGGTATAACTTCAGCACCCATCCTTCTTCCATCTCAACGCGGATCCCAGTCGGGATTTTGATAGTTTCGCCGGATTTCAGGCTAAAGGTTTCCGGTGTATAAAAATCGTAGCCTGCAGATCCTGCGGTTGCACGTTTTGGCAGTTTGATATCTTCGTAAATTTTCTGCAGTTTTGCTTCTGTAGTCTGAGGGAACTCTCCCATCCATCCTTCTTTAAACTGTTCAAAACTTACTTTATGAAATTTTGCTATTCTTTTCATGCTTTTCTCCATTTTCTGTGTCATAGGACACGGTTGTACAGGTATCCCTTATTGTCTCAGGTTCTTTTTTTGAACATGGATACTGTCCATACTATTCGCAGTACAGACAGACTTTTCCTGTTTCCAGTGATTTTGGCACATCGATTACCCGCTGATTGCTGCTGCCTTTCCAATGAAGCTGCACATTGCGTTTGTCTTTCTCATATTCGCCGTCTACACAGACATCCACATACTGCATCACTTCAAAATGGCTGATCTGTTCCCACAGATATCCGGTGTACAGCCAGATTGTTTTCGTTGGAAATTTTTCTCTGATCTCATGCACCAGTGCACGGATATCCAGACGGTTTGCCGGATGAAGCGGATCTCCGCCGCTTAAGGTAATACCGGAGACATAGCTTTTGCCCAGTTCCTTAAACAGTTCCTCCTTTGCTTCCTGATTAAACGGAATGCCGCCATTTGGATCCCAGGTGATCGGATTCTGACATTCCTCACAGCAGTGATTGCAGCCAGAAACCCAGAGTACAACACGCAATCCGTCTCCGTTTAACATATCGTCCTTTGTTATATTATGGTATCTCATATTGTCTCCTTGCTTCTTATCATACATAAATTTATCTTAGTCGGAGAAGACGCCCACTTCTATAGACGGGAATCATCTCACATCTGATATACGCCAAAAAACTGCCACTTCAAAAAAAAGTGGTAGTTTTCTGTATGGATCTATGTTCAGATGAAGAACTTGTAAGTGCTGTTTCTACCTGTCACTTAGTTGCCGCACTCGATACTGATCTCATTGAACAGATCAAGCACATCATCTACATTCATATTTTTCTTCTCTTCGCCCTTTTTGTCAAGGATTACTTTTCCCTGATGCATCATGACGATACGCGTGCCGTATTCGATCGCATAGCGAAGATTGTGGGTAACCATGATGGATGTGAGCTTCTTTTCACGCACAATCTGATCCGTCAGACGCATATTGATCTCGGCAGTCTTCGGATCCAGTGCAGCCGTGTGCTCATCCAGGATCAGGAAATCCAGCGGTGTCATCGTAGACATCAGAAGTGACATTGCCTGTCTCTGTCCTCCGGACAGGGCTCCGACTTTTACATGAAACTTATCTTCCAGTCCGAGATTCAGCGGACGGAGCAACTCGCGGTAAGCTTCTTCTCTTTTTTTGTTGACACCCTTTCCAAGGTTATAGGCTTTTCCTTTATTCTCTGCCATTGCCATATTTTCAAGGATCGTCATGGACGGGCAGGTTCCCATGGAAGGATTCTGAAAAACGCGTCCGATTCTTCCCATGCGTTTATATTCCGGCATATTTGTGATATTGGTGCCGTTGATCAGGACAGCTCCTTCATCAATCGGAATGCTCCCGCAGATAATATTCAGCATGGAAGTTTTTCCGGAACCGTTGCTGCCGACAACCGCAACAAACTCACCGTCATCGACTTTAAAATTAAAATTGTTGAACAGGCACATTTCATTGACTGTGCCAGGATTATAGTATTTATAAATTTCTCTGAGTTCAAGCATCGACTTTCACCTTGACCTTCCTGTTTCGTTCCATTCCAAGCACCAGGATCAGCAGGAACAATGCCGCTGTGATAAATTTCAGGTCCGTGGACTCAAAACCAAAACGAATGGCGATTGCCACACATGCTTTATAGATCACCGAACCGATTACCACGCTTGATGTCACACGCAGAATCGTTACTTTACGGAAAAGGCTGGTTCCGATGATCACACTGGCAAGACCGATGACCATCGTTCCGGTTCCCATGGATACATCGAAATATCGCTGTTGCTGTGCAAACACACAGCCACTTAATGCCACCAGGCCGTTTGAGATCGCAAGACCCACCACCTTTACCTTTCCTTTGTTTACACCAAGGGATGTAATGATATGATCATTATCCCCGACTGCACGCAGCAGCATACCGGATTTCGTTCTCAGATACCAGTCCAGAATGTATTTGCTGATCAGGGTGATGATCAGAACAATGATCACTACCTTAAAAGAAGAAAGGCTTTTTGGAATGATTTTATCTACCAGATCATTCTGGAAAATGGTACTTTTATTGTAGATCGGCAGGTTTGCCCTGCCTGCGATTCGGAGATTTACCGTATAAAGGGCCGTCATCATAATGATACCGGACAGCAGATCACGCACTTTTAATTTTACATGGATAAGGCCTGTCAATGTTCCGACTACAGCCCCGAGCAGAAAACAGATTGGCAGTGTCAGCAGCGGGTTTACATCTCTGCTGATCAGTGCTGCTGCGATCGCTGCTCCCATCGGGAAACTGCCATCTACCGTCAGATCCGGAAAATCCAGGATTTTGTATGTAATATAAATTCCAAATGCCATGATCGCATATATCAGTCCCTGTTCCAGGACGCTTATCAGCAATGCCATATCAACCTCCGATTATTCCACTGTGATCTCATCGAAAACTTCTGCCGCACCATCTACGGTAGCCTGATCCAGCTCAAAGTTCAGTTTGTCAGCAACTGCGGTATTTACATAAAGGCTTGCACCGCTGCATACTTCATACGGCATTTCTTCTGCCTTTGACTCACCTTTTAAAATCTTGGCTGCCATCTCGCCGGTCTGTTTGCCAAGGGCGATATAATCAATACCCATAGATGCCAGACATCCGCTCTTAACCTGTTCGATTTCAGAACCAAATACCGGGATATTCTTCTCATCTGCGGCTGCAATCACGGTCTGCAGTGCAGATACAACGGTGTTGTCTGTCAGGTTGCTGATGCAGTCTACCTTGGATGCCAGATCCTTTGCAGCCATCTCAACATCTGCTACGGTATTGATACCGCTGTCAACAATCTCAAAATCATAATTCTCTGCCAGCTCTTTGTATTCTTTGATCGTGCTTACGGAGTTTGCTTCGCTTGTTGTGTAAAGAATACCGATCTTCTTTGCATCCGGCATCAGATCACGGATCATTTTCAGCTGTTCCTCAACCGGAAGTTTATCAGAGGTTCCGGTGATATTTCCTACGGAATTGCCCTCTTCATCTGCAAGTCCTGCACCGACCGGGTCAGAAACTGCGGTATATACTACCGGGATCTCACTGTCCAGACAGCTGTTATAGGCACTCATGGCACTCGGAGTTGCGATTGCACAGATCAGATCCACATTTTTGGATACAAAGTTATCAGCGATTGTACTTGCGGTTCCGGTATCTGCCTGTGAATTCTGGTATTCTACTGTCAGATTGACACCTTCTTCGATCCCAGCACTTTTTAAACCTTCCAGGAATCCTTCGCGGCAGTTATCAAGAGAACCGTGCTCTGCAAACTGAGAAATACCGATGGTATAATCACTTTCTGCCGCACTGCTGTCTGCGGATGTTTCACTTCCGGTTGATGCCTGTGTATCTTTTGCAGTGTCTGAACTGCCGCATCCTGTCATCATTGCCATAATCATCGCTGTTGTCATAATACCTGCTAATACTTTTTTCTTCATAAAAGTCCTCCTTCTTCTGCCGTGAAACAGTTACAATTTTCTGATAAATAAAAAAACGTCTCAAGCTTTTCTGCCTGAGACGCTGATATTCATCAACGCGGTACCACTCAAATTGACTTCTGTCCACTTTGCATGTACATAGTTATACATTCCAGATTGATAACGGGTTCGGTTCCCGACAACGCCTACTCTCCTGTCCGGATTTTGGGCTGCCCTCGAAAGTCCATTCAATCATCCACGCCGTACTGCAATCCCACCGTCTGCAGCTCTCTGTGCCTTTATGGAAAATCTACTCTTCTTTCTCATCGGTTTTTCCTATGCAATCAATAGTAATACTTTTTCGCTTTCTTGTCAATGAAAATTTCTGTTTTTAATCCACTGTTTTTACACGCAGGAAAAAATATAAAATATGGCATACCCACACCACTGTGATACAGATTCTTCCGATCGGCATATTTTTCATGCAGAGAAAACCGATCGCCATCACAACGGTCACCATTCCGATAATTTTCAGTTTTGTTCCAAGCGTCATGGCTCTTTCCTGCACAAAGCTGTCCAGATGTTTTTTGTAAAGACCGGTTGACAGAAACCAGGTATGTAACTTTTCCGAGCTCTTTGCAAAGCAGAATACGGTTGCCATATAAAGCGGCACGGTCGGCAGGATCGGCAGAACGATACCGATCGTTCCAAATGCCAGGCACAGAAATCCAAGCAGCATCCAGATTATATTCATCGGGTTTTTCTTCATCTCTTTATCCTTTCTTGTTCATCACAGAAGTTATTTTTCTCTTGGCGGAAGCCGGTAATCCTGAATGGCTACCACAGGACTTCCGTTCACACGTGTTACCATCAGATGTACGCCATACAGTTTCTGAATGCTTTCTTCTGTGATCACCTGATCTGGAGCACCTTCGATCGCCACATGACCGCCCTGCAGACCGATGATCTTGTCAGAAAAATAAATGGTCTGGTTGATGTCATGCAGAACCATAACGATCGTGATGTCGAATTCTTCATTCAGTTTTTTGACCAGTTCCAGGATCTCCAGCTGATAGCGGATATCCAGATAAGTGGTCGGCTCATCCAGGAACAGAAGTTCGGTATTCTGTGCCAGTGCCATGGCGATCCAGACTCTCTGTCGCTGTCCGCCTGAAAGCCTTCCGATCTCACGGTCACGCAGGTCCAGAAGTCCGGTCACCTGAAGTGCCTGTTCGATCAGCCGCTCGTCTTCTTCACTTTTTCCGCCCAGCATTTTCTGATAAGGGGTTCTTCCATACGATACGAGGCGTTCGATCGTGATATCTTCTGCTGCGGAATTATGCTGGTGTACGATCGACACTTTTCTTGCAAATTCGCTGAGCGAATATTTTTTTATGCTCTTTTCTTCCAGCAGGATTTTCCCTTTTCCCGGTGTCAGATTCTTGGTCATAAGAGAAAACAGGGTAGATTTCCCACAGCCGTTCGCACCCATGATTGTCGTGATCTTCCCGCGTGGTATCGTCAGGGAAATATCCGAGAGAATCTGGTTGCTTCCGTAGGAAAAGCTTAAGTTTTTCACTTCCATCGCATTAGTTTCCATATTTTTTCGACCTCCGAAGCAGAAGAATAAAGAACGGACCACCAACTACGCTCATGATCACCGCTGCACTCACTTCATACGGAGCGGCGATCGTCCTGCCGATCGTATCTGCCAGCAGAAACGTAAAAGCCCCTGCAAGTGTGGAAAACGGGATCAGCACCTTATGGTCACTTCCAACCAGCAGTCTGCCGATATGCGGGACGATCAGTCCCAAAAAGCTTACGGCACCTGCAACTGCGGTTGAAACGCTGGCAAGTAAAACTGCCGTCAGGGAGATCACAATCCTGGTGCGGTTTACATTGATTCCAAGTCCTCTTGCCGTTTTGTCTTCCAGAGACAGCAGATTGCATTCCCCTACAAACAGAATCGCCAGAAACAGTCCTGCCAGTACATAGGGAAATAACGTTCCGACATCTGACCAGGTCTTCTGCGTGATATTTGCTTCTACGATCGATGCCACACCGGTCCTCTGACCGCCTGTCATCGTACTGAAGATACTGGAAAGTCCGGTGAAAAGGGCATCGACTGCCACACCGGTCAGAATGATGCGAAGCGGGCTGAGTCCCTGTTTCCAGGACAGACAATAGACCAGAAAGAATGCTGCCACCCCACCAAAAAATGCTGCAAATGGTGTAAAAAAGTAAAGTGTCGGAAAAAAGGTGCTCACACAGACTGCCGCAAATCCAGCTCCGCTTGAAATTCCGATAATTCCCGGGTCTGCCAGCGGATTTTTTAAAATCGCCTGAAAAAGCACACCGGACACTGCGATCGCCGCCCCGGCAAGCATGGAGATCAGAATACGCGGAAAACGCAGATCATAGACCGCCGCCACATTCTCATCATATTCTACAAACAGACCGCGAAGCAGCTGACCGAAACTTACGGAAAGACTCCCTGTATTGATTGCCGAAAAAAATACGAGCAACAGCAAAAACAGGATCACAGCAAACGAAATCCAGGTTCGCCTGTACTTTTTCTGTTTCCGCACCATATCTTGATTCATAACGTTTTCTCCTTCCAGTTCTGCTTTTATTACGATTCGGTATAAAGCAGTTTTTTTAACGTTTCCAGGGCATCCTGATAAGCAAACGTTGCACTCATTCCAAACTGCTCATACGGAAGATCATAGACTTTTCCGTCTTTCACGGCCTGAAAATGTTTCCAGATATCATTGGTCTTGAAATCTTCTGCAAACATTTCTGCTACCTGATCCGGAAGTGCATGTGCCGCACGCAGAATGATGTCCGGTTTTTTGGTCTTCATATCTTCTGTATTGACCGTCAGAAATTCCTGTCCCTGATCTTCATAAACGTTTTCTGCCCCGGCAAGGGCTGCCAGGCTCCCGATATAGGACTTTTCAGTAGCGATCACATAGCTTCCCGGAAGTCCCATCAGGATCAGTACCTTCGGATGTTCTTTTCCGGCAATTTCTTCCTGGAAATTCTGATAAAACTCCTGATACTCATCGGTAAGCTCTCTCGCCTGTTGTTCCCGGTCAAAAATCACACCCAGCTCTTCGATCGACTGATACATGCCTGGAACGCTGCGAAGATTTAAAAATGCCCAGTCACTGTTCAAAGTCTCGTACTTTGACTGAAGATCACTTTGCAGAGAACTCGGGCTTAAGATCCAGTCGGGACTTAACGATGCCAGAATCTCCATATCCGGGCTCATCGCCGTTCCGATGGTTGGAAGATCCTGATAGCGATCCGGGATCTCTGCCGTACTGCTGCAGACACCGACCAGGTTTAGCTCCAGTTTTTCACAAATCTGTGCCGCTGCCGGTGAGGTTGCCACAATACGTGGTGCTCTTCCAAGAGCGATCACCTTTTCTCTTGCAGCTTCCACAGCTCCCGTCTGCCCGTTTCCCTGTGCTGTATATGCTTCTGTACTTTTTTCCGGATGCTGATCGACACATCCGCTCAGGAACAGACACACTGCAAATGCCGACAGGAACAGAAGACATATCCGCTTACTCATCGTCCTCGTCTCCTTTCCACAGCTCCCCATGCTTTTGCAGAAAAAGAAAAATTCCGGTTCCGGCTGCCATCAGGATCAGACCGGAAAGTGTCATGGAAACGGTCAGCACCAGGATCCATTTTCCGGGCGTCATAGCAGAGGTATCCGCTGCATCACTTCCCGCCTGTTCTGTATTTGAGATTTCGGAAGCGGTTGACAGGGCAAGTCCTTGCACTTCCGTATCCGCTTGTGGAGCGGCTGCTTTGTTTTCACTCTCTGTATTTACCGTTTCTGATGTCTGTACTGCATTGTCGCTGCTTTTGGCATCCGCAGAATCAGAAGTTTTTGCAGAATCATTTTCCTCTGATTTCATAGTTTCCCGGCTGCTTTCATCCAACTTGTCTGTGTCGCTTTGTTCTGATTTATTTTCCTGAGCTCCGTCCGATACGTTCGATGTTTCCGTGACATTTATCGCCTTGAAATCTGTCTGATTACCGGACTGATAATCTCCCGGATAGAAATAAAAGATCACGTTTCTTCCCATCGGCTCTACATACATCGAGCAACGCACAATACAGCTCTCCGACGGTACTTCGATGCAGGCATCTTCGGTGCTTCCGCTTCCGTCTGCTCCTGTCGCCGTTGTTGCCATTGATGTGCTGCTCCATGTGCTGTCACCGACATTCTGAACCGATATGTCATGTCTGGAGGCATAATCCATCAGACTGAAGCGAACCGTCAGGTAGTATTTTCCGGAATCGGTCACTTCCAAAATCCCCTGTGTTCCAACGGCACTTTCTGCCATGCCCTGACCGGTCGCAGCAGAGGCTTCTCCGCCCGAATCCTCGATCACACCGGTCACCGGATGTGTATAACTGGTCGTTATGGAATAGGTATAAATGCTCCCGCTTTCTGCAAAGACCTGCTTTTTGCCCAAAAGCAGCAATCCGCAAACCAGAAGCAGTCCTGCGATATATTTAACCCGTTTTTTCTTCCTGATGCTTGTCTGCATAATCTTCTCCTATAATACCCATCTGCGGCTTCTGATCTTATAAAGGACACCGGTTCCTGCTGCCAGAAGTGCTCCAAGCGACGGAAGTGCGTCTGCAACCGGATTTCCTTTTTTGCTTTGTGCTCCCGATGTTCCCTGTCCTGTTGTCACCGTGTCACCATTTTCGCTGTCTTCCTGTTGTTGACTTTCTGCACTTACCGATGCTGCCTGTCCGGCTGCATCTTCAATCTTGTTTTTCAGCACTGCCTCTTCTTTGGCTGCTTCACTCTCTTTTTGCTCTCTGCTGCTTTTGGCGGCATCTTTTGTCTTTTTTGAAGCATTCGATGACGGAAGTACGGATGTTCCTTTTGTCTGGCTGCTTACCGGAAGTGACTGGTTTCCAAGTGGACTTCCTACGGAACCGTTTCCTGATGCGGCAGTTTTATTTCCGGTGGTTCCATTTGTATGGCTTCCCTGTGTGCCGCTTCCAGTATCAGTGCCGCTGCCGGAATTGCCGTTATCCTCTGTTTCTTTTACACTTTTTTTATCCAGTGTGATGTTTTCAAGATCCAGCTTCAGATAAACATTCTGGGTACCGCTTCCGGCGGAGATGGCATCCATGACCGGAACAAATACCTGGAGCGGAACATAGCCGTCTTTTTTTGCCTCCGCGATCATAGTAAAAGAAATTTCTTTCGGATAATCAGTGCCATTCTGTTTTTTGGTGACATCTACCTCTTTCGGGCTTCCGACCGGTCCGCCGTAAGCATCTGTCCGATAACCGACCTTATAATATTTCAGCCATCCGAGATAACCTTTCTGACCATTGATCGTCAGACCGTTAAAGCTCAGTGTCAGCGTATATTTTTTCTTTTTTACCGTCAGTTTCACGGTATGATCCAGAGCTTCGTTTGCCATGGATAAGGACTGCTTATCGATTTTCATCATTTTGCCCGGAAGATAATAGACTCCGTCCGAGAGCGTTTTGATATCCAGACTCTCGCCGCTGTTATCTTCCGTGGAAGAAATTGTTTTTTTCTGATCCAGATTGATGATCGCCTGGGATAGTGCATTTTGCTGTTTTGTGATCTGAAGCTTTGTCGCATTTTCATTATCATAAACATTCTGTGCCACAGCGATCGCTTTTTTCAGTGCTTCCAGACTCTCTTTTGTATATACATTCTCTCTTCCGGATAAACTGGTCGCCGATAACAGCAGGGTATGTAAGCCGGACTTGTCCGTTTTTTCAGAAGATGGATTCTGATTTCCGTTATTTCCCGGCTGTTCCGTGGACGGCTGCCCGGTAGACGGTGTTTCCGTAGAAGGCTCGGTGGATGGATCTGTCGGCTTTGACACCGGTGTCAGGCTGCTCCAGTCCAGCTGAAGCCTTGCGTACTGCTCGCCGCTGCCTGCACTGACCGCTTCCATCACCGGCACATAGACCTGCGTCCAGATTTCGCCATCTCCTTCGGTGACCGGGATTGCGATCTTTTTCGGATAGATCATGCCTTTTACATTTTCATCCAGGCCGTTTTCCGGATCGTTGTAACTGTCATAAACTCCATCATACTGCTCCAGGATCTCGGCTCCCGATGCAGCATCACTTTCGGTCGGAACTCTTCCGTCCACGTCCGGATAATACAGCATCTCAGCCAGATATCCGTTGAAATCCTTTTTTCCAAGACGGATTGTAAGCGGAACCAGATCCAGGACAAGCTGACAGTTCCCGCCGGACACCTGCAAGGTCATCGGTTTGGAAATGGCAGTGTTGCCCATGGAATCCTGATCCTGCACAGCATGACGCAATACACCGTTTATCGTATAGGTGCCGTCTGCGATCGTCTCTGCCTGCACGCTTTCCGTTTCGGCTGCATATACCTGCATTGTTTTTGCAGGGAACATCGGCGAGATCAGACCGGCAGAAAAAACGACTCCTGCAAGCAGATATACTTGCCATTTTCTTTTTCTTCCTGTCACATTTTTTTCCACTTTGATCCCTCCGTTCTGAATCTCGCTCTTTTTCTTACATTTTTACTTTCAGTACTTTTGAGTATGTTCCGAAAAGTTTCTGTTTGCCGTTTTTCTTATAAGCTCGTACTTTAAAATAGTACGTCTTTTTGGCTTTCAGTTTTTTCACGGTAAGTTTTGTTGTCTTTGCTTTGGAAATGGTTTTGATTTTTTTGTATTTGCCTTTGGCTTTTGTGGCCTGATAAACTTCATAACCATTTGCATCCGTTACTTTTTTCCAGCTTAAGGTCAGCGTATTCTTCTTTCCTTTTTTCTTTTTCAGATTTTTTACAGCCGCCGGTGCTTTTACGCTGCTGTTGTTCTGATTTCCGGTACTGCTGTTTCCATTTGCCGGGTACTGCTGATTGCCATTTCCGCTGTTCGCGTCATTGTTTTCACTGTTATTGTTATTGTTTCCATTTCCATCCGTATGGTCATCGTTTACCTCTTTCCGTTTTGCCCAGTCAAAGGTCAGCAGCACATCCTGGTCAAATCCTGCCATGGCATCTACGGAAACTCTGGCATAAACACTTTTCTCTCCTGCTTTTGCACGTTCAAAAGAAAAACTTCCCGGATAAGAAACACCTTCTTCGGTATAAGAATCCCCAGGCATAGCTTCTGCCCGACTGGATTTGTTATCTCCTTCATAAACCCAGAATTTTTCCAGATGTCCTTTTTCGGTACTTCCTGCCATGTTGATGTCCATGCTGTGGAAATTCAGTTTATACTGAGCTTTTCCGCCTTTTACAGTCACTCTCACAGTCGGAGCGATCGCCGCACCTGCCATCGATGCTTTATCCGGATTGGAAGCACTCATCAGTGCGACCGGCACATCATAAACGCCGTCCTCGATCGCCTCATCCTGTGCCTTTAAGGTATTCCAGTATACTTTTGTGAAACAGTCGGCACTGAATTTTCCCTGATCAAAGGTAATTCCCTGATACGTTCCCGTCAGACGTTTCATTGTCGGCACATAAATGCTTGCTTTGCTGCTGTAAGTGTCTGCAAATCCATGTTCCAGTGGAAAGCTGACTTTTGATACAACGTTGATTTCTTTTGTCTCACTGCCATCTTTATAGGACATGGTTTCTGTCGTTACATCTGCATCTGTTTTCAAGGTCTTTGTCACGTTGTTATCAGCATAGTATCCGTCAAACTGATAGATATAAAGCGGCTCTTTTTCGCTTCCGCTTACAATATCGGTGGTCAGGGTCATATTGCCGTCTGCATCGACCTGGATCGTTGCCTGTCTTGTCTCATCTTCGATCAGACTGTGTTTGATCTTATCGGTGTAATAAGAAATCGTGACGGTATAAGTGCCTTCTTTTAATTTTTCCGTCGGAAGGACATTCTCTTCCTGTTCCGGCTCCAGACCCAGTGCATCTAAAATAGCATCTCGGATCGCTTTCGAAGAATATGTTGCCCCGGAAACGATATCCACGGCACTGATCTCTTTTGCATCTGCTGTAGATTTGCCAAGATAGGCTTCTTCCAGTACCTCTGCCGCCATCTCCAGACGTAATTGATTATCACTTACATAGTTTCCGGCATAATTTTTTCCTTCTGCCAAAAGGCTGCTGATCTTCTGATCCTCCACGCCAACCGTGACTTCAATGTCATATTCACCAAACTGTGTGACATGTGAAGTTCCCTTGACGGAGGTTGCCGCAGATGCAGAAATTACCGGCAATGCAGTCAGTATCAGTGCCGCAGATGCGATACACGTCGCGGCTTTATAAAACCATTCCTTCTTTCTCATGGAAATTCCCCTTTCCTGTGGGACAAAAGATTTCGTCCCGGACATAATGAACGTGTTCCTGTGTATGTATATAAGTTAGTTCAGACTACTTTTCGTTATAATTAGGTAACACATTTAAATTCCCATGTCAAGCGGTCTTTTTGTTTTCGTGCTCAAGAAGCACGGAGTTGGATTCTTGCCGTTTTCGGCACTTTTTGTCTTTTTCTGTCTGGAAACTTTTTTCAGTTTTTAATTGCTTTTGTACTGTTTTGTTATCGTATGATGCCAGGGTCAAAAGGTCTAAATCCACATGAGCTTGCTCATCGGTGGATTTAGACCTAAGGACCCGCCCCGATATGAGCATAAAAGTGGGATGATAATCCCACGATATGCGAATACTGGGTGCTATGCACTCCCACACCTACATCCAGAATACGAGAACTGCTGTGCTCTCCGGCATATGGCTCCTTCCAACGCTGCATGTCATGGTGACGGACAAGACTCCACGCACTTCGCCGCCCTGCCGTCTGTGAAACTGGAATGCCCGCAGGGGGATCCGAATCATGTCATCCCGGCATTCTGCCTGGATCAGTGTGCCCTCCTGATCGTATTTGAGCGTATCGAGATGCCCGCTCATTTTTTCTCCGTTGATACGCGAAAAGCCCTGCATCTCTTTTCTTTTTAAAATCAGCCAGCTGCCGCGGCGATTATGTTTGAGTATCGCCGGCTTTTCAAATCCGTGGTCTGCCATGGACAGTGCCATCTTTCCTTCTTTGTTGCGGTACAGCATAAAATAAACCGGACATTCGATTTTCTCCGGCAGCATTTCCCGGAGGAAGTGTTCTGTCAGACGTTCTCTTTTCTCCCGCACATGGCTGCTCTGCATCCGCTTATAATTTGCCAGCATCGTTGAGATTGTATAACAGCTGATGTTTTCAATCATATCCCGCACGTTTGCTTCCAGCTGTGCTTCCGGGATGCCAATGCTCCGAAAGTAGAACGGCAGTTCTTTTAAAATACGCTTATAATTTTCAATCCATGCCTGCCCTTTTTTTGTAAACCGATAATCTTCTGTAAGAAGTCCTTTTTCGCAGCAGCTTTTCAGATAACGGCTGACCGGTGCAGTGCTGACCTGGCATTTTTCTGCGATCCTCGCAATCATACCGCGTGTGTTGTCCTCTTTTTCCAGCTCTGTCAGATAACGGAGCTGCTGCAGGGTAGGCAGATTTCTGCGATTCAGATTTTCACCTTTTTCCATATTTGCTCCCCTCTTTACCATATGTGAATATTCAATTCCCGGCACTGTGCTTCTTCTGGTTTCTGAATCCCTTCTGTGATACCAAGGACTCCATCGCACTCCGTAAGCGGAGAGGCAGCACTTACGGTGCAGGTCAGTGCACTTTGCGGAAGCCGGAAATCATTCTGTTCCCGTTTTGCCATCCGCCATTTTTCACCGTCCAGATACCACAGCCGACAGTCTTTCTCAATCTCTTTTCCATGAAGAATAAAGAAACTTTCTTTGTCACTGACGATCAGTTCCGCCATTTCCAGAAACCATTCTGACTCTTCGGCCAGACGGCGAGGAAAGCGCTCTTCCATGCGATAAAGGCTCATGCAGAAAGAATACGTTCCTTCTGGATACAGGTATCGCAGATCAACATCCCGCACTACACGGTCATACGTTTCTCCGTATTTTAAAAATTCCTGTACACCCTGAAGTACGTTTCCGCTGATCACATGTTCCATGCGGCAGGCATTCTCTTCTGCCTCTTCTTCTTCAAGCCCGCAGGTCATCTGCAAAAACTGGGTCAGATTATGGTGACGCAAAAGACATTCTTCACCCTGTACTTTTCCAAGTTCGGTGAGTCGATAGCCGCTGTTTTCCGCTCGTTTCCGCAGATAACCGCTTGCCATAAGTCCTCTTTCCAGACGCTTTAGTTCCGCATCCATAAGCTCCAGGTGCATTTTCACCTGATGTGGCCAGATTTCGGTTCCGGATTTCCATCCCATATAAAGATATTCCAGAAAGTCTTC
>OGQB01002277.1_pt1 | contig 14340 bp, 11 predicted proteins | sample 1553071 | NCBI WGS metagenome assembly OGQB01 (sample SAMEA2580284, study PRJEB22360) | human gut metagenome | biome: human gut; feature: human-associated habitat; material: faeces | place: Denmark | collected 2008/2010
AACTGCCTATTGTTGCCATGACTGCCAATGCTTTTGCAGAAGATGTACAGCTGGCAAAAAATACAGGTATGAACGGACATATCGCAAAGCCGCTGGATATGAATAAGCTGAGTGATGTTTTGAAAAAATGGCTGTAATGATACTGCGAACGGAGTGAACAGGAACGCTGTAATTTATTTATGTGTAGGCGAAAAAATAATTGACAGAAAAACACAGTCATTATAAAATATTTCCGAAAGGTAATGTGGACAAAAGTCTGGGTGGATAAGCTTCCCAGGCTTTTTATGTGAAGATAGAACAGACCGCAGTTTTCTTATTGAAAGAGAAATGTCTGTTTGAAAGTCTGTTGCCTGTCTTTCATTGAGGAGAGAAAAATTTATGTTAAATCAGTTTTCAAGAACCCAGCTTCTTCTTGGAGAAGAGGGGATGAAGAAGCTTGCTGGTGCCAGAGTGGCAGTATTTGGAATCGGCGGTGTTGGCGGATATGTGTGTGAGGCGTTGGTGAGAAGCGGGGTAGGTGCTTTTGACCTGATCGATGACGACAAGGTATGCCTTACGAATCTGAACCGCCAGATCATAGCAACGCGAAAAACAGTGGGAAAATACAAGACGGATGTTATGAAAGAGCGTATGCTGGAAATCAATTCGGACGTGAAGGTGGAGACACATAAGTGTTTTTTTCTGCCGGAGAATGCAGACGATTTTCCATTTGAAGAATATGATTATATTGTAGATGCAGTAGATACCGTTACTGCAAAAATCTCCCTTGTCATGAAGGCGAAGGAGAAAGGGGTTCCGATCATCAGTTCTATGGGTGCCGGAAACAAACTGGATGCAAGCCAGTTTAAAGTTGCGGACATTTATAAGACTAAGGTCTGCCCTCTTGCCAAGGTTATGCGCCGCGAACTGAAGAAACGTGGCGTCCGTAAGCTGAAAGTGGTTTATTCCGAGGAAATCCCTACAAGACCGATAGAGGATATGTCCATCAGCTGCAGAACCCACTGTATTTGCCCGCCAGGTGCCAAGCACAAATGTACAGAGCGTCGTGATATTCCGGGAAGCGTAGCATTTGTGCCGTCTGTTGCAGGACTGATCATTGCCGGAGAGGTTGTGAAGGATCTTTGCAAGCCTTGAAAGATCCCACAAAGTGGGGAGTGCAGGTAATTGAGGATTATGCTCTGAAACGTGACGATTATGCAGATTTCTCCCCGAGAGGGAACGTTGTGTTATAATAAACTAGTCAAGTACAAGGAGGCTTTGGGAGAGCTTTGGTAAACAGAATTGCCATATGTGACGACGTGGAAGTTGAGCGTTTTGTGCTGAAGCGTCAGTTGATGGTGTACTTTCAGACAAATGGCAGGGAGGCGCAGATCCAGGAATATGAATCTGGAGAGAGCCTCCTTGCAGACATTGAAGAGGGCTATATATGGCCAGATCTGATTTTTCTTGATATTTATATGGGCGATCTGAACGGAATGGACACAGCACGGAAGCTGCGTGACCTGGGAGTAAAAGCGCCTATTGTATTTCTGACTGCTTCACCTGATTTTGCGCTTGAAAGTTATGAGGTAGAAGCATCCGGCTATCTTCTGAAACCTGCAGAAGAGAAGCAGACCACAGCAATTTTAAACAGACTGCTGAAGTCTGAGCTTCGCAGGCGGATTTCCGTGAAATGCAGAAGACAGTATCGTTATCCTTTCGTGGATGAAATTTTATACCTGGAAAGTGACCGCCATACAGTAACCTTACATATGCTGGATGGTTCAGTGCTTGAAACTGCGGAAAAACTTGGGAATCTTGAGAAAAAGATAGAGGATCCCCGTTTTTTGCGTTGCCACCAAAGCTTTCTGGTAAATATGGATCACATTACAGATGTAGAAGAGGAGTTTTTACTCCGAAATGGAGAACGGGTTCCCATTCGCGTGAGAGGACGTAAGGATGTGCTGGATGCCTATAATCACTTTTTCAGGATAAAGTCATCCGGCAATTGAAAGAGAGCAATTGCCAGTATGGTGAATAAAAAACGGATTTCATAGACAACAGGCAGGAAACACAGTGATTAAACGGAGCTATTGCTCTCTTGAACGCTATGTTTCCTGCCTGTTTTTGTATGGTTCAGATTGCGATTTTGCTCGAATTCGACCTACGCAGCCCGCTACGGCGCCCTCATCCGGGCAAAATCTCCCACAAATTGTGACGTACATCTTGCGGAAAGCCTTTTTCAGACACGCTTTCGTTTCTTAATCCCTGGAAAACAGATCCCTTGTATAAACCTTTTTCTTCACATCGTCCAGGACCTTGTCATAACGGTTCGCCAGAATACACAGGCTTTTTTCTTTAAACTCTTCCAGATTATTTACAACCTTGCTGCCAAAAAATGTGGAACCGTTTTCCAAATTGGGCTCATAGATGATGACAGTGGCGCCTTTTGCCTTGATCCGTTTCATAACACCCTGAATGCTGCTTTGCCGGAAATTATCGGAATTACTCTTCATAGTGAGGCGGTAGACGCCGATAACCACTTCTTTTTCCAGGCTTGACTGATAAAGGTTGTCCTCATTGTAGTTGTAATAGCCGGCTTTTTGCAGTACCTGATCAGCAATAAAATCCTTTCGGGTACGGTTGCTTTCCACGATTGCGGACATCATATTCTGAGGAACGTCGTTGTAATTGGCAAGAAGCTGTTTGGTGTCCTTAGGCAGGCAGTAGCCGCCGTAGCCAAAGGAAGGATTATTGTAATGAGTTCCGATCCGGGGATCCAGACAGACTCCATTGATAATATCGCGGGTGTTCAGCCCCTTCATTTCCGCGTAAGTATCCAGCTCATTAAAATAGGAAACACGAAGTGCCAGATAGGTGTTGGCAAAAAGTTTTACAGCTTCTGCTTCCGTATATCCCATGAACAAGGTGTCGATATTTTCTTTGAGAGCACCCTCCTGAAGAAGTGCTGCAAAAGTATGAGCTGCTTCTCTGGTGTGCTCATCACAGGAGACAATGATCCTGCTTGGGTAAAGATTGTCGTATAGGGCCTTGGACTCTCTGAGAAATTCCGGGCTGAAAATAATATTGTTATTGTGAAACTTCTTTCGGATAGATTCTGTGTAGCCTACAGGAATCGTAGATTTGATCACAATTGTGGCAGCAGGATTCACCCTTGTGACCAGGCTTAGTACAGCTTCAACAGCGGAAGTGTCGAAATGATTTTTCCTGCTGTCATAGTTGGTGGGGGTGGCCACTACCACAAAATCAGCCTCTGCGTAGGCGGATTCTCCGTCTGAGGTGGCCGTAAGATCCAGTTCCTTTTCCGACAGGTATTTTTCGATATATTCATCTTGGATTGGAGATTTCTTCTGGTTTATCAAAGCAATCTTCTCCGGAATTATGTCAACTGCAACAACATGATTATGCTGAGCCAGCAGTACAGAAATAGAAAGCCCTACATATCCGGTACCTGCGACTGCAATAGATTTATTCATGGTAAGTTCCTTTCTTAAAAAAGTGTGAAATCGGGAAAAAAGAGTTTAAATTTTCACAGTTTGTGCTACAATATATAACACTAATGATGAACCGTTCATGCACAATTTTTATAAATAATAACATGACAGACTGGAAAATACAACGCCTTGGGAACTTTTTGGAATATGCAGATTACAGAACGTTACCAGTGAACAGTAATACAGAACTGACTTTTAAACAGTCTCGGATGAATGGAGGAACAGAATATGTGTACAGCAGCAACCTATAAAACAAAGGATTTCTATTTTGGAAGAACTCTGGATTATGAGATTTCCTATGGAGACCAGGTAGTGATCACGCCTAGAAATTATGTATTTGATTTAAGAGAAGGCGGTCAGCTGAAAAGTCATTATGCCATGATCGGAATGGCATGTGTTATGGAGAACTATCCGCTGTATTATGATGCGGTCAATGAGAAAGGTCTTGGAATCGCCGGTCTTAATTTCGTTGGAAATGCCAGCTACAAGAAGCCTGTAGAGGGGAAAGACAATATTACTCAGTTCGAACTGATCCCATGGATTCTGGGAAAATGTGCTACAGTGAAAGAAGCACGCCAGCTTCTTAAGAATATGAACCTGATTGACACCCCATTTCTTCCTGATCTGCCAGTTGCGCAGCTGCACTGGATTATTGCGGACAAAGAGGAATGTATTACCCTGGAGTCGTTGGAAGAGGGAATGAAAATATATGATAATCCAGTAGGTGTCCTCACAAACAATCCGCCCTTTAACTATCAGATGTTTAATCTGAACAATTATATGCAGCTGGCTGTGGAAAACCGCAGTAACACGTTTTCAGAAAATCTGGAACTGAATCAGTACAGCCGGGGAATGGGTGGCATGGGACTGCCGGGAGATCTCTCCTCCCAGTCAAGATTTGTGCGGGTGGCCTTTGTAAAAATGAACTCTCTGTCCGGGGATTCAGAAGAAGAAAGTGTAAGCCAGTTTTTCCACATTCTTGGCAGCGTAGACCAGCAGAGAGGCTGCTGCAAGCTGGGAGAAGACAAGTATGAGATTACGCTATATACTTCCTGCTGTAATACAGATAAGGGAATCTATTATTATAATACTTACGACAATCACCAGATCAGTGCTGTGGATATGTACAAGGCGGATTTGGATGGTGAGAAGCTTTATACCTATGCGCCCATAAAAGGGGAACAGATCAGAATGCAAAATTAGCTCCCGTTTCGAAATAAATGTTTCAAAAAACTACCATGTTCCAGAAAGAATGTTCGATTTTTATTGCAAAATTTTAATTTAGTGCTATAATGAACTATCATAGATTCAGATGGCGAATTCATATGAGTTCGCCATTTTCTATAGAATAAATCTGGCACTCATATTAAAGGAGTGCTGACAATACAAGGAGGAAACATGTATGATTACAATACCAGTTTATGAACTTCTTCTTTTACCGGAAGTTACATTTTTCTTTAAAAAAGATATGTTTCCGGAAGGCAGAATTAAAGAACAGAATATCGGAGAAGAAATTCTCTTCGTTTTACAGAAGAAAGAAATAGCACCAGAGGAAATTTCCATGGAAAATATTTTTCCAGTGGGCGTGATGGGTATCATTGAGAATATAGACGAGGAAGGCAGCGTCAAGATTACTACCAGAAGAAGAGTGCAGGTGACTCATGTAGAATATTCTGACGGTATGGTTCAGGCAGAAGCGGTAGATCTTCCGGATATCCAGGATATCTCCCCGGAAGAAGAAAAGGAGAAATTTGATAAGATCAAGAAAGAACTGATGGATTTTGCAAAAGGCTTTCAGTGGGGCGTCTGGGTACGAAGCATGATCTACCATTGGAAAAGCTATCCGGAAGCCGTCAGTGCCCTGGCTGGTTACATGAGCCTTTCCTGGGAAGAAAAATACCATATGATCGAGGTGGATTCCAGGAAAGAACGTATGCATCTGATGGAAGAGGCTGTCTATGAGCTGATGGAGATTTTCCGTGTCAGTGAGGAGGCTGAGACTGCGCAGAAGAACTCCAATGAGAAAGTTTACCGGGAGTCCGCTATCCGGAAGCAGATCGAATTTCTTCAGCAGCAGCTGGACGAAATGCATCCGGAGAATATTTCTGATGTGCGCCGTTTCCAGAAGAAAATCCAGGAATCCGGCATGAATGAGGAAGCACGCAAAGAAGCTGAAAAAGTGCTGAACCGCATGAAGCAGGAAGGAAAAGACAGCCATGAGTATGGCATGCTGTACGATTATCTGGACTTTGCCACAAGTCTTTCCTGGAAGCCAGAGGAACCTGCTGAAATTGATTTGAATGAGGCAGAACAAATCCTGGATGAAGACCATTATGGGTTGAAAAAAGTAAAAGAGAGAATTATCCAGCAGCTTGCTGTTATGGCTCTTAATAAGAAACAGTCTGGTTCCATTTTATTGTTTGTAGGTGCACCTGGAACTGGAAAAACCAGTATCGGACAGAGTATTGCCCGTGCGCTTCACCGTAAATATGTGCGTATCAGTCTTGGTGGAATCCGTGATGAAGCGGAAATTCGAGGACACAGGAGAACCTACATAGGTGCTATGCCAGGCAGGATTATGGAAGGAATGAAGAGAAGCGGAGCTGCAAATCCGGTTATGGTACTGGATGAGGTGGACAAGCTCGCCAAAGATTACGGCGGTGATCCGGCAAGTGCTCTTTTGGAAGTGCTGGATCCGGAGCAGAACGGAAGCTTTACAGATCATTATATGAATGTTCCTTATGATCTTTCCAATGTGCTTTTTGTGTGTACAGCCAATTCCACCGATACCATTCCTGAGCCATTGCTCAATCGTATGGAAGTAATCCAGTTTCCTGGATATACTGCAGTAGAGAAGTTTCAGATCGCGAGACGTCATCTTTTGCCGAAAGCAATGAAGAGCATGGGAATCAAAGCCCAGAATCTGAAGGTGACAGATGAGGCAATCCGCCGCATTATTGAAGAGTATACAGCGGAGGCTGGTGTCCGCGGACTGAAGAAGCAGATGGATGTGTTATGCAGATATGCAGCTGTGAAGCTGGTAAAGGGTGAGCAGAAGAGCATTACGGTAAGTGAGAAGCGTGTAGCAGAATTTTTGGGACATGGAATTCATCATGAGAAGATTCTGGAAAACCCAGTGCCTGGAGTTGTAACCGGTCTTGCCTGGACCAGTGCTGGTGGAGAAATCCTTTTTATCGAAACTTCTTTTACAAAAGGCGATGGAAAGGTGATCATTACCGGACAGCTTGGAGATGTGATGAAAGAGTCCGCCCAGATTGCCATTACTCTTGTGAAGTCCCTCTATCCGGAATTTGCAGATAAATTCAAGGAAAATGATCTTCACATCCATGTGCCGGCAGGAGCAGTTCCCAAGGATGGCCCATCAGCAGGCATCACGCTGGTAACTGCATTATCCTCTCTGGTGACAGGAAAGCCTGCACCAGCAGAAATAGCAATGACAGGAGAAGTTTCCCTTCGCGGCGGTGTTATGCCTATTGGCGGATTGCCGGAGAAGCTGATGGCTGCCCAAAGAGCTGGCGTAAAGCATGTGTTTATTCCATATGAGAATATGGATGATCTTGATGATGTGGCCGATGAGGTAAAAGAGAAGCTTGAGATTACACCAGTTAAGACCGTGCAGGAGGTTCTGGATTGCTGTTTACAGCTCGCCAGATAACAGGCTCTGGAAAAGCTGCTGATATAATAATTTTTTTACCAAAACATATTTTCATGTTCAAAGAGAGAATTAACAATTAAAATTACAAAAACTATAAGAAGTATGTTATAATAAGTGTACTAAATGAAACAACTGCAAAGACAGAAGTGCAGTGCATGGAAGCTGTTACAGAGTATGAGGCTTTCATTACAGATCAGATTATAACCCAGACAGAAAGTTGGAGGAAAAGTTATGAAGAAAGGTAAATTATTAGCTACGCTGCTCTGCAGCGCATCAATGGTTATGGGAAGCTTGGTTCCCACGGTACCGGCTATGGCAGATGCTATGAAGGTTGTTACACTTGGCGCAGATCTTTCAGATGAGCAGAAGAACACCATGCTGAAATATTTTAAAGTAGATTCCAGCCAGGCACAGATTATCTACGTTACCAATCAGGATGAGAGGGATCACTTAAGTTCCTATGTTCCGCTGGAGCAGATTGGTACAAGAACAGTGAGCTGTGCTTATGTGAAGCCTACCACATCCGGTGGTATCAAGGTTCGTACCGCCAATTTGAACTGGGTTACCTGCAATATGATCGCAAGTTCCCTTTCCACATCTGGTGTTACCAACTGTGAGGTTGTTGCTGCCTGCCCGTTTGAAGTATCCGGTACAGGAGCACTGACCGGTATCCAGATGGCATATGAGACTGCCAGTGGACAGAAACTTGATGAGACCAAGAAGAAGCTTGCTACTGAGGAGATGGTAGTTACAGGTAATCTTGCTGATTCTGTAGGAAAGAATGACGCTACCACTGTTATCAACCAGGCGAAAATGCAGGTTATTGCAGACAATGTTCAGAATGCAGATGATATCTACAATATTGTTGTAAATATCTCCAATAATAACAATGTAACTCTTACAGATGATGAGATTAATACCATCGTAAACCTGCTTCAGCAGATTTCCCAGCAGGACTATGATTACTCTGAGATGCAGGAAACTCTGGAGCGTGTAAATGACAATGTAACAGGAAAGGCAGAGGAGAGCAGTGATTCATCAGATGATGAGGACAGTATTGTGGATAATGTAGACCAGAGTGCTCTTGGTGACAATGTTATCGAGAGTTCTACAGAGGATCCGGGACTTGCTGAGGAGACTGGAGCTGCAGACGAATCCGGTGAAGAATCCTGGGAAGAATTTCCGGCTTCTGATGATTCCAGCGAGAACACAGATGGAAGTACAGATGAGTCAGCTGATGGTGACATCAGTGAAGTTGGCGGAACAGATACTGGTGATGGCAGTGATTCTTCCGCAGAGATCACAGATATATCCCAGCTGAATACAGATTTCCTTGGCGATGATGCGAAAGCGAAATTTGAAAAAGCGAAGACCTTCTGTCAAGGAGAGTACAGCGGTGATGAGGATGCTCTTTACGAAGTAATGGGAGATGATGCTGCAGTTACTGTAACACTTGATTCCGACACAGGCAACAAGCTTTCCATCAAGGTTCTTCAGAAATACCTTGGTATCCTTGGAAATGGTGCTGTTTCCTATCAGGAGGATGGAACTGAGAAATACATTACACCAGAACTGAATATGCTGGATAAAGAGATGAAGAAACTTTTCGGCATTGATGTGATCGATGATGGTGAGTCTTCTGAGGATATTGATGTTCTTGGCGATGCAGTATCTTCTGATGATAAAGATACCCTGTATAAAGATACTATGAAGTTCTTTGAGAAACTTTATGGTGAGAGTTCAGAATCCAGTGATTCAGCTGACGGCTCTGAAAATGTGACAACAGATGAAAGTGCTACAGATGAAGTAGGCGATGAGTCTTATGACGAGACTATTGATGAAGAGTCCTACGAAGAATAACAGACCTGAATTCGGAAGAATACTGTTGAATAGTATGTGTTGATGCTCCAGGAGATGACATGTCTGCTGGTGGAAAAGGTACAGAAACTGATATCCAGTGGGATATTGGGGACTGTACCTTTTTTTGCAGAAAATAACTGTCCTCTTAAAAATAATCAAAACTGTCTATTGAAGACATACCAGTATCTCGCTATGATAAGTGCTAATTAGATACTGCAGTATAAAAAGCAGTGATTAAACAGGAAACATTGGAGCTTGTTTGAGAAATCATTCCTGCAACTTGTGAGGCACATCTTGCAGAATGTTTTTTCAATATGTACCAGGTTTCCGGGAAAGAGAGAGAAACCTATGAACAAACAGAATTCTACCATTATGAAACTTGCAGAGACTGCACTTCTTGCAGCACTTTGCTATGTATCTTTTACATTTTTGCAGATTAAGATTCCGGTACCGGGTGGAGATGCTACTTCTCTTCACATCGGAAATACCTTCTGCGTGCTTGGAGCTCTGCTTCTTGGCGGTTGGTACGGCGGTCTTGCAGGTTCTATTGGAATGACTATCGCAGACCTTATGGATCCGGTTTATATTACAGGAGCACCCAAGACCTTTGTACTGAAGCTTTGCATCGGTCTTATAACAGGCCTTGTAGCCCACAAGATTGCAAAGATCAATGAGACGAACGACAAGAAATACGTATTCAAATGGAGTCTGATCGCTTCTATTGCAGGTCTTGCTTTTAATGTGATCGCAGATCCCATCGTTGGCTATTTCTATAAACAGTACATTCTTGGTCAGCCCCAGGAAGTAGCGAGCATCCTTGCGAAATTAAGCGCCGGTGCTACATTTGTAAATGCAATTGTATCTACAATCCTGGTTGTGATTATTTACAATGCAGTTCGTCCGGCTCTTATTAAGGCAAATCTGATTCACGTACATGTAGCTGCAGCGAATGCGAAATAAGAAGAAAATAACCTTCTGGAAAAGTCAGAATATGAGATAAGTGAAAGCTCTGGAATGTCTGAACCGTGTACCGCCATTGAAAGTCAGATTTAGAATCTGACGATAGGAAGCGAGTTCAGGCAGTCCGGAGTTTTTTTTGTGTTGTTAATGAGACTGAGATGTCTGTTAAAAAAAGAAGATGAATGGCTGGCAGTTTATAAAATTTTAAGATTAGTGAAATTTTTATGACTTTTTCTCAGAACCCCTGGAAACACTGGCAAATTGAGAAATTGTGTGCTACAATGTTACCTAAATCGCAAAAGCAAAGGAGTAGTGCTATGAGTCTGGCAGTAGTAACCCTGAAAAAGGGAGAAGGACGTCTTTTGAAATCCGGCGGAATGTGGATTTTTGATAATGAAGTAGCTTCTATTATGGGAAGCTTTGTAAATGGAGATATTGTACTGGTTCATGATTTTGACGGATATCCTCTGGGAAGAGGATTTATCAATACGAATTCCAGGATTGTGGTACGTCTTCTTTCAAGAGATGAGAATACTGTGATCGATGAGGAATTTTTTGAGAAAAGAGTGCGGGATGCATGGGAGTATCGTAAGAAAGTAACGGATACTTCAAGCTGTCGCGTGATCTTCGGAGAGGCAGATTTTCTGCCGGGTTTTATTGTGGACAAGTTTTCTGATGTGCTGGTGGTACAGTCCCTTGCACTTGGAATCGACCGTTATAAAGAGATGCTGGTGGAACTTCTGAAGAAAGTTCTGGCAGAGGATGGTATCCGGATCTGCGGCGTTTACGAGAGAAGTGATGTGAAAGTACGTAAGCAGGAGGGAATGGAGCCATATAAGGGCTTTATTGGTGAAGAGTTCCCTACTTTGGTTGAAATTGTAGAAAATGGTGTAAAATATCAGGTGGATGTAAAAGACGGTCAGAAGACAGGATTTTTCCTGGATCAGAAATACAATCGTCTGGCAATCCAGAAGCTTTGCAGGAATGCCAGAGTTCTGGACTGTTTTACCCATACTGGTTCTTTTGCTTTAAATGCAGGATATGCAGGAGCGAAAGAAGTAACTGGTGTGGATGCTTCACAGCTTGCAGTTGATCAGGCTACAGCCAATGCAGCTTTAAACGGACTTTCTGATTCTGTAAAATTTATCTGTGAGGACGTATTTGATCTTCTTCCGAAACTGGAAGAGAAAGGCGAGAAATATGACGTGGTAATTCTGGATCCACCTGCATTTACCAAGTCAAGAAGTTCTGTTAAGAATGCAGTGAAAGGCTATCGTGAGATCAATCTTCGTGCCATGAAACTGGTGAAAGACGGCGGCTTCCTTGCAACCTGTTCCTGTTCACATTTTATGGATTACCAGCTTTTTACCCAGACCATCGGTCAGGCAGCCAGGAATGTGCATAAACGTCTCCGTCAGGTAGAATATCGCACCCAGGCACCAGATCATCCGATCTTATGGTCTGCTGATGAATCTTATTATCTGAAATTTTATATTTTCCAGGTCTGCAGCGACAGATAGGAATAGACGGAATGATTGTTGGTTGTTTTGTGAACCGTAATAGTGAATGTACAGAATCAGGAATAGGGAAATAATATAATAACATAAGAGAGACAGAAACTTATTTCAGGAAGATAAGTTCACAAGAAAGAAGGTATTTTATTGAAAGAAAAATTTATGAGATTTATGCAGGGACGAAACGGAGTAGATCAGTTCGCAAGATTCACTATGGGAGTAGCACTGGCTGCTATTGTGCTCACCTTATTTACTGGGACCAGAAGTGGAATCGGCGCATTTCTGGATCTGTTTGGAATGGCTGCCATTGTTTATACTTATTTCAGGATTTTTTCAAAAAATATTTCCAAACGTTATCAGGAGAATCAGAAGTATCTTCAGATGACGGATAAGCTAAGAGCCCGTTTCCAGAAAGAGAAGCGAATGATGAGCCAGCGCAAGGACTATCATATTTACAGCTGTCCTGGCTGCGGTCAGAAAATCCGTATTCCCAGAGGCGGATTTAAGAAAGTGGAGATTGAATGTCCCAAGTGTCATACCAAATTTATAAAGAGGCGCTGATATGTTTGGATATATTGTAATGAACAAGCCGGAGATCAAGATGAAGGATTTTGACATGTACAGAACCTTTTACTGCGGACTCTGCAGGGAACTGCGTGAGAAATACGGGATATCCGGCCAGATTACATTAAGCTATGATATGACTTTTGTGATCATGCTTCTTTCCGGCCTTTATGAGCCAAAGACGTACAAGGGCACTACCAGATGCATTCTTCATCCTGTGAGAAAACAGCCAGTTCGAAAGAATGTGATGACAGAATACTGTGCAGACATGAATATACTTTTAACTTATTATAAATGTCTGGATGACTGGAACGATGACAGAAAATATGTGAAGCTTGGTTACGCCAGGCTTCTCGAGGGGAAAAATAACCGTCTGTTAAAACTTTATCCAGATAAGGCGAAGCGGATCGTCGAACTTCTGGATGAGCTTTCCGCTTTGGAGAAACAGGGAGAGACAGATATAGACAGAATGTCCGGGATTTTTGGGCATATTATGGAGGAGATTCTTGCTTACAGGCAGGATGAGTGGGATAAAAGCCTTCGAAGAATTGGCTTTTATCTTGGCAAATTCATCTATCTTCTGGATGCATATGATGATGTGGAAGAAGATGTGAAAAATAAAGATTACAATCCTTTCGCAGAAAAATATACAATGGAAGGGTTTGAAGGGGAAGTACGCCAGATCCTTATGATGATGATGGCAGAAACCTGCAGAGAATTCGAGAAGCTTCCTATTATTAAATATGGGGATATTCTTCGGAACATTTTATATTCCGGTGTGTGGTGCCGCTTCGAGGAAGTGAGCAGGAAACGCAAGGAAGAACGGGAGAAAGAACATGTTGGATCCATATAGCGTACTGGGAGTTTCCAGAAATGCAACAGATGAAGAAATAAAGAAGGCATACAGAAAGTTAAGCCGGAAGTACCATCCGGATGCGAATATTAACAATCCAAACAAAGATCAGGCAGAAGAGAAGTTTAAGGAAGTACAGCAGGCATATGAGCAGATCATGAGAGAACGCGAGTATGGAAGCAGTGGTGGATCTTCCGGCGGATACGGTAGTTATGGATATGGAGGATTTGGCGGCTTTGGAGGACAGCAGCGCCAGAGCACTTACGAAGATGAGGAAAGTGTGCGCAGACGTGCAGCAGCTAATTTTGTTCAGAGCGGACATTATCAGGAGGCTATGAATGTGTTGAATTCCCTTTCCCAGAAGAATGGAGAGTGGTATTATATTTCCTCCATGGCGAACATGGGAATGGGGAATAATGTAAAAGCGTTGGAGCATATTCGTGAAGCTGTGCGCCAGGAGCCGAATAATCAGCAGTACCGTATGCTCCTGAACCGGATGGAAGGTGGCGGAAGCTGGTATGAGACACAGCAGGGACCGTTTGGAGGAATGCCGGTGGCAGGGGATGATATGTGCCTGAAGCTTTGTCTGGCGAATGCGCTTTGCGGAATGTGCTGTCCGGGAAGCGGAGTGCTGTGTTGTTGATAAAGTAGAAGTTTATGATACTGTACCGTGGAGAAGGATGCCATTGTACAGTATTCTTTTTTGAGGTGTTTTGATGTTACCAGAGAACAGTAACCTTTGAATGACAGATTTTGTTAAAAATCAATTGACAAGAAAACTCGCACGTATTAAACTGTTAAAGCGTGAAATAGATATAGATACCGCAGACGTGAAGCATCTGACGTTCGTATGGGATAATACAGCTTTTGGGGGCTGCATGACCATTTGTGGGGATTGTGCATCTGGCGTGCGGTAGTATAGGAGGAATCAGATAATGAGTATTCGTATTGGTATCCTGGGATACGGTAACCTGGGACGTGGCGTAGAATGTGCGATCAAACACAATCCTGATATGGAACTGGTGGGAGTTTTTACCCGTCGTGCTCCTGAGACTGTTAAAATTCTGACAGAGACAGCGAAGGTATATTCTGTAGATGATGCTGAGAAGATGAAAGACCAGATTGATGTTATGATTCTTTGCGGCGGAAGTGCTACTGACCTGCCAGAGCAGACACCTAAGTATGCCCAGTGGTTCAATGTGGTAGACAGCTTTGATACCCATAAGAGAATCCCGGAACATTTTGCAAATGTGGATAAAGCGGCTTCTGAGAACGGTCATGTGGGAATTATTTCTGTAGGCTGGGATCCGGGAATGTTTTCCCTGAACCGCATGTATGCAAATGCAATCCTGACAAACGGCAAGGATTACACATTCTGGGGCAAAGGTGTAAGCCAGGGACATTCTGATGCAATCCGCA
>OGQB01002282.1_pt1 | contig 14321 bp, 9 predicted proteins | sample 1553071 | NCBI WGS metagenome assembly OGQB01 (sample SAMEA2580284, study PRJEB22360) | human gut metagenome | biome: human gut; feature: human-associated habitat; material: faeces | place: Denmark | collected 2008/2010
ATTCCAGACTTGCCGGCAATGACTCAAAGAAGGAGCCCCATTCAGTCAGGGACTGAAAGGCAATGACTCACTGACTGAAAGGCATTCAGTCAGTGAGTCATTGTCACCCTTGCAGGAGCATGTTCTGAGAGGGGTATGGAAGTGGTGGTACATCATAGTATTTTTTATATACATTTCATTCATTTTTCCGTTTTATGGAGCAAGGAGTTATGGGAGTAACCATGTTTTTCGATACATTAAGTTGCTTTATTTTCATACCTTTCCTATCTTTGCCCGACAATCCTGATGAAATGAACAAATTCGAGTTAACATCCGCCTATCACCCTACCGGTGACCAGCCGGAAGCAATTGCACAACTTACCGAAGGCGTGCGTGAGGGAGTTCACGCACAGACCTTACTTGGTGTAACAGGTTCCCATAAAACGTTTTCCCATTGCCAACGTCATAGCCAACATCAACAAACCTACGCTCATATTGAGCCATAACAAGACGCTGGCAGCACAGTTGTACAGCGAGTTCAAAGGATTCTTTCCGAACAATGCGGTAGAATATTATGTGTCCTACTATGATTATTACCAACCCGAAGCCTATCTTCCTTCCTCGGACACTTACATAGAAAAAGATCTCGCTATCAATGACGAAATCGACAAACTCCGGCTTGCCGCCACTTCCGCCCTGCTTTCCGGGCGCAAAGACGTGGTGGTAGTCTCTTCCGTATCATGTATTTACGGTATGGGAAATCCGGCAGACTTCTATAATAATGTAATCGAAGTGCAACAAGGAAAGAATTACAGTCGCAATGTATTTCTCCGACGACTTGTAGACAGCCTTTATGTCCGTAATGACATAGACCTGAACCGCGGCAACTTCCGCGTGAAAGGTGATACGGTAGACATCTACCTGGCCTATGCCGACAATCTTCTACGCATCGTTTTTTGGGGAGATGAAATAGACAGCATCGAAGAGGTGGACCCGGTGAGTGGTGTTATGATAGCCCGGTTCGACGCCTATAAGATATATCCCGCCAACTTGTTTATGACAACCAAAGAAGCCACCTTGCGGGCTATCCATGAGATAGAAGACGACTTGCACAAACAAGTGCAATGGTTTGAGAACGAGGGGCGCCCTTTCGAAGCCAAACGCCTGCAGGAACGTGTAACTTACGATATGGAAATGATGCGCGAATTAGGCCATTGCTCAGGCATAGAAAACTATTCGCGCTATTTTGACGGACGTGCGGCAGGCACCCGTCCCTACTGCCTGCTGGATTTTTTCCCCGAGGATTTTCTCATAGTCATCGACGAAAGCCATGTGAGCGTTCCGCAGATACGTGCCATGTATGGCGGCGACCGCGCCCGAAAGACAAACTTGGTAGAATACGGCTTCCGGCTTCCCGCAGCAATGGACAACCGTCCGTTGAAGTTCGAGGAGTTTGAATCAATGGCAAAACAGGTTATATACGTCAGCGCCACACCTGCCGATTACGAACTGATGCAATCTGAAGGTATTGTTGTAGAGCAGGTAATCCGTCCGACCGGCTTGCTGGATCCCATTATCGAAGTACGCCCCAGCCACAACCAGATAGACGACTTAATGGAAGAAATTCAGTTACGCATCGAACGCAACGAGCGCACGCTCATCACCACTCTGACCAAGCGCATGGCAGAAGAATTGACGGAATATCTTCTCAATAACAACGTGAAGTGCAACTATATCCATAGTGATGTGGATACACTGGAGCGCGTAAGGATTATGAGTGATTTACGCGAAGGCGAATATGACGTACTGGTCGGCGTCAATCTTCTACGTGAAGGACTGGACTTGCCGGAAGTATCCCTTGTTGCTATTCTGGATGCGGACAAGGAGGGATTTCTCCGTTCCCACCGTTCGCTGACGCAGACTGCCGGACGTGCCGCCCGCAACGTTAACGGCATGGTCATCATGTATGCCGACAAAATTACGGAAAGCATGCAACTGACCATCGACGAGACCAACCGCCGCCGCGAAAAGCAGCTGAAATACAACGAAGAACATGGCATCACGCCTCAACAAATCAAAAAAGCCAAAAGTCTCAACGTATTCGCCGGTACAGAAGGATTTGCCGAAAGTGGAACCGGAAAGGAAAAACTGTCAGGAAACGCGCCCCGTCCTTATGTGGAACAAGAGAGTACCTCCATGCTCGCCGCAGACCCTATTGTTCAGTACATGAGCCGCAACCAGCTTGAAAAGAGCATCGAGCGCACCAAGAAACTGATGCAGGAAGCTGCCAAGAAACTCGACTTCATCGAAGCGGCGCAATATCGTGATGAAGTGCTGAAAATGGAAGAACTGCTGAAAGAAAAAACAGAATAGAATCTAAAAAAACGGTTTACACGAAACTGTTTGATGCCACATTTGTTACTCCTTGTATATAAATCATTTAATCAACAAGATTATGAATACAAAAAGAGTAGCGGTAGCATTGGCAGTCTTAGCTGCCTTATTTTCCTCAGGCGTACAGCAAGCGGACGCATGCACGCGTGCCACTTACATCGGACCGGACAATATGGTTGTCACAGGTCGTACAATGGACTGGAAAGAAGATATAATGAGTAATATTTATGTATTTCCCCGAGGGATACAAAGAGCCGGATACAATAAAGGCGAAACAGTGAAGTGGACTTCCAAATACGGCAGTGTCATTGCAACAGGCTACGACATCGGTACGTGCGACGGCATGAACGAAAAAGGGTTGGTAGCCAGCCTTCTGTTCCTGCCCGAGTCTGTATATGATCGTCCCGGAGATACCCGTCCGACAATGGGCATCAGCATTTGGACACAATACGTACTTGATAACTTCGCTACCGTACGCGAAGCCGTAGACGAACTGAAGAAAGAGACATTCCGAATCGATGCTCCCCAAATGCCGAACGGTTCGGCTTCCACCCTTCATCTGGCTATTACGGACGAAACGGGAAATACCGCTATCTTGGAATACCTGAACGGAAAGCTTAATATTCACGAAAGTAAAGAGTATCAGGTAATGACCAACTCACCCAGATATGAATACCAATTAGCCATTAACGATTACTGGAAAGAGGTCGGTGGATTGCAGATGTTGCCGGGAACCAACCGTTCCAGCGACCGTTTTGTACGCGCATCATTCTACATCCATGCCATTCCGCAGACGGCAGACGCAAAGATTGCAGTGCCCAGCGTATTGAGCGTGATGCGTACCGTATCCGTCCCGTTCGGAATTACCACACCGGACAAGCCTCATATCTCTTCCACCCGCTGGCGTTCGGTCTCCAATCAGAAAGACAAAGTCTATTATTTTGAGTCAACTCTCACTCCTAACCTATTCTGGCTCGATTTGAAGAAAATAGATTTCAGCCCTAAAGCCGCTATAAAAAAACTATCGCTGACCAACGGCGAAATATATGCAGGGGATGCCGTAAAGGACTTGAAGGAAAGTCCTTCTTTTACTTTTTTATTCCAAACGCCTGTTCTCTGACAAAACCTCATAAAACTTTATTAAAGATATACATAAAGGACCGCACCTTACAGACAAATGAGGGCGGTCCTTTTCTGCATACCTGTTTTTCGCGTTATACTTAAGCCTTTCTCGTGATTTTTCCGTATGTTTGTAGTCAAACTTCAAAGCTGCATATCCACATGGAACTATTAGTATACAAAGCCTCAGCCGGTTCGGGAAAAACCTTCACGCTGGCTGTGGAATACATCAAACTTCTGATCCTTAATCCCCGCGCCTATCGGCAGATACTTGCCGTAACCTTCACCAATAAAGCTACGGCAGAAATGAAGGAGCGCATTCTGACGCAACTTTATGGCATTTGGAAAGAAGATCCTGCATCAGACGCCTATCTGAAACGCATCAAAGAGGATTTGGCTTCCTCTCCCCTTTCCGACAAAGAACTGCGCCGGCGTGCAGGAATGGCATTGCAATATATGCTGCACGATTACAGCCGTTTCCGCGTGGAGACAATCGACTCCTTTTTCCAGTCCGTCATGCGCAACCTTGCCCGCGAACTGGAACTCAGCCCCAACCTGAATATTGAGTTAAACAATACCGATGTCCTGAGTGATGCCGTCGACAGTATGATTGAAAAGCTCACCCCTTCCTCACCCGTACTGGCATGGCTGCTGGACTATATCAACGAGCGCATTGCCGATGACAAACGCTGGAATGTCTCCAACGAAGTCAAAAGCTTCGGACGGAACATCTTTGATGAAAGTTACATAGAACGTGGCGAAGGACTTCGGCTCAAGCTCCGTTCTCCGGAAGCAATAAAACTCTACCGGGATGTATTGCGCGAAATGGAGACCGATGCATTGGAACAGATGAAAGGTTTCTACGACCAGTTTGAAGGCGAGTTGGACGGACATGCCCTCGTACCTGAAGATTTGAAAGGCGGTGCACGCGGCATAGGCAGCTATTTCCGCAAGTTGCGCGACGGGCGGCTGTCAGACAAAGATGTCATGAATGTCACGTTGCAAAACTGCCTGGCAGATGCCAAGAACTGGGCTACCAAAACATCTTCGCGCAAGGACGACATTATCCGACTGGCAGAAACCAGCCTAATACCTTTACTCCAAGACGCAGAGCGGCTGCGTCCGCAGAAGAACCGTACGATAAACAGTTGCCGTCTCTCACTGCAACATCTCAATAAGCTGCAACTGCTCAACCATATCGATGAGGAAGTACGCACATTGAACCGCGAACACAACCGCTTCCTGCTATCCGACACCAGCGCTTTACTGCATAAGTTAGTACACGAAGGCGATTCCTCTTTCGTATTTGAAAAAATAGGCGCCAATATCCGCAACGTAATGATAGATGAGTTTCAGGATACAAGCCGCATGCAGTGGGACAACTTCCGGCTACTGTTGCTCGAAGGACTTTCGCAAGGAGCAGACAGCCTTATTGTGGGTGATGTGAAACAATCCATTTACCGCTGGCGAAACGGTGACTGGGGAATATTGAACAGTCTGGGAAGCACCCGGTCTGAATCCCAACTCCCGTTCTCTTTCCCGGTACGCGTGAAAACTCTGAAGATCAACCGCCGAAGCGAAACAAATGTCATCAATTTCAACAACCGCCTGTTTACCGCCGCAGTAGACCATCTGAACACACTATACTTGGAGGAACTGAAAGAAGAATGCTTTCCCCTGAAAGAAGCCTATGCCGATGTTGCTCAGGAATCTCCTAAAACAGACAACAAGGGTTATGTCAAAGTCTCCTTCATAGAGCCTGATGAAGAACAGAGCTACGCCGAAAAAACCTTATCGGCTCTGGGTGAAGAAGTACAAAGGCTGCTTTCAGCAGGTGTGAAGCTGAACGATATCACCATCCTTGTGCGTAAGAACAAGAACATACCGTCTATTGCCGACTACTTCGACAAGGAGTTACATCTTCCTATTGTGTCGGACGAAGCGTTCCGTCTGGATGCCTCCCTTGCCATCTGCATGCTGATAGACGCCTTACGCTACCTGTCCAATCCGGAAGAAAAGATAGCAAGAGCTTCGTTAATCGCAAATTACAAACTGCAGACCAGCCATGAGCGAGGAACGGAAACCGGAAAGGCGGGAGGAAATCTTGCGGACTGGCACCAACTGCTGACTGCCGATGTGGCGACAGTGCTCCCAGCAGAATTTATCTCCCGCATGGATGAATTACGCCTGATGCCCTTATACGAACTGTTGGAAGAACTGTTCACGCTGTTCAACATGGGCAGCATTGGGAAACAGGACGCCTATCTGTTTGCATTCTTCGATGCTGTGACGGAATATCTGCAAAGCAACTCTTCCGACCTCGACGGCTTCATCCGCTATTGGGATGAAACCCTCTGCTCCAAGACAATCCCCAGCGGAGAGATGGACGGCATACGCATCTTCTCCATCCATAAGTCCAAAGGGCTGGAGTTCCATACGGTCCTCATCCCCTTCTGCGACTGGAAACTGGAGAACGAAACATACAACCAGTTAGTGTGGTGTACCGCCCCCGAATCGCCTTACAATTCAATAGACCTTGTTCCTGTCAACTACTCTTCCACAATGGCTGAATCCGTTTACCGGCAGGACTACCTCAACGAGAGGCTGCAACTATGGGTGGACAACCTGAACCTGCTTTATGTGGCATTTACCCGCGCCGGGAAGAACCTGATCTTATGGAGCAAGAAGGACCAAAAAGGCACAATGGCAGAACTTCTTTCCGCTGCCCTGCCGCGAGTTGCCCAAGCGGGAGAAGGCAGTTGGAACGAAGATGAGAAGATCTATGAAAGCGGAACGACATGCCCGTCTGAGGAAAAGTCTCCTCACTCTGCAGGAAATACGGAAAGCAAAGTCGTGAATAAGCTCGCACAAAAACCGGTGAAACTTCCGGTACACATGGAGAGCATGCGACACGACATTGAATTCCGCCAGTCCAACCGTTCCGCCGACTTCATTGCCGGAGTGGACGAAGCCGAGTCCAGCCAGCGTTTCATCAACCGGGGGCGCTTGCTGCATACGCTTTTCTCCGCCATCGAAACAGAAGAGGATATTGATGATGCCATCAACCGTCTGGTATTCGAAGGTGTTATCGGGCGTACCGAAACAGAGGAAGAAATACGGGAGTTGACCCATAGGGCTTTCTCGCAACCGCAAATCAAAGACTGGTATTCCGGGACTTGGCAACTATTCAACGAGTGCGACATTATCTGGCAGGAGAACGGAGAACTCCGTAACCGGCGCCCGGACCGCGTAATGATGCGCAACGGTACAATCGTAGTTGTCGACTTCAAGTTCGGTAAGCCCAGCAAGAGATATAACAAGCAGGTACAAGGGTACATAGAATTACTCGTCCGCATGGGGTATGATGCAAATGCCATCAGCGGGTATCTGTGGTATGTAGAAGAAGAAATAATAGAGAAAGTATGAAAACATTCCTCCAAACAGTAGCCCAAGACCTTTATTCCAAGATAGGAAGCGACCTGTCACGTACAGCAATCGTATTCCCCAACAAACGCGCCAGCTTGTTTTTCAACGAATACCTGGCAGCGGAGAGCGACCGTCCGTTGTGGTCACCCGCTTACGTTAACATCAGCGAACTGTTCCGCCAACTTTCGCCGCTGAAACCGGGCGACCCGATTCGTCTGGTATGCGAACTATACAAAGTGTTTTGTGAAGAAACACACAGCGAGGAACCTTTGGATGATTTCTATTTTTGGGGTGAATTGCTCATCAGCGATTTCGATGACGTAGACAAGAACCTTGTCGATGCAAACAGGCTTTTCTGCAACTTACAAGACCTGAAGAACATCATGGACAACTACGACTTCCTCGACAAAGAACAAGAAGAAGCCATACAGCAGTTCTTCCAAAACTTCTCCATCGACAAACGCACGCAACTCAAAGAGAAATTCATCTCCCTCTGGGATAAGCTGGGCGACATTTACAGACACTACCGAAAGAATCTCTCCGAACTGGGCATCGCCTATGAAGGCATGATGTATCGCCATGTCATAGAAGGGCTTGACACCGGACTACTGCGTTATGACCGCTATGTGTTCGTCGGCTTCAACGTGCTGAACAAAGTGGAAACCCGCTTCTTCCAACTCCTGCAAGATGCCGGCAAGGCTATGTTCTACTGGGACTACGACATATTCTATACCCGCCTGCCCCATGAGCAGCAACCGCCATACGTCCACGAAGCGGGCGAATTCATACTGCGCAATTTAAAGTTGTTTCCCAACCAGTTGCCCGAAACAGCTTTCGATGCCTTGAGACATCCCAAGAAAGTCCGGTTCATATCCGCCCCGACGGAAAACGCACAAGCCCGCTACCTGCCTGAATGGGTGCGCACTGTTATGAAAAACGATGCCGAAACGAGCAAGGAGAAAGAAAATGCCATTGTATTATGCAATGAAACACTGTTGCTGCCCGTACTTCATTCCATTCCCCCGGAAGTGGAAAACGTCAATATAACCATGGGATTCCCATTGGCGCAGACACCCGTATATAGTTATATCAGCGCGCTTATGGAATTGCAAACCACCGGTTACCGTCGGGATACGGGACGCTACACCTACGAAGCGGTACTTGCCATATTAAAGCATCCATATACCCGGCAACTATCCGCTGCCGCCGATGATCTGGAACACCAACTCACCAAAGACAACCGCTTCTACCCCCTCCCGTCGGAACTAAAAAAAGATGCTTTTCTTGAACGTGTATTCACTCCGCAAAACGGTATCGCGTCCATCTGCCGTTATCTCACCGAACTGCTGCGCGAAGTAGCCGTTGTCTACCGTCAGGAGAAAGATGAGAATGACATCTTCAACCAGCTTTACCGGGAATCCCTGTTCAAAAGCTACACCCTCGTCAACCGTTTGCTCAATCTGATAGAAAGTGATGGGCTGACCCTTCAGACAGATACGCTGAAACGCCTGATGAACCGCCTGCTCACCTCGACCAACATCCCGTTTCATGGCGAGCCTGCCATCGGCATGCAAGTCATGGGAGTATTGGAAACGCGTAATCTTGACTTCCGCAACCTGATTATGTTGTCCCTCAACGAAGGCCAGCTTCCTAAAAACGGCGGTGACTCATCTTTCATCCCCTACAACCTGCGCAAAGCATTCGGAATGACTACCATTGAGCACAAGAACTCGGTATATGCCTATTACTTCTACCGGCTCATACAACGGGCAGAAAATATCACCTTATTATATAATACGGCATCCGACGGACTGAACCGGGGGGAAATGTCACGTTTCATGCTTCAGTTCCTTGTGGAATCTCCACACGACATCTCACGCGAGTATCTGGAAGCAGGACAATCTCCCCAGCACAGTCTTGCAATAGAAATACATAAAACAAATGAGGTACTTCAGCGGATGTACAACGCATACGACATCCGGCAACATCCTAACGCGCTCTTTTCACCCTCGGCGCTCAACACCTATCTGGATTGCCGTCTAAAGTTTTATTACCGCTACGTTGCCGGTCTGAAAGCTCCCGATGAAGTGAGTGCCGAGATAGACTCCGCCCTGTTCGGAACAATTTTCCACCGTTCTGCCGAATTGGTATATCAAGACCTTACAGCCAATGGAAAAGAAATACGCAAGGAAGATCTGGAACAGCTGTTGCGCAATGACGTGAAGTTGCAAACATACGTAGACAATGCATTCAAAGAGGAACTCTTTCATGTACAAGCCAACGAACAGCCCGAATATAACGGAACGCAGCTTATTCACTCCAAAGTCATTGCATCCTATTTGCGGCAACTGCTGCGCAATGACCTGCACTATGCTCCTTTTTACATGGAAGCTATGGAGCAGAAAGTTACGGAAACAGTAGAGATAGAGACTCCTTTGGGAATACTTCCTCTGAATATTGGCGGCACGATAGACCGTATGGATAGCAAAGACGATACGCTGCGTATTGTAGACTATAAGACAGGCGGCACTCACAGAACTCCAGAAAACATAGAGCAGCTGTTTGTCCCCGCCGATAACCGTCCGAACTACATCTTCCAGACCTTCCTGTATGCTGCCATTATGTGCCGCAAACAAACATTGAAAGTAGCTCCGTCGCTACTATATATTCATCGTGCAGCATCCGAGAACTACTCGCCCGTTATCGAAATGGGAGCACCGCGCCAGCCTAAAATACCGGTCAGCAACTTTGCATTTTATGAAGATGAGTTTCGTGAAAGGCTATCAGCGCTTCTAAAGGAAATATACAATCCGGAAGAGACTTTCAGCCAAACGGAAGATAACGGGAAGTGTGAATACTGCGACTTCAGAAGCCTATGCAAAAAATAAAGGCAGGCATGGATTACACGAAAGCTACACAGCAGCAGATGCTCCTTGAAAGAGCCTTATATGTAATCCATGCCTGAAATATTATCATCGCGCACAACTCAATATGCGCAATCACCCCAATGGAGACTGATTACTTCTTCAACGGAACAGAGAAATAGAATGTGGACCCTTCTCCTTTCTTAGATGTGAACCACAGCTTGCCGCCATTCTTCACAACAAAGTCCTGGCATAACAGCAATCCCAATCCTGAACCTTCTTCATTGTTCGTCCCGAATGTACTGAAATGCGTATCTGTGTGCAGTAATTTCTTTTGCCCCTCTTCATCGATACCGCAACCGTTATCCTTTACACTGATTACCGCCATATCTCCCTGTTCTTCCATTTTCACCACCACTTCGGAATTCTCGTTGCTGAACTTAATGGCATTACTCAGCAGATTACGGATAACGGTTTTCAGCATATCAATATCGGCACTGACAGGCAGTTTCTCCGTTTTTTCCTCACGAATGGTAATCTTCTTCAAGCCGGCTACTATGTTGAACACATCAATCACGCTATCTACCACTTCCACTACATCGATATCCTGATACACAACATTCAAATTACCGATTTGGCTCTTCGTCCACTTCAACAAGTTATCCAGTAATGAGAAGACGTCTTCCGTTGTCTGATTAGCCATTGTCAGCAGTTCGTACATTTCACTGCCGATCTTTTCGACAGGAAGATTAAGAATCATCATATTCAGCACCATCTTGATCGATCCCATCGGGGAACGCAGATCATGTGCTATGACCGAATATAGCTTATCACGCCCGGCAATGGTGTGCTGAAGTTCTTCTGTCTTATTCAATATGATGCGTTTGGCCGCCACCAACGAAATCTGGTGAGTTACACGAATAATCAATTCTTCCTTGTTGAAAGGTTTGGATATAAAATCATTGGCTCCTACCTGGAAACCTTTCACAATATCCGTTGTACTGTTCAGTGCAGTTAAAAAGATGATTGGAATATCTGCCGTATCGGGATTGGACTTGAGACGTTGTGCAACTTCAAACCCACTTAAATCCGGCATCATTACATCCAGCAGAACCAAGTCCGGATGCTCCTTATCCACCTGTTCCAAAGCCTGCTGCCCATTGTTGGCCGTAGCAATCGCAAACTTCTCATTTGTTAAGAGTACCTTCAACAACAATACGTTGGACATCACATCGTCTACGATGAGAATCTTGTACTCAGAAGGATTTATTTCCATGTTCATCTTTGTATTATATTTTTTCCCGTTATCAAGATCGTGTTTATTCAAGAACGATACTTACTGAAATATTCAATTATGCGGCACAGCCCTTCTTCCAATTCAATAGTAGGCTGCCACTTCAGTTTGCTTTTTGCCAACGTAATATCCGGCTGACGCTGTTTAGGGTCATCATGCGGCAATGGTTTAAATATCAATTTCGATTTGGAACCTGTCAGCTTAATAACTTTTTCCGCCAACTCAAGAATGGAGAATTCATGCGGATTGCCCAAATTAACCGGACCGATAAATTCATCTTCCGTATCCATCATACGCACCATTCCTTCTATCAAATCGTCCACATATTGAAAGCTACGGGTTTGGGTGCCCGAACCGTATATCGTTATGTCCTCGTCCTGCAATGCCTGAACCACAAAATTAGAAACAACACGTCCGTCATCGGGCAACATACGAGGACCGTATGTATTGAATATACGTATAATCTTAATGCGTATCCCGTTCTGGCGGTGATAATCCATAAATAATGTTTCGGCACAACGCTTGCCCTCGTCATAACAAGAACGAATTCCGATCGGGTTCACATTTCCCCAATAGCTTTCCACTTGAGGATGCACAACGGGATCACCATAGATTTCGCTGGTTGACGCCTGCATGATTTTTGCATTTGTCCTCTTTGCCAGCCCCAACATATTGATAGCTCCCAACACCGAGGTCTTAATAGTCTTTATGGCATCGTGCTGATAGTGCACCGGAGACGCAGGACAGGCCAGATTGTAAATTTCATCAACCTCTGCCTCATAAGGAAATTCCACATCATGATGTACAAATTCAAAGCGGGAATTCCCTTTCAGATGAGCTATATTCTTCTCCGAACCGGTAAAGAGGTTATCCAAGCATATCACTTTGTGTCCGTCTCTAATCAAGCGGGTACACAAATGAGAACCTATAAAACCGGCCCCACCACTAACCAAGACTTTTTTCATACAGCACTATTTTCTACGTCCAAAGACCATGTAACCTGTTTGTTCTGTTTATGTGCTGACAAATGTAGGAGATTTGGTTAAAATATGCAAGTTTGTGAAAGAATTATTTTGAATGTTAAGGAATATATTCCGGCTTATTATCAGGAATACTGAAATCTTTATTGGCAAACAAATCTGCCAAACCTGAAATCTGTTTCAGTCGAAGCAATTCATCGCGGTCCATTCCTATATTTTTCATTATCCACTGGTCGGACATGCCGGCATGATCCAATTCTGCAACAATGTTACACATCAGTTCGATGTTGTGTGTTCCTCGCGCACGATTATGACGGATGGTGGATGCCATGCGGTTGGACAATTCCTTATCAATCACAACCACAGGTAACAGACCATTCTCACGCTGATAGATCCTCTTGGAAGTTTTCAAAACCTGGTAACGGTGATACCCGTCGACCAAAATATAACTATCTTTCTCTTCGTCATAATAACAGACACAGGGCATTGTAAAACCATCCTCCCAGATAGACAGTTCCAATAATTTCATTTCGGGCGGCGCCACTACATTAGGATTATAATCATTGGCTTGTATTTTTTCTACCGGAACCGCTTTTACACCATATACCGGACTCTTATCTACACTCATAGCATCATATTTTTGAATTGTTCCATTATTTTGTCTCGCTTGTATATCTCTTCTTTCGTCAGAGCAAATCCCATATACTTACATGCGTGGTCATTCTTTAGGATGCAAATGCACATGCGTTTGTATGTGGGTATTTCCCGAAATTCCGCAATATCGATATCATCCAGATAGTCCATGCGGACGGGTTTCTTATTTGTCTTGTAGTTGGTATGGTTCACCACTTCGAAAGAAACACCCGCATCCTGCAATTTCTTAATAGTACCCTCCGAAAGACATCCTCCTTTGGTACGCCAAAACTCAATGCTGACCGTCAGCTTCTTTAAGTAGTTACGCCGGGTCTCTTCGGGCAGGGTGGAAAGCAGAAACTGCATAAAGCTTTTCCACGTATACCCCTCAGGTATCCGCACGCTCTGCCATCCCATGGCATGAGTTCCGCCATAGATTCCCGTAAAGTTCACTCCATTAACACGTCCTATCATCTTTCCCCAAGTATTAGGGTCTATCACCTTATATAAAGCCAGACTTTCCTGCGCTTCGCAAAGAAACGGACTGGCCACACGCTGGTGAGCGATAGGAATTCCGGCCTGATAGTACAAGTCGTACAAATGGTTGTATGTCCATTGGAATTTTCCGTTGGCAGTCCAGATATCCGTGGTTTTCCAGTCGTAAATGGGATATGCGTTGTATATGTGATGGTCGAGCCTGTGAGTCCATTTATAATATGCCAAACGTTTGTAGTTTCTGTCACTGTGTATGCTTCTCCATCGGTTGAAACTCTCTTGCGTGCGTATTCCCACCAAGCAACAGACACGCTTGCATTTCTTTTGCATACGTAACCATGGGGCAAAAAGGTGTTGGAAATCATAGTCCCATAGTTCCTCGTTGAAAAAGTCGAAGTCTTTGGCCGTATAACAATCTTTGGGCTTTTCCCGAACCCAGATGTCACGCTTGCTCTCCTCCCACGGACGCCAATAGGATTGGTACATGGAAGTGCAAGTGGAAACTTTAAAAGGAACGCAACAGTGGTATACCTCCAGAATATCAGGATGGGAAGCCATGGTTTGTTCCACATATTCCGTAGTTTGCCGGTACTGTGCCTCGTAATCCATGTGGAATACTCCAAGTTTCCGGCCCGGTTCATACTTTCGGAGGTAGTCGATACATAAGTTTAAAAGCACGCCGCTGTCCTTACCTCCGGAAAAGGATACATATACATAGTCGAAATAATCAAAAATGATTTTTAATCTCCGTTGCGTGGCTTCGTATACATTTAACTGGCGTATCATATTTCAGGGACAGGAATATACTCCATTTTATCATAAAGAGTCAGTTGTTTATCCGTTCGGAAATGATTTTGACGGAAAGCCTCCGTATGACGTTTATGCACCAAGGCCGTCAGTAAAGAGTCGGTTCCTAAATCGTCGATGACACGATGCAACAAAGCATCAATCGTTTCCGTACGGTCTCCTTGTATGTAGTAATTGTCTATATGGTAACTCTTTTCATTTTTCTTCAAGGGGATGAATCCGACGATTACTCCGTCCGATATGGCGATATACCACAAGTAGCGGTTGGAGGTTTTAAAGGGATAATTATTGTTCTGTCTTAAAATGGCCGGGTTCATGACCAGCGGTCCC
>OGQB01002298.1_pt1 | contig 14243 bp, 6 predicted proteins | sample 1553071 | NCBI WGS metagenome assembly OGQB01 (sample SAMEA2580284, study PRJEB22360) | human gut metagenome | biome: human gut; feature: human-associated habitat; material: faeces | place: Denmark | collected 2008/2010
TTGATATATTTATTCAAATCTTCTGGATGTGAAAGCATATATTGCTTAAACTTTTCTGTTCCACCATTAACAACAAGGTTCTCAAGACTCTTAAACATTTCTGGATACAATCTGAAAAAGAAGCCCAAACTAGTAGCCATTAAGTGCCTTACAATAATCTTTTTATTTAAAACGTTAAAACAAGGAGGATTGATTACACCCGAAATCATCTTCTCAGGTTCTGAAAAATATGTATAATCGTGAGAGCCTATTCCACAATATGTAAGAATATAAGCAGCACTATCTTTCCGTCTCCCCGCACGTCCAGCTCTCTGTACATAATTAGCTGGTGTAGGAGGCACATTACGCATAAATACTGTTTCAAGTCCCCCAATATCAATACCCATTTCAAATGTCGTAGAACAGCTAAGTATATTTATTTTCTTATTCTTAAAATCTTTCTGATACTCCTTCGCCTGCTTCCTTTCAAGTTGAGCTGTATGCTCTTGAATCACAATACTTTCTATCTTCTTTTCCTTATACTGATTACGATAAAAATTAGTTGCTAATGCCTCATCTGGATTCACTTCTGATAAAATACCAGTACATTTATCGCGTGTACATTTTCCTCTAAGATTATATGGCGTCAATCTTCCACATTTACTACACTGGAAAAATTTTGAGGTCTTATAATTTTTAATCACATACCGACTAGCAGTAATCTGATATGCGTCTTTCTTTTGATGTTTAAATAAAATCTTCTCACTACTCACATCTATGCTATTCTGAACCAAAAGGCTAAAGACCAATTCCAACACAGTCTTAGCTTCTTCTGAAGTACAGCCAAATACAGTTTTTACATATCTTACAACTCTATTCTCATCACTCTTGACTGGTAAAAAACTTCTAATTCCCTGCGTTGTTTTAGGACAATTAAACATGACATAGTTATCAAATGCTCTATAACCTAAAACATCTCTTTTTTCTTCAGGAGTGAGTGTAGACTTCACATAATTAATTGCTGGTGTAATCTTAAACACTCCCAATACAACCTGCATTAGGATATTTAATTCATTTTTATTCATTTTACAATTATACTTAGCAAATTCCTCTTCTATTTCCTCATCCGCAAGTTCATTTAATATTTCGTGAATATCCAAATCAAAATAATATAATCCCAGCCCCTCCCCATCATATGCACCGTCAACACGCAAAAGATCAACCAAGATTGCTGCCCATGCATTTTTGTGGGAACCCATATGATTATGGAATAAATCCTTTGTCTTTATTAACTCCGTCAAATAAGATGCAAGTTCATCAACACTCATATCTCTATAACCGTTTTGAACTATCATCTCCCATATCAAACGCTTTCTAAGCATTCTTACATGATTAGCATCAAAGAATACCGCAGCAAAACTTGCCTGTTGTCTGCTATCAGAAAATGCTAAATATTGCTTGACTTTTTTCTCTTTAGGCGCATCAAGCACCTTGCTTATTGGTTTAAGCGATATTTTGTTGCATTGTTTTGTTTCCTGATCCCCTTCATCAATAGCTTCATAAAGCATCTGCGCAATTAGGGCTGTACCTTCGTCCTTTCCCATGTTAAGAGCCTTAACAACACCTGATTTTCCTTTGTGCCCACAACAAGGACACTGCGCAATATTATTATAAATTGAGTCTTCCTCAATTGTCTTACCTTGTTTCACTCGATACACAGTAAATTGATGTACATCTCCGCATTTACATTTCTTTGCGTTAAGATTTCCTGCTACATGAATTTCTCCACACTTTGCGCAAACACTATATTCTTCAAGAATTTCTTTATCTACTTCTTCCTCATTTATTGCATTTTCAAGGAGGAAATAATCAATTTTTACATACTGATCATTTCCATAATTCTCATAAATATCAATTTCTTTATTTTGAAGAAGATAATCCATTTGATCATCTTCTTTGCGCTGTATTTTTCCGATAATGTATAGAGAATTACAGTATCGGCAATTACCCACCTCAAAGGCTTTCATACCATTAATTTCATTAGTCTTGGTTAAACTAAGCTTCGATTCTTTTCCGTAAGTTATATATGCACCGGAAAGCGGGCGCACAAATGAATGATATTTTAAATCAAAGAGACCAATACCATCCTTCTCGGCTGCATTGATAATATCAATCAAAGCAATAAGTTCTTCCTTTGACATATATTCAAAAAACTCGTTATATAAATTATTAAAATCCTTACTTTCATCTTTTAACATTTCACTTAAATCATGAACATTTTCATCCCTAGAAAGCAACTCGAATAATGCTTCTCGAACACTAGAAGCATTACAGTTATAATATTTCCCCGCAATTTTCCTTACTTCATCCAGAGATTCCATATTATCTTTAAGAGCCTGATAATCGACGCCTTCAACTCTATACAAAGCGTTCTCTTGTAAAGAAATTCTCTTTGAGAAGATAATATCGCCAATCTCATAATCTGCCGATGTAAGACTCTTGGCAAACTTAATAATATCTTCCTCCGATTTACCCTGCTGCCCCAATGTCGCACTGGTAAGAATAAACTTTGGACGCTTTGGTGCTAATCCTGTAAGCCTTCTAAGAAGAAGTGATAACTCGATACCAAGAGAACCATTATAGGTATGTGCCTCATCTAATATTACATATTTCCAATTCTTTAATCTCTGTTCTTCAAAAATTGAATAATCATTAGGACGAATAAGCAAATACTCAAGCATTGAGTAATTAGTAAATAATAAATGCGGTGGATTCTCGCGAATTTCCTCTCTAGATACTAACTCATTATCTGGAATTATCATATCATTTTCTTCGCATAATTTTTTTCTTGTATTAGCTGTTGCTTTTTCCGGTGTATCACCTGTAAAGAAACCAAAAGTGATTTCTGGACAATGCATCAAAATCTTTCTAACTCGATCAATCTGATCATTAACCAATGCATTCATGGGATAAAGAAAAATAGCTCTAACACCAACTTCCTTATTTCCCTTTTCAACATCAAAAAGTAAATCGTTTAAAATAGGATATAAAAAACTTTCTGTTTTACCAGAGCCTGTACCTGTTGTAATTATTGCACTATGACCATTTCCAATAGTACGAATTGATTCTTCCTGATGAGAATATAAAGGTCTCGTAAAATTAATAGCATTTAATCTCTTAAATGATTTACATACCACACCTTCTTCAATTAACGATTCTAGGTTTTTGCCCCTTTGAAAAGGAAAACTTAAGTCAACATATGGTCCCTTGAATAATTTTTCCTTTTCAAGCTGCTCTACAAATAATTTTTGCAAATGACTCTTACCAAATTCAAATGATGACTTCAAATACTCTTTGTACATATGATCTATATATTGTGATCTCTCAATCGGATTCAGTTTCTTCACTGTTCATCTTCCCCCTTCATGCTAATAGTATACAAAAAAATATCTGGTGCAGTTGGATGCTCCAATGAATTTAATATTCCTCTGTATTCAGGATCAAATAATAAACCATCCCTTTGGTTTGTCATATAAATATCCATCGTACCATCAATAACATCACTACATATTTCAACTTCAACAGGATTGATATTGTAAAGAAAAAAATCACCCTTATATGACTTGCTATATATTTGTCCTTCAAATATTCCTTCCTGTACATTAATCACATCTGTTAATTTTAAATAGTATTTGTCCAAAAACCACTGTTTCTCGACAAACTCGCCCCGAACAACCTGATTAAAATAAATCTCTTTTATCTTAAATGATCTACCAACAAAATCTTCCTTCGAATAAAACACCCTATGTTCTTCAAATAACAAATCATTTTTTCTAATTTGAAGCTTCTTTGTCTTCTCATGAAACCGTATAATATATTCCTGGAAAGACTTAAAATTAGTAAATGTGCTAGTTTGCCCACTCTCTAGTAATTTGCTTGTAAGTATTTTCTCACATGTTGAATCAAACAATTCGTAGAATACCTTGTTCTTACCATGGAATACGGGTATAATTGTCACTCTTTTAGGATCATCAAAGCACAATATTTCTGTTTTGTCTTCATCAATAATACACTTATTATAACAAGGCACTGTATATTTCACTTTACCGTTTGCAGTAAAAGCCAATGTAACATATCTGTTTTCATTTTTGTAGGATGTCAAAACAGAAATCGGCACTTCTTTATAATATCCTCTATCAACTAACTTAATATCATCCTCTGCCAGTGTTCCCGACTCCGTATAGAGAAGAAAGCCCTCACACTCTGAATCGTACAATGTCAAAATACTCTTATCATTTACATCATCTATCCATAAGTCATCAACTTGCGAACGCCATTCACATCCTGATAACTTGAAAAATCCAAAGTCAAAAGGTAAATGATAGTTATAACAAACTCCTGCGTAATCAAACTTAATAAAGTCCGGATTAAATTTTTCTACCATAACCTCAGTATCAATGCTATGTTCTAATAGCTTCGATACTGCCTGGATTCTATAAACAGAGTCCTCTAACACCTCTTTCGAATACATTAGATCCATATCATATACCATATCAGCTCGCAAAATCTTTTTTTTACTACCTGATACCAGCTGATTTACTTCAATTTCATATATACCCGCTTTCTGCAAATCCAAATCAACTACATACTTTATAGAACCTACTTTTTCGGTGACTTTATACCTCATCTCACTTAACTTATGTGGTTTATGATTAATATTTATTTCAAATTTTTTTGAAGACTTATCTGCTTCAAAAACCACATAACAAGTATCATGGTATACAAGCATTACTTTATCCTCATTTTCTTTTTGAACACTGCAATTAGGATATAATCGTCCAAAAATACCAGGTTTTGCCATAGATGAGAAATTGAAAACATCATGTCCGATTTCAATAGCATCCCCCAACCTTACAAGTTTATATCCTATACAGTAATCCTCTTTTGAAACGATATTGTCTATCACAGTTTCTCCTTTTTTGTAGACAACATAAATCGTTCCTTCAAAATCAATATTATCGTGTATTTCCCGACCTTCATCATTAAAAATTATACAATTACGATAAAGTTTATTTCTACTATCATATATAACCTCATTACCTACTACCAACCTATATGTTAGTTTTCCCAAAGGTTTTGTAATCTGAATTTTTTCTGCCTTAACTTGGTATCCTCCAATAATTTCACGTACATCACAACTGTTATTTTTATATATCTCCTCTCCATCATTAAGAACTACCACTGCAATATTCCTGTAATCGTACTGCGACTTAATTCTATGCACAGGAGGACTTAGGTATACACAATTGTTGCACAGTAATAGCTTTGGCTCCCAACGTGATCTTAACTCAGAGTCAGTTGCCTTATGCTCATAACGTTTTCTAGTGTTTTCTTCTAAAGATCTTTCCCACCTCTCATACCCAACTTTAAGATAGGGATTTAAAATTTTTACTTCTTTACCCCAAAAACGTTGATCAATCAGTTTTACAATAATAATACTTAACTTAACAATAGCATCCAACCCATCTTCACGACTGATTAACTGCTTTGTTGACGCTATTAACTTGTAACTTTTCTGGGTAACATTAATAGAAATATCATCTCCATCAGAAAGCATATTGTTTCTCAATCCTTCAAATACAAACTGGAAATCCTCATATGGATCCTCTGGAAGATCATATTCAAAATTCAACTTATAAATATCAAAAATGAATTCAAAGAACGCAGAAAGAAATGTTTGTGGTACAATCGCATTTTCTAGAGCCACATTAATTACTCTAGTTCTACTACCAGATTCAGATTGCTTTTTATACTTGCTTAATACAGACCTAATTCTACCTTCTACTTTTTGTTCAGGAAATCTTTCGTACAAATTTTTATATGTATCTCGTACACTATCATAATAATTACCATCATATTCAAGCATTGCAATAAGCACTAAGGAAACTACCACAATTTCCGGATTGCTGCAATATCCTGTATATGAACCAACAGCTTGCATGAGATTACTCTCAGCCCTACTGTGAATTTTACCCATTGCTGATTCATTATTCAGAATATCAATCAAGTCTACACCAATATTTCTCCTTTCTTTAACAAGCTTACACAAATATGCAAGTTTAGTCTCAAATTGTGCATTTTTAATTCTGAAATTTAACATCTTAAGAAGATAACTCTGTTCTTCTTCTGTAACAACACCATCCTCAATAATATCATCAATTGTCTTACATAATTCTGAACTTGGTTTGTAATCTCTTATACTATCCCCATAAGTATCCATCCATTCTTTAAGACGCCAAACTTCCGCTTCATTTACCTCTCCATCACAAACTATGCCCTCAATAATTCCATTGAGTTCATAAATACGTGATGAACTATCTCCTGAATGTTTTAAAAACTCTTCGCAAGCAATTATCAGCAATTCTTTCTCCGAATCATCAATCACATGATCTTCGAGAACAGAATCCACCATTTTAATTAGTTCCATTTGTTGTTTATCATATGCAAGATTTTTATTTTTCTCAACCCAGGATTGAAGGCGCAACACTTCCTTATCATTTATTACACCATCAAAATTTATTCCTTTAATAATACCAATAAGCTCATTTATATTTTGCAACTTTCAATCCTCCCTCGTATATTTCCCATTAATTAAAAGGGAATCACTTTCTGTGTTTCCTACCGTCTAGGTTCCCTTGATGGCTGATATGTGATTAGTCAATATTCATTTCAAGCCACTATATTCCAGCTGGCATTTCTTATTCACTTGTCTATTTTTTACATACACTTTTTCTTGCTGAAGCATAAACATATTCTTGCTTTACAGTCACAAATTCTATAAGTTTTGTTTACATCATTATACAAAAAACAACAAAATACTTTTCTATATTATAAGCGTTCTATTACAGAAAATCAATCTAAATGTAAGAAACATTTTCAAAAAGCTTAAAATTCTAATATCTTTTACCTCTCTTTTTTCATACAAGCCACCGTCTCCACATTGTCTGTTCTTCGTACAGAGAACAGGTCAACGGCTATTTTTACCCCTGACGAATATCCCAACCTCCATGCACTCGACCTTGGCAAGCCGGAAATTTAGAAGAAAATTTTAATAGCGACACTCTACTTCTTCGCATTCTCTTCCAGTTCAAGCATATACTTATCAAAGTCCGACATAAATATTCTGTCCTGAATAACACGGTATTTTCAAATTCGGTCTCAGCTTTTGCCTTGGCAATCTCAGCAGTGATTTTACCTGCATCCTGAAGAACATCTCTGTCATCAGTCATCAGGAATAGATCCAGCCGCTTTGCCCAGTCCTCCATTGTCATCGGAATATGACGTTCCGCACGATCCTCTGCCAAATCCAGATAAGCAGATACAATACGCTCCAGTGAACGCATTTCCTTCTCTGAAAGATAATTCTTCGCAACGCTCACATCACTTTTTACAATCTTGCCCTCCGGAGCTGCAGCCCATGTAGTTAATCCCATGTGTGGCTTATCTGCATCGGCTCGCTCGTAAATCAACTCCGCTGCTGTATGTCCGTGAACTGCATAGTGCATCTTGTTCTGCACTTTTGCAAAAAATTGCTTTGTTGTTTTCGCTGTTCGGTCATAATCAAGAGCTGTAGCATAGATATCTGTTATCTTCTGATAAAATCTACGCTCAGAGATATGTAAGCAGAAAAAACTGATATAAGATATGTCATTAGTTATCGAGGACGGAGCCCGTTTTGGGGACTCTGTCCTTGTTTGTATTATAATGCAATTTCCAGGCATGTCAAGCAGGCTGTTATCCGATGGAAATACAGTTTTTGATTTTGTGACTTTTCGGAGCTGGCGTTTAAATCCTTCGATGGTGTTTGTCGTATAGATCAGGCGTCGGACTGCTTCTGGATACTCCCGCCGGTGACGATTTTCACCAAATCCACATCTTTATTTTTTTAATAACTTTTTAGTTTTTGATGCTGTAAACTGAATAACCGGTCCTGAGATAATGATCGTTACGATTGTACATATGCCAAACTTTCCCCCCAGCAAAACTCCGGTAAGTACCATAACAATATCCAGTATCATCCGCACTGCTTTTACCTGCCAGCCGTTCTTTTCCGCAAGAGAAAAGGTTAATGCCTCGTAAGAACCACGTCCCAGTGAAGCTGCCGCATAAACTCCTGTTCCGACTGCAAAAAGCATGACTCCCAGCAACATAATCAGTGCATTCACCCACAAATGCGTACTGTACACATGTGCATTTGCAAACAAATCAACACAGAAGCTATACACAAGCTGATAAATAATCGTACCAATATGTATCTGTGATCTGTCATAGAAAAATGAGAACACGATCATAATTATGGCTACAATCAGAGATGCCATGCCTATACTTATATGAAATGTCCTTGAAATCCCCTGCCACAAAACAGCAAGGGTTGCCCCTCCAAATCCCGCATACAATGCAAGGGTAATGCCATATGCTGCTATGATCGAACCAATCACAATGATTATTATTTTTTTCGTCCATTCTGTTTTACTCATTGTTATAGCCTCCTTTTATTTTCATTTGAATTCTTACTACGCATTTTATCTTTATACTATAAATGAGCAAGTTCGTGATTTTGCATAAAAGAAAGACACCTTGAATTCGATTGTGTTGTATAATGAAAGTGACCAAACCAACATTTACAGCATTCACGAAAGAAGGTGTCTCCTGCAAATACTATACATCATTCAGCATTCATATACAACCAGTTTAAAAAATTAGATTTATGCAAATCGTATTCTAATCGAATGATCAATCATCTTATGAGTATCCTGATTAGCATCTTTCTTTCTGGATACCATGGAAAAACCACGGATTTTGCCAAAAACAGTTCCTGCCATAGAACTACAATTGCCCATTTCCTCAACTCTGGAAAGTGGGATGAATCGTTGCTTTCAGATACATTAAAACGGTCTGTCATTGAGATTATTTATTCAGAAGCAGCCCTCACCGGAAAACCTGTTTTCTGTATTGTTGACGATACGATAGCTGCAAAGACAAAGCCTTCGTCACGGGCTCTGCATCCGATTGAAGATGCGTATTTTCATCAATCTCATTTGAAAGGCAAACAGGACTATGGGCATCAGGCAGTTTCGGTTATGCTTTCCTGTAACGGCATTGTTTTGAATTATGCTTTTGTGCTGTATAACAAGCTCAGCGAATTGGCTGCCGAATTATCCGTGACACATAAAAACTTTGATCTTGTGACAGTTAAAGGCAGAAACTCTTCCTTAACCCCGACCATGAGCACACTACCCGCCTGACTGAATTTTATGGCATTGTCCATAATATTCGACAGAATCCTTCAAATCTCCGCTCTGTAGTTTATTCATACCCAGCACATCATTTACCAGAGACACCAGATATTTCAGGGATTCCATTACCTTTTCTCTGATCTTCTGCTGCATCTGTGGATCATCTGCGTACTGATTTCCCATATTTACCATACCGATAATACCATTCAGTGGTGTACGGATATCATGACTCATCGTTGCCAGAAACCTTGTTTTCATTTCGGCTTCCCGCTTTGCTGCTTCCGCAGCAAAGTTAAGCTCCTCTTCACGTCTCTTGGAATCGCTGATACTACGGACCGTACATAAAACATGGATTACATTTCCAGACTCATCCTTTTTTTTACAGTAAAAATTTTTCCATGCACCTGGAAGGCTCCTGATTACCTGATTTCCATTTCCCTCTTCTACCTTGTGGGTTTTACGATGTTCCAGGCACCTAATCCAGATTCTTTTGTAACGTATCGATCAATTCTTCAATAATTATTGGCTTGGATAAGAATCCATCCATACCGCATTCCAGAACTTTCTTTCTATCCTCATCAAAAGCATTAGCAGTCATGGCAAGAATGGTAATTCCCGACAGTGCCGGATCAGTAAGCGCACGGATCTGCCTGGTAGCCTCATATCCATTCATTACAGGCATCTGCACATCCATCAGTACCAGATCATAATCCCCTGGTGTTGAATTTTTAATTTTCTCCACTGCCTCTGCTCCATTTTCTGCTGTATCAACCAGGAATCCATATTCTTTCAGAATTTCCACTGCAATTTCACTGTTCAGTTCATTATCTTCCACAAGAAGTATACGCCTGCCTCTGAAATCTAAATCTGCTGCCGGAAGAATCTTATCCTCTGCCTGGGCCTGTTTCTGACCGATGGCAGCCATCAGAGTCTCTCTGATATCTGACATAAACAGAGGTTTCGCGCAGAATGCAGTCACTCCTGCAGTTCTGGCTTCTGTTTCGATATCTGACCAGTCGTATGCAGTCAGAATAATGATCGGCGTATTGTCATCAAGACTGCGGATCTGACGTGTAACTTCAATTCCATTCATATCCGGCAGACGCCAATCGATGATATAAGCATGAAATGCATCCCCCAGCTCCATTGACTGTCGTGCACGGAGAACAGCCTCTTTACCCGAGACTGTCCATTCCGAACGCATTCCAACCTTTACAAGCATCTTTGTTACACTGTCACAGGTGTTAAAGTCATCGTCTACAACCAATGCCTTAAGACCCTCTAGTTCCGAAATCTTCTCTATGCGATGATGCTCAGGCTGAGTCCGAAATGGCAGACGGACTATAAACTCGGTGCCTTTGTCCTGCTCTGTCTGAACCTCAATAGTACCGCCCATCATATCCACGATGTTCTTGGTAATGGCCATTCCAAGTCCCGTACCCTGAGTCCTGCTGACTGTAGAAGTCCGCTCCCGCTCAAAAGGAGAAAAGATCTTCTGTACAAATTCCTGACTCATTCCAATTCCGTTATCCTTTACCCGAAATTCATACAGTTCGCTGCCTTTTACTTTTCCCGGGTACTGTCTGAGACGGACAGAAACGGTTCCGCCTGCCGGAGTAAACTTAACCGCATTTGACAAAAGATTCAGCAGTATCTGGTTCAGCCGCAGTTTGTCACAATAGACATCCTCATTCGTAACATCCATGGCATCCATATAAAGCTCCAGCTGCTTCGCATGAATCTGTCCACTGATGATCGTCTTCAGATCATGAAGCACATCCGACAGACAGACTTCTGTTTCTTCCAGATGGATCTTTCCGCTCTCAATCCGGCTCATATCCAATATATCATTGATCAGTGAAAGCAGATGCTTACTGGAAGAAAGAATTTTGCCCAAATAATCCTGAACCCTTTTTTTGTCATCAATATTACTTGCAGCCAATGTTGTAAATCCAATAATCGCATTCATTGGTGTCCGGATATCATGAGACATATTGGAAAGAAAAATACTCTTCGCCCTATTTGCAGTCTCTGCCGCATGGACTGCCTCAGAAAGAGCCTGGTTCATTTTCCGGTCAGAGGTACGGTCTGACATAACCAGAATATATTTCTTTTCCCCGTTTACCTCACTTCCCATTGCAATATTATGAAACCAGCGCCTTTCCCCTGTCTTCCGATGTATAAATTCACAATCCCACTCCTGCTGTTCATGAACCGGAATTTCTTTCAGATGATTCTTCTGCGAGTCTTCAGAATCTGCAGGGTGCAGTTTTCTTAAAACACGAATATCCTTGCGAATCTGTTCTACTGTAATACCCAGCAGTTTTTCCGCATTAGGGCTGACGTAATCCGTCTGATATGTTTGGGCATCCAGCATCAGGAAAACGTCATCCACATTCATTGAAAGCTTTTGAAACAGCTCATCACGGTACCGGATCTCCACATCCTTTCTTCTGAGATTTTTCCTGTTTTTCTGGATAATAAGACTGATAAAAAAGGCAGCAATGCAAAGTACAACAGCTCCAACAAGAAGCATCGTGGTAAACTGCAGATTGTTCATACTGGCATTGACAATATCAGCCTGGACAAGTCCCAGAAACATCCAGTCCTGAATATCCGATTTTTCATAGACCAGATAATAATTTCTTCCATCCAGATTCAGCAACATCGCATCAGTACGTCCCGCTTTAAACTTCTCCAAAAGGACATTGATCTCTTTTTCAGACATATCAGAATACCTACTCAGAAAACCGAAGAAATTATACACGTTCCCCCATAACTCGGAAGAATGATCAATCACAACACGACCATCCGGATGAATAATAAAACTCTGGGCATTTCCATCAAAAGCAGAAATATCCAGTACATCTACGATATCAGAATTTTCATAAGCAATGGCAATCGCATCATATTCAAATCCCTGATAAATTCCATGCGCCTTAGGTGTGGCAAAAACAAGCAGCTGGGATTTTCCGGGAACTGCTGCATTCGCTATCACATCATTTCCCTGCCGGATATCCTCTTCAATATTTTCCTGTAATCCAAGATACCCGGTTTCACCTGTCGCCATCTTGTAGTCACCGTCAGATGATAGAAAAAAGAATTCCAAAAAGCCTGCATCTTCCTGCGCTTTCTTTATATAATCACGGATCTCGTCTTCACCGGAAATATTCTGCAGATTCTCGCCCCAAATATGGAGGTAAGTCAGGTTCTTATTTGTCAGTTCTCTCAGCATCTGATCAGACTGATGAAGAACTTCCGTCAGATGAGAAACACTTTCCTCGTAAATAGATTTCGACATAAACTTATAATATCGGAAAACAGCCAGAACAACTCCTATAAAGAGAAGAAGAAAAGCAACTATTCTTAATCCTTTTTTCCTGACAGGTTTCTTTCTATTTCTATTATAATTCTTAACATCCATTTTTCTCACCTCAGGGTTATGTAATCTTCAGGTTCTGCAAGAACGGCATTACCACCTGAAACATATGCTGTCCAGGTATCTTTCACAGATGTAGCTCCTCCATCAAATATCATATTTTCATCTACAGGATAAGTTTCCATATGCTGCGGTGTGGCAAGACAGGTCACCGTGAAAGTATCCTCATCCCGAACTGCCTTTCCATCCTTTGTAACTTTACTTAATGTATAGCCATCTTCCGTTTCATTAATTTCCACAGAAATACCACTAACCACTGGCAAAGAGCCACGGTTAAACGGAATAAATCCTCCCTCATAGCCTTCTACAAAGTTTTTGATTATTTCTTTCAGCTCAGCCCCACTCATCTTGCTGCTGTAAGCCGCCAGACCATTTGGCATGATCATGTCACCTGCCATTTTTTCTGTGTAACCGGCTTTCAGCACATTTCCCGTAAAGCTGTTTCCGGTTGCGATCAGCACATCTGACCCATAGATGCCACGTAGCGTGTTTGCCATAACAGAATATGCTGCATTTCCTCCACTGCTGTGGAAACGGTTGGAATACGACTTCTGTGAATCCAGCACGATATCCTCAGAAGCAGTTTCTTCCTCAAGAAGCTGAGAATTAAATGACTGGTATGCCTGCCCTGCATCGTATTCTCCTGAGATCATTTTGGAAACCACATCCTTGGAAACAGAGAAAAAGTCACTTGACGCAATACGGATATACATATGGTTTTCTTCGATCACAGGTTTTATATCTTTCAGATATTCCGTAAGCTGCATATCCACCTCCTGACTGTAGCTTAACAGATCCTGTCCATCACTAATGATCCTGTTCTGCGCATCCTCTGAAAACATTGTATCCAGTACCTCCATTGCTTTCTTTCTGCGTGTTTCATCCTTTGTCAGATCACGGTTTAAGGCCACCTGGAAATATGGCGTAGTCATAATCCACTTTTCACCGTTCTCCTGAAAGAATGGAAGAAATGTTGTGTTAATGCCCTGATCCTGGAACATTTTTACACCGAAAGAACTGCCAAAGTACATGGCAAGCTTGCCACTTTTGTACATCTCAACAACATCATCATAATTCATATTCAAATCTTCCTGACTAAGCCCTGTATCCTGAATAAACTGTTCCATACGTTCAAAAGCCTCTGGCCAGACGGTATCGTCCAGACCTTCTCTCTTTGTATTTTCCGAGTCACTGTAGACCGTCCGCCACTTGCGTCCTTCCACAGAAGACAACTCTGATATAGACAGACCCTGCAGTGTTTCCATACAGGTATAATCATAAGAATAGTCTGCCGTAAATCCACTAACACCCACTTTGTCAAATGCCTGGCAGGCGGAAACAAAACTCTCGTAATCTGTTGGCAACGGGATATCATATTTTTCAAAAAGGTCTTTGTTCACTACAAAACCATGGGCATCTGCACACACAGGAAGCCAGTTTACGCTTCCATCCTCGTTCCTGAAATTGCTGAGGTAGGTATCATAGACAGCACCTGCCGCATTGGTTGTGGAAAGATCCATCAGACTGTC
>OGQB01002299.1_pt1 | contig 14243 bp, 7 predicted proteins | sample 1553071 | NCBI WGS metagenome assembly OGQB01 (sample SAMEA2580284, study PRJEB22360) | human gut metagenome | biome: human gut; feature: human-associated habitat; material: faeces | place: Denmark | collected 2008/2010
AATCTCTGTTTCAGGAAGCCGTTCATTGACCATATTTTTCTTAATGACTTCACCGTCCTCTTGAATTGAGAACTCATAGAGACTGTCATCCAGTTTATAACAGGACGCACCTACCTTAAATTCCCGATAGAAATAATTTCCATATGGGATATTCTCGAAAGATACCAGCCCCTCTTTATCTGTATAACCTTTGCCAACGACATTCTTATCCTGATCTAAAAGTTCAAATCCACAGTCTTCAATCGGTTGTTTTGTATCGGCGTCTGTTTTAAAAATCTGAAGGGTACCTTTCTTAATACGGTTATGCATAGAAACATTAGCAGTTTCATCACTCTGAATGGTTACAGTTTGTGCTTCTGGAAGAACGTACTGGACATTTTCGCTATCCGCGATTTCAGATATGGTATATTCCCCGCAGCGCAGGTTCTCAATCATGATTTCTCCAGATGCGTCCGTTTGGAAGACCTCTTCATAAATTTGACCAGAATAGGTCTTTCCAACGACTAAAAAGCTTCTTCCTTCCACTGAATTGTCATCAGCAGTTTTCACGATTTTTAGCTTACCTGTTTGCGCCTGATTTAAGAACCCGTTCCCAGCGTTGTTTTCTACCTGAACAACAGCGCCGTCTTTTTCGATGCTGAAAGCATAGTAACCATCGTCTTTTTCAAAAAATTCAGGTGCTGTTTCCTCGTGACAGAAATACTGACCATAAATTAAATCGTCTGCGCGATAGATACCGGTCGAAATTTCAGTAAGCTCTTTTACCTTTTTATCTATTTCCGGATTAAATTCACCGTCACCGTCTGTATCTTCATAAACGGCAAATTCGGCGCCTGTTAACAGATTTTCAGGGTAATCAGCATCATGTTTTGTGATTTCAACGCTGCCGCGGATTTTCCTGTTCTCAATCTCGATATTTATTACCTGTTGGTCATCATCTACTGTCACAGAAATCAATTCATCGGAAAGCACAAAAGTTGGAGCAGGTGAGATTTCTTTTACAATCCAGTTTCCTATAGGTACATTTGCAAATTCAAAGTATCCACTTTCGTCGCTTGTTGTCGTGAAAATAGCTGTCTCCTCATTGAATGTGTGTTCGTCTTCAAAGAATAATCCGATTGTCGCACCAGCCAGACCTTTTCCGTCTTCATCGAGTTTCATACCATGAATATTGCCGCGCTTAAGAACATTCTCTATGGGAGAACCGTTGTTTGCGGATAGCTTGACCACAGAGATTTCCTGATCAGAATACACGAATTCGACTGGATATTTTTCTCCGTTGGTTAGGTAATGCTGGTCGCTGCTCAGTTCCTGAATATAGTACCGACCGACAGGAAGATCCGTAGTGAAGGAGCCATATCCATTCTCGTCTGCCGCAGCAATTTCTAATAAAGCGTCAGCAGGAATGGTCGAACCATCGGCTGCGGTTAAGTCTTCCGCCGCAAATAATCCGAATTTTACATTCAGGATTTCGCCAGAGCTTCCGATATGAAATACATCATCAGTTTCCAAAATCTTTGAAAAATCAATTTCTACTTTTTGACGTTCGTTGTAAAAAGATGTTTCCGCAGACGTCACATCAATGGTCTCGCCGGCATAGGTCAGCTCGATAATCTGAGGCTCTGAGTTTATAACCATTTTATCCGGTGCCTGGCGTTCTAAAATTCGATATTTTCCAAGGTACAACAGTCCGGAAGATGCGGTTCCATCTTCAGCAGTCTGAAGCATTTCAACTACTTGCCCTTTTTCAGCATGTAATCTTCCATCGGGTGTACGGATATCCTCTTCCGCAATAATATCATAGATAGCTCCGGGAAGCCCTTGGACTCGGTAAATAGGTTGATAAATGTGGTTGGACTCTGTGACAGAAGCGAATACCTCACCCTCTTTGGAAATGATGATTTTTCCTTTTTGAGGCATATTGTATTTCTCAACTGTAACGACGTCTGACGATCCATCTACAGAGAAAGGAACCGGTGTTTGGTCTAGTACATAGCCGTAGAGACTATTCTGTTCTACTAATTCATAATTCCCATAGACTAACGGCTCAGGAAGCATAAGCTTTCCGGTGTCACTGGTATAGAAAGTATCAATTGTGGTTGGAGTAGGGTAGTCATAACTCTGGCTTATCCATTCCCCGGTAGAGAGATTGCGGATTTTAAATCCCACTCCGGCGACAGGAATGATATTGCCGCTTTCAGCGTCTTTTTTAACGATTTCAATTTTCGAGGTGAAAATCGCATTATTGATTACAAACGGATAAGTTTTTCCATTCTCTGAAATCTGAACACTAAAATCATCAATAAATTCATACCCCTCCCAGCCGGAAGTTTGGTGTATGGTATAAAGTCCGTATGGGAGCTGCTTAGAAGTAGCATAACCATTCTCGTCGCAGACAAGAATGTCCCGCTCACTTTCTTTGGCATTATCGTAGGAACCGGCTGCGGTAAGATAGATCAGGAAAGAAGCCCCTTCTTCAGGCGTCTCAATTTGCGTGTCGCCATTATCTGCATGTTTTATAATCGAAATATTTCCCTTGATAACCTGTTCTGTCATCTCGCAGTTAACTTTATTGTGTTCAATTTCGAAGTTCCCCGGGGCGGCTCCTACCTTATATACAGTCTCGTCCAACAGGTATCCTGGACTGGGTGAAATCTCCTGAATTGTCCAATTAGGACCGCAGATATATTCACGGGTAGTAAACTCTCCGTTAGGGCCTGTCGTGTAGGTATCTATAAGAGCGCCGTCTTTATAGATACCATAAACTGCTCCGGCAAGCGTTCCATCTCCTTGAGATGCCCCAGTTTCACAATCCGATTTGGCGGCAGTTACTGTAAACTTTTTCAGAATATTGGAGAAGGTATTTGTAGTGACTTCATCCCATTTTACAGTTGCGCTTTGCACCTCTGGGATAACGTAGCGCTCATCTGTATCCACTTCCTCTAATGAATAGGGGATTGTGCCGCTGATTGGAATATCTTCAAATAAGGCGACGCCTCCTGAATTGGTAACAGCGTATTCATTGACTTCTATGCCGGCCAGAGAGGTGCCAAATAAGTGGAACGTGATGCCTTCATTAAAATTGTCTTCGCTTGATTTTACGATTTTTACATCTCCGCGCCTAAGCGTGTTAGAAAAGGTCACGGTACTTGTCCGTCCGCCAATTACAGTGGCTTCCTGAGATTTCTGAGGCTCATAGCGGTCAAATGTTTTTTCAGATATCGTGTATTTTCCAGGGGAGAGATTGGGGATTTCGATGACCCCTTCCGAATTTGTTGTTACAGTTCGATTGATTCCATTGCCGCTGATATTAAAGGGGATGTTTTCAATGACACCATCTTCACTGGTTTTGACCAGTCGGATGCTGCCGTAATCCGTTTTTACCTTCATATATCCATGGATAATGTCCGAAACCTCTTCACCGAATGTTACGAGATCCTGTACTTCATTGAATGAACCTGGGCCAACATTTCCATCAGACCAAACAATCAATCCAGCTCGGGTTGTAGACCTGGTTGCGGTGATTTCAATTGGTTTTGTGGGTGGTTCATTACAGGTGATGGTCAACTTATTTCCCGACTTTTTGAACGAGACAGAAGGGGAGGAACTGCTGAAGTCATAGTAGGACAGAACACCATTCTTGTCGGTAATAGTTGTAGAATACTTAGTGCCATCCCATTCCAGACTTGAAACAGGTGCTGACGCTGCTTTGCCAGACAAAAAACTTGGCAGCATGGAATGCTGCTGAACAGCACGTTCAATGCGGTTATAATGACTCATTACTTGGTTACGAATGGGATGCTGGTCACTCAAATAGCCTAAAATTGGGTCATAGGAACCGGGGGAGACATGATTGAATTCAGCGTCACGTTCTCCTACGATGGTTTCCCAGATAAGATATTGAGTAGCCAGTGCCTCGCCGAGCTTATCAGCAGAGTTTTGATCATTAGACATCCACCCAGCATTTATTTTACCGGTATAACCGTACTGAAAAATCCTGCCGATTAAAGAGCGTATTTCAGACGAAGATATGGTGGGGTTAATATCTGGATAGTTGTCCCAAAAGCTCTCACCGTTTTGAGAGAGTTTATCACCGGTCCATATACCAACGCCAGGTTCAATGCAGTAGGCAATGTTTCCGGTATAAGAGCCCAAAGTCATCAGAGACATTCTGTCTGATGAACCGTTAACCCATCCGCCCATAAATGAAAGTTTTGGATGCCCCCAGTTATTCGGGTTTGGGTCGCCGCTTCTTGGAAAATCGACTATGTAAACGGTTTGCGTGGTGGCGGCATAAACAGGGATGAGAAGTGAAGGAAACAAATTGAGAGCCAGAAGTAAAGATAACAAAAACGAACATACTTTTTTACAATAAGACATATTGTAGACCTCCTTTCAAAATCAAACATTGCCAGGTTCAATTTATCTATGTGCGGGCCTCCTTTCCCTCGTATTTGAACCTAAAATCAATATGAAAGACATTGAAAGGAGATTGAAACATGTCAAGCTCTTACATATTAAAACATATGGGAAAATTATAGCGATGATGGTAAAGCCGCCATATCGCAAAAAGAACCTTAGGATAAATTCTCTTACTTATCCTAAGGTTCTTTTCATACTCGTTGCATGCACAACCGCTCATTTGATAGAGAAAAAACAACGACTCTAATCTGGATTGTAATCAAAATAGAAAGAGTTTCTTGCATATTAAGATTGGCGACTTTAAAAGTCAGGACGTTTTTTAAAGAATCGCTGAAATATCAAAAGAAAAGAGGAATTTTACATGCACAAAAAAACAATTCATAAACGATTTCCCAATTTTTATCTGAATCACGCTATGGACACTTTTGATTTTGTATTCGACTTCAGTTTCGGATTTGAAAATTTAAAGGAGGCAAGGGTTTATGTAAAGGCATTGGGGTTTAATCCGGAATTTTTTGTATACGTTTTCTGCTGTGACTGCTGGCATGCGGTTCATCTTCAAAACTTTCAGAAAGAGATGGTAATTGGGGACGGTGTACTCTGGGTCAGACATGGAAGTATCGGTGTACCGACAAAAAGATATATATTGAGCGAGCATAAAGAAAAGGAGATCAATCAACTGGTCACATTTACAGTGGCCAAACCGTTTTGCAACAGCAAATGGAACGGGTGCCTTATCAAGGATTTAGAAGAAGTGAATGGAGGCCCGCTAAAGTATGCCGGAAAAGAAGAGTTTCTTTTTACGAAAACAGGGAAAGAAACTGCATTGCTGCATGATTCCTTGATAGAATTGGGTATGGTTCTTTTTTCTTCCCCGATTCCGGTGTTCCAGCTGGGTGTGGCAGATGATTACTTTTCTAATTTTCCGCCTTCTATGCAGAAACTTTGGCAAAAGGGTGTTAAGGCATTTGACCCCTTCAAAGATATTGCGAATGTCGAAGAGAAACAAAAGCCATACTATTTGAATGAATGGATTCAGGAACTGACATCAAAAAAGGTATTAATTGGTGGAAAAGCTCCTTATCAGGTTGCAAATCAAAACTGTAAGGCGTGGAACAGAGCCTACTCAAGTCATAAGGGCTAGATGTGATTATTGACTTTTCTTGTCCTCCCAAATGTTTCCTGTATTTGCAGCCTGCCACGGTCAATCTTCATAATCTCATCTGCTTCATTGGCAAGTGTCTTACTATGGGTCACGACAATGACGCACTTCCCATGCTCATGTGCAGTTTTCTTTAGCAACTCGATAATTTCCTGTGCCGTATCCTCATCCAGATTACCGGTTGGCTCGTCCGCCAGAATCACCGGAGCTTCGCTTGCGAGCGCCCTTGCAATGGCTACCCGCTGCTGCTGGCCGCCGGAGAGCTTCAGCACGTTCCGTTTGGCTTCCTCCCTCGTCAGCCCCAGCCGTTCCAGAAACGAAAGCGCCGGTTTCTTTGAAGTCAGCCGGACATTCTCCTGCGGGGTCATATAGTCAATCAGGTTGTAGCTCTGAAAGATAAAGGAAACATTCTTTTTCCTGTGAGCTGCCAATCCGCCTTGTGCAATATCCTTCCCTTCAAACAGGATATTCCCGCTTGTGGGACTGTCCAGACCGCCCAGCAGGGATAGAAGGGTTGTCTTGCCGCAGCCGGACGGGCCGAGAATGGCATACAGTTTTCCAGCTTCCATCTGCGCATTGATCCCTTTTAACACATTCCTCTTTTTGTCATACGAGTATGTTGGGTTCTGCAGTTCCAAAATTCCCATAGAGGCACCTCCTATTCACCTTCGGGCACAAATTCATAGTCAAAATCATAGTCCTTTACTTTGTCCGGCACCTCGTAATCTATGATGGGCGAGCCGGATTGCTCCTGCGTTTCGTCTGATTTATTCTCCTTAGGGGTACACCCTGTGAACAGCAATCCCACAAGAAGGAGGACAGAAAACATTTTCCATACTTTTTTCATATCGTTACCGCCTTTCTCAGCTCATTTTCGATAGAATTTCCCGCGGTTTCAGCCGCATGACGGAAATCGAGGATATTCCGGCGGATACCGTTACAATCCCGATCCCCAGCAGGAATAGGAGGCCCATTTCCTCAAGCTGTACGCGAACCTGTAATTCCGGGGTTTCGACCTCCGGATCACCGGTATCTGTTCCGGCCTCCCCACGGGTTCCGGCAGATAAGCCGTCTTCCTGCTGCATCTCCGTTACCGCCTGCCCGGATTGCAATACGTTTCCCATCTGGCCCGCAATGGCGCTGGCGGAGAAATAAGAAAGGGAAAATGCGAATATCGCGATCAGTAAAACCTCGGCAATATACTGTCCTAAGATGGACAGCTTGCTGATCCCAACCGAGAGCAGGACGCCGGTTTCATGGATGCGGGTTCTGGCCCACATGGTTAGTATGAGCGAGAGGATGGCGATGCTTACCATCAGCGCGATCATTAAAATGGTGGATACCAGCTCCGACAACTGTTCCAAGGAGGACGCGGCGTTTTCATAGTCCTCGTTGTCAACCAGAAAAGAAAATCCCTTCCAGTCCACGCCGCTGATTTCCTTTACTTTAGAAAGGATTTCCTCCATGTTCTGCGGGTCGTCCACCGATACCGTCAGCTCGTTAAATCCCTGTATTGCAGGGCCGTTTTCGTAAGCCACCAAAGTGGCAAGATCGGTGATGATAAGGTTTTGTATTTTATCGTAGGTTGTCACCTGATCGTTGATGCCTTCGATTTCTTTTGGAGAGAACAGGCCCACTATCTCAATCTCCACGCCTTTATCCGTCTGGATCTTGTCACCGATTTTCAGGCCGTTTTTCTCAGCCAAATCCTTGCTGATCAGCCCCTTGTTTTTGTCGTCCGGCAGGATATGCCTCCCCTGCGTCAGCGTAAGCAGCCCGGAAGTAAACCGGGTAAGCTCCTCGCTTTTCCATGTGCTTAAAATCTTTGAGGATGCGCGAAATTCTTCCTCAATGGGGATATTGCCGGTAAACAGCTCCAGAGAGGGGAACGCCGCCAGCCCCTCCACGGTGGCGCTGCACTCCTTGATCCCCTCAATTCCCCGGATTTGTTCTACCAGCTTGGGGCTTAACTGCTGGGTGGAATACATCAGCGTTCCGCCATCCACGCTCTCCACCTTCAAATAGGGGTTATTTTCCGTGTAGTCAAAGCCGATAAGGAAACTCCCGCCGAGGCTTTGCCGCAGCTCCTGCTGGGCGGCTCTCGAAGCGTTCCCCAGCGCCAGAGCGGTCAGTACAAAGGTTGCCATCACCAGCAAGATGACAAAAAGAAGGATACTCTTGCCCCTTTTGCGGACGATGTACAGCCACGCTCGATTCATAAAGTTCATAGAATGACCTCCGTTTCATATAGGATAAGTGTTGCAACGCTGACAGCATAGCACCCCAATATGGAACCAGTATGAAACGGATAAAAAAGCAATCGCTTTATGAAAGATAAAGAGTAAAACACATTCCCGGCGGATTTTTGGTCGCCTCAAATTGATAGGACAGCCCAAGCGCCTTTGAAAGCGTATCTACAATATATAATCCCAGCCCATTCCCTCCATCTTTGCGATCTCTGGCAAAGTCCGGGCGGTAGAACGGCTCAAATACATGGGCCAGCTTATCCGGTAGGATGGGCGTACACTCGTTTTCTATTTTTATCTGCCGGGCGGTCAATATAACGGTGATCTTGCATCCTGGCTTTGTGTAGGAAACCGCGTTGGAAAGCAGGTTGGACAGGATTTTTTCAAGGCTTTTCTTCGACGTATGGACAGGGCACTTTCCCTGTATGCTGAAAGAAAAGTCGAGTCCCTTTGCCTTCGCAATCAACTGATAAGGCTCGCAGATCGCCGGAAGGCGCTCCGACAGGTCAAAGGTTTGGGCGTCTTGTTTCTCCTGTGTAAAATCCAGCCGGGAGGTATCCAGAATTTCTTTAATCATAAAGGAAAGCTGCCCGGTAATCTCCTTACATTCCAACAGACAGCGATCCCGGTCTTTGTATTTTCCAATGCCTAAGATCATGTTTTCCAAAATCGCGTTCAGGGCCGTCACCGGTGTTTTCAGTTCATGGGAGGCAGCCCGCAGGAAATCAATTTTTGACCGTTCCGCCTCACGGACGTTTTGCTTTTCTTCTTCCAGATTTTCAATGGTGGAAAGCAGGCTGGCATACAGCTTATTGATGCGGGCGGCCAGCTCGCCAATCTCGTCCTTGGTATGCACCACGCAGATTGCAGCCTTATCCAGCTTCTCCATCTTTTCCGTTGTTTCCGCAATCTGCTTGATCGGCCTCGTCATGGCTCTGGAAAACAACAGGGAACACCCGGCGGAAATGACAGCGCAGCAAAGCAGGGATACCGGCAGCGCTTTTCCGATGGCGGATTTTATCAGGATTCCGGTATTCACATCACTCTCGATAATGGCCCCCTCTGCAAAATAGTTTGTGCTTACGGTCATTTGCGGCGCAAGCACATAGAGAAAGACATGGGCCATCACGGTAACAAACAGCATCACCAGAAAGGTGTATAAAAAGATTTTAGTAAAGAGCTTTAAATTTCTCATGGGTGTTCCTCATACTTGTAGCCAACGCCTTTTACCGTTACAATTCGGTCAAGGCTCAGCTTTTTCCGTAAATTTTTAATATAGGTATCAATCGTTCGGTCGATGATGGGGGCATCATATCCCCACAACTCGTCCAAGATCTGCGACCGGGTAAGCACCAAGCCTTTATGCTCCACCAGTAGTTTCAACAGGTCAATCTCTTTCGGCGTAAGGTCAACCGGCCCAGATGGGCCGGAGGCGGTGTAGCCCCCAAAATCTACCGTAATATTTCCAATCTGGATTTGGTTCAGCTCAGGGCTTTTTCCGCACCGTCTTAGCAGGGCAGCCACCCGTTTCCCCAATAAAAGCATGGAAAAGGGCTTTGTGATATAGTCGTCCGCCTGTTCATCAAAGCTGGCCGCCTGAGTAGGTTCATCGTCAAGGGCGGTAAGCATTAAGATAGGAATGTTGCTTATTTGGCGCAATTCTTTTAATACCTCCAAACCGGTTCGCTTCGGGAGCATAATATCCAGAATCACTAAATCAACCGATTTCTCCCTTGCAATCTGCAAGCCCTGTTCCCCATCAAGGGCAGACAAGGTGGTATGCCCTGCGGCTCTCATATATTCGCAGATCGCCTCGTTGGTGGCGGTATCATCCTCCACAATCAATAAAACAGCCATTTTTACACCTCCTTGCTCCATCATACCAAAGCAATATGGAAACAGTATGAAATATTCTGACTTTTGTATACGTATTTAGACTTTGGAAAGTCATGTTAAATTCAAGTTTTTCAACAGATATATCGTACTTTCGCTTTGCAGCCTAGTGTGCTATACAGAGGAGTAAATTGGAATTTTCTAATTATCGCTGTGATTTTCTACAACGTCAATATCTTTCATATTTCCCTTGAAGGGAGTGATTGCAATGGAAAAAATCACATATCGGCAAGGACTATCAAGTAGAGAACTTACAGGATATTTTTTTGCCATAGGTTTTCCAGCGGTGGTTCTGGTTCTTAGTCTGATTATGATATCTCAGTTTGGACAATTCGGCCAGAATCTTATGGCTCCGATGGTTGCCCTAATGTGGGGCAGTGGAGCAGTCTGTGCGCTGATTCTGCCATCGCACCGACAGGGAATCATTACAGAAACACACTGGACAATAACCGGATATTTGTGTGGTATGTTTGGTCTTCAAAAAATTGTCCAGTTGGTTTCCGGAACAACAAATGAGATGCTTACAGCAACATATGAGCAGGCGATGCCAGCAGCGTCTAATGCGTCTCTATCTGGTTTTTTAGAGTATATGCTGTGGATTGTCGCTGTCATGGTTCCCATTGGCTTTATTGTCATGGAAGGGAAGAAAATCATCCTCTTTCGCAGAAAAATGTCTAAGCAGAAATTCTTTGATCAGCTTCGGGGAATCCGCGACAATAAGCCTGCTTCGGGAAAAGGCAGGTGAAGAGAATGTTGTCAGTATATGAATTAAAGCGCATTCTGGGCCGCGGTGAACAAACACCATCAGATGATATTCGAGTATTAGATTCTTGGGCTGAATATGAAGAAGACAAACAGTGCCCTGTTGAAGAGCGGAAACTCAACTACCTATGTTACAAGTTGGAAGTGAAAAATCCAGATACAGGGGAAAAACAGCGGATATATAAAGCTCTTTGTTTTGCGAGAGTTATCCGTTTGCCAAAGGAAGCGAAGCAGTCGTTGTCATATATGGACATGCACGAACAGCTGCTATCCGGCGTTTATGAGCGAGAGTATAATCTGGTGACGGTAATCTGCAATATTATCCGTCCAGTTGCTCTGGGCCTGCTTTACTTGTATGGAGTTCAGGGAGTGGCCCGCGATATTGAAACAGCAAAGCAAATTGCCCATAGGGACTTTTTGGGATTGCTTGCCATGCTGCAAGGAACATACCGAATTTTAGAGATGCGAATCCTGCAGGCTCAAGAAAGCGAGTGGCTGCGTGAAAAAATATTCGGAATGCAGCATATCGCTGCTGTACGTGGCATCCCGAAAGCCAATAGAGGCGGAGAAAATGCAGGAAATAAAGGATTTGGTGGTAAAAATCTAAATCCTCAAAGCCAGGGAACCATCGAAGAAATCATTACCGGCATGAGTGACCACGAATATGTCATTGAAATTCTTTCCTCGCCGGTAAGACTGGATACCCTCCGCGCATGGGCTTTGCGGACACAGGATGACATGTCCTCTTGGAATGAACAGTTGCAGGGCGTCAAGTCCGTCAGCATGAACTTGAGCATGCCTATGATGTTTGCAGCAAATTTGGGTCAAAGCCAAGGATCCAGCCACGCATATACAGACGCAGATTCTGTTTCTTTTTCTCAAAATGAATCCTTCAGTACGGGATATGGCGAGAGTGTGGGGCAAAGCCTTTCGGAATCAATCAGCCAGAGCTTCGGCCGGTCTTCCGGTATTTCGGTGACAGATTCTATTTCTCAATCGCACAGTATCTCACAAGGGCAGTCCGCCGGCTCAAGTTTCGGTCAGAATTTTGGCTTGAGTGAAGGAATCAGCAGCAACCAAAGCCTTTCTGAGAACTCTGGGATAAACTTTTCACAGGGACAGAATATCGCAGAGTCACTTAGTCACAGTCAAGGTACGTCATATAATATGAGCCAGGGACATAATATTGGCACATCGCATAATATCGGTAACTCTCAAAACTTTGGTATCAGTCAGGGCGAGTCTTTCGGTAGTTCTTCTGGCGTGTCAATTGGCAATTCTGTCAGCCATTCTTTTGGGCAAAGTTTTTCAGAAAATATGTCGAATAGTCAAAGTCAGTCATCCGGCTTCTCACAAAACACCAGTGTAAGTAATGGGTTAAGTGCGGGATTCAGTTCCGGGAACAGTACAAATCAGGGAATATCGGACTCGCAGAATAATGGTTGGAATGCCGGCGCTTTTGGTTTTGGTCTCAATGGTGGCAGCGGTTCGTCTGAATCAAATGGAGTTGGTAATTCTACAGGAAGCAGTTTTGGAATCAATCAGGGTGTTTCTTCTGGGATTGGGCTTACAAATTCCACTGGCATCGGATATAGCCATGGATATGGATATGGAGAAAGTGAGAGTGTAGGCAGCACGCAAAATGTTGGGCAGAGCGCATCTGTTTCTCATGGACTGAATGTAGGTTCCTCACAGAATTGGGGCATTAATGAAAGCTTTGGTGTGTCGGAAGGGCAAAGCATTTCGCAAGGTTGGGGAGCCAATAGCGGCATCAGCCAAGGCCAGTCTTTTGGACAGAGTGTTTCAAACGGCTGGTCGCAGGGCTTGGCTCAAAGTATTGGCGTCGGTCAAAATCAAAGCATGTCCCAGGGGATGTCTCTTTCAAATAATGTATCGAGAAACAGTAGCGAAAGCTATGGTGTTACCCAGGGACAGTCCATTGGACGGTCACAAAGCGTATCGGAAACCCAGGGATACAGCCAAGGCCAGGGAGTGAATTGGGGGCAGAATCGTTCGGTGGGACAATCCATGGGCTACGGAAAGGGAGTTTCAAGTAGCTTGGGTGAATCGATTGGCAGAACAATGGCGACGACTTCTGGAACGTCCGGCAGTATGGGGCTGGGCCCCAGTATAGGGTATAGCCGCAGTTATCAGTGGCTGGATCAGGGTGTAAAGGACATTTTGGAACTGCTTGAGTTCCAGAATGAACGGATCAAATCTGCTTTGCGGGGGCAAGGCGCTTTTTATACCTATGTTTATTTAGCGACTGAAGACGAGGATGCCCTGGAATCTGTTTCTGCATTGGCAAAATCGACATGGCAGAATGAAGCGGCCATGGTTTCTCCAGTTCAGGTGATGAATCTGAACAGGGAAGAACAGGCGCATCTTCTCAACTATTTTTCTGCATTCTCGGTGGATGCATCTCGTATACGGGTGCATGGCGTGGAGGAATACAAATATTCCTCCGTTCTGCTGCCGTCGGAATATGTAGCATATACCCATCTGCCGCGTGTGAGCGAGGGCGGCATTTTTGCAGAGGTTTCGGATATTCCCAAATTTTCAGTTCCCAGCATGATGCGCGGGGAAATCTTTTTGGGTAATGTCCTATCTGCGGAACGGTATACTTTGGAACAGGGGTATAAAACTCCTTATGAATACCGACTGTCAGAAAGTGAGCTGATGCACGGGTATGTGTGCGGTGCTTCACGTTCTGGGAAAACGGTGGCGGCAATGAGACTGGTTGCGGAGCTGGCGCATGTGCGACGTAAAAAAACAGGCAAGCGGCTACGAATTGTTGTGATGGATCCCAAACGAGATTGGCGTGCGCTGGCACGGTTGGTAGAACCGGAACGGCTGCGATTTTATTCCTTGGGAAATCTGCAGTTTCATCCATTGAGGCTAAACGTTTGCAAAATACCGCACGGTGTCTGGCCACAGATTTGGATTGACGCCATGATTGAGATATATTGTCGGGCTTATGGCCTGTTGGAACGAGGCAAACAACTTCTGGGTGAGACATTGTATAGTTTATATGACGAGGCTGGTGTTTTTGCTGCTTGTGACCGTCCGGATTGGGCGGATGTGGTAAGTGACTTATCGGCGCAGGTCACTTTGACCAAAGCATACGAACGTATGACCTATTTTAAACGGATGCTGGATGACCCCACTAACGTAAAGGGACGAGCCGGAAATGACACCCGAGACGCTTATGCCAGATTGCTGGATCGGCTATCTGCCTTTGGACGGGAATACAGTATCGAACGACGTCTTTTTGGGACAGAAGAGGGTATTGGTATTGACGAATTGATTGGTGAAGACGATATCACGATTTTGGAAAGTAAAGGGCTGGAATCCACATTCAAGAACTTTATCTTTGGGACGATTGTATCAGGCTTTTTCCGCTTTGCGTTGGCGCATGAAGAAGGTTTTCTGTCGGAAAATCAATATGAGACCTGTCTGGTTATCGAGGAAGCGAATGAAGTTTTGGTAGGTAATGATATGGCGGGGTCTGGTAACTCTCTGGTCAGCTTAGGCGGACAGTCGGAGTTTGAAAGCGTCTTGGACCAGTCGGCTGGATACGGGCTTTTTGTGTTTGCAATCACGCAAAAAATCTCTGACCTACCTAAAAGTGTAATCGCAAACTCCGGTATCGTACTGGCCGGCAAACTGAAATCGGAAGACGATGTGCGGGTTGTTATACGTTCCATTGCGAGGGAGGAACGATATGAAGACCGTGATATCGTTAAATGGCTGCCACG
>OGQB01002313.1_pt1 | contig 14190 bp, 18 predicted proteins | sample 1553071 | NCBI WGS metagenome assembly OGQB01 (sample SAMEA2580284, study PRJEB22360) | human gut metagenome | biome: human gut; feature: human-associated habitat; material: faeces | place: Denmark | collected 2008/2010
GCTGCCGGAACTGTCGAAACGATTGCTGACAGCGTACTGTCGAACATAATCGCTCGTTATTAATAAACATTTTCAAAGGAGAATTTTTATGAATTACGGGTACATCAGAGTAAGTTCTGACAAGCAGACTGTGGAGAATCAGCGGTTTGAGATCGAGCGCTTTGCTGAGGCAAGCTCTCTCAAAATTGACGGCTGGATTGAGGAAACAATAAGCGGCACCAAAAACTATGATAAGCGGGAGCTTGGTAAACTCCTGAAAAAGGTGCAGAAAGGCGATCTTATCATCTGCGCTGAGTTATCACGGCTGGGAAGAAACCTGTTCATGATAATGGAGATACTCAATATTTGTATGTCCAAGGAATGCAAAGTCTGGACTATCAAAGACAATTACAGGCTTGGAGAGGATATTCAGAGCAAGGTGCTGGCGTTTGCCTTTGGGCTTTCAGCTGAGATTGAACGAAATCTGATAAGCCAGCGAACTAAAGAAGCTCTCGCGCGTAAACGTTCCGAGGGGGTGGTACTTGGAAGACCAGTGGGTCGCAAATCATCTCACGTGAAACTTTCGGGAAACGAAGAAACCATAAGAACTCTTCGGCAACGAAACGTTTCAAAATGCGAAATAGCAAGGATTTTCGGCGTCCATCGAATGACTGTGGACGCATTTATCAAACAAAACAACTTGGAGGAATAACAATGGCAATACCTAAGTATGACGAAATGTACAGAGAGTTCCTTCTTTGCCTGTCGGACGGAGAAGCTCACAAAAACGCAGATATCCGGGAATATGTATTTGCAAGTAAAGGGTTGACTGAATCCGACAGGAAAACGTATATTTCTAACGGAACTCAGTTGCTGTGCAATAACCGAATAGGTTGGACCAGAACATATCTCAAAAAGGCAGGTTTAATAGAATCTCAGCCTCATGGAATGACCAGACTTACAGATGAGGGAAAACGTGTAGTAAGCAATCTTCCTCCTGTTGTAGATAATGATTTCCTTATGAAGTACGAAAGCTTCAGAGAGTTCAGAAACACAAGCCACGGAACAACTGTTTCTCCTGTTCAAGCGGTAAGCAGCGATAATCTCTCTCCGTTAGATATGCTTGAAAAATCATATAATGAACTATCAGAAACTCTTGCAGATGAAATACTATCTGAAATAATGAAAATATCGCCTGATTTCTTTGAGCACCTTGTAGTTATTCTTTTGCAGAAAATGGGGTATGGCGGCAATATTTCCAATTCAGGTCAGGTCGTTGGAGGAACAGGTGATGAGGGAATTGACGGGATAATTAAAGAAGATAAGCTGGGCTTTGATGTGATTTATATTCAAGCCAAGCGTTGGGACACAAATCAGTCTGTCAGCCGACCTGAAGTTCAGAAATTTGTCGGTGCACTCGCAGGACAAGGTGCGTCAAAAGGGCTGTTTATAACTACTGCCAAATTCAGTCAGCAGGCGATGGATTATGCCAAAAAACAACATACCACAAAAGTGGTTCTGGTTGATGGTAACACTCTTGCTAAATTAATGATAGAGTATGACATAGGTGTGTCAGTAGTATCTACATATCAGGTCAAAAAGATAGATTCAGATTTCTTTGATGTGTCTTAATATGGCGACAGATAGTAACTGTCAAAAATAACCCACTAATTGATAGGTTATTTTTGCAACCCCATTATTGGGTTAATAACCCTATGCAACGCCTTTGGCGGTGCGGTGTCAAGTAAAAGCGGGAACGCTTTTATTCCTGCAGTTCCTTACTTGCGGTGAAAATCAGAAAGTATCATAATTGGGCTGGGTTCTGATAATATTCGAATATCACAATGTTTAATAAATTGCATCTTTACATGGAGAAGATGTTTCTTATATAAACCTATGTTATAGAGATATGGGCAGCTGAAAAAGCTGCCCTTTAATTATTTTGAGTACTTGTCTTTGATGTCCGAAATATATAAATTCACTTTGTCCTGGCCCTCTTCGTTAAGTTTACGAAATTCGCGAAGAAGTTGCCGTTCTTGTTCTGAAATATCAATTGTAATTCCATTATAGCAGAAATACTCATCGCTTTTAATAGGCATATCGAGAATATCAATTTCGAGAGCTTCGGCGATTTGACCCACTTCATACGCTGTAGGGAGATAACCTTTCTCCATGTTGGGCAGTAATTCAACTGGCAAACCTGTTTTCTTTGAGAGTTGATATTTGTTTACACCTTTATCTTTTAGCATTTTAGCAATATTTCTTCCGGATTCTCTTGTAAGATCGTGTTTTGCTAAAAGATTAAAGTCAATGTGATAGTGGTCTGCAATCTTCTGAATATCAAGGCACAATGGGCTATCATACTGATCCATAAGATGTTCGCAGAAGTCTTGGCTTAATCCTAGACTATCTGCACCAGTCCTTAACGTATATCCATCTTTCTTGAAAAAGAATAAAACATTATTCTTAAAATTAGCTTTTTCGGTAGGACTGATAACGGCATATTCTCCCTCGGTAAAGTTTTTAAATAATACTTTGAATGCCCCCTCAGTCCTCGAACGAGGAGCACCATCGGCAGAAAATTTATCTGTTTGCATTAATACGTCTTTTACGGTAGTGCCAAGTATCTCACACATTCTATCAGCCGTATTATTGCTTAATGGCTCATAGCCTGTTTCGTAGTCCTCGTATTTGTCCGTGGGAATATCGAGAGCCTCTGCGAATTGATCAATAGCAATTCCTTTGCTTTCACGAATTGACTTAATGAGAGGCGCGAAGTCAAAAGCTGGATCAAATCCATCAACACAGGTTATTTTCCAGACATAGAAATTTGATAAATCTTCATGCTTATAGCGTGCTTTTCCAGTTAGCCAGTCGGTAGAAACACCAAAAAAATCGGCAATCTGAGGTATATATTTTAAATATGACTTGTTTTTACCATTTTTCCAAGCGCTATATACGCTTCTATCTATTCCAAGGTATTGAGTCAATTCCTGCTGAAGACACCCTTTATCTTTGAGTAAATGTTGTATTTTGTCTAATGTATCCATATTATTTCCTTTTCAGTTGTTGATTTATTACGAAAATCTGCTTTATTTAGAAAGCTGACTTGACAAAATGCCAAGCAAATATTATAATACTAGTATGAGCTAAATTGCCAACTGCCACATTCGTGTCAAGTAGCTCAAATGCCAACTGTGGCGATTTGCCAAATGTCTCTGCTTTTAGTATAACATATTTTAATTAAAATTTCAAGTGCTTTATAAAGGAGGTAAACAAATGAAATCCCAAAACAATTTACAAACTACAGTAAAACGATCAGTAACGCTGACAGTCGATGATTATGAAAAACTTAAACGGCTTGCAGTGAAAAAACATTGTACAGTTGCCGATGTGCTGAGAGAGTTCATCGCAGAAGGCTTTGCCCATTATGCTCTTGATGACAGCAGCTCCGCAATAAAGGTTGCAATCTCCCAGACTCTTCAAGATATTCTTCCTCCATTGCTTGAGAAAGCTAATCAGAAAGTGACAAGTGTTTGCTGGAAAGCGGTGCGGAATTCCGCTGCTGCAATGTATCTTGCAGAAGAAGCGTATCAAACCAGTTCGACAGATTCACGTTCCTCTATTGAAATAATGGCTGAAGGAATAAGCGCAGGCGCGGACTACTGTCATTTTAGGCCGCTGTCCCGTGAACAGTATCTTGCAGAAGCGCAAGGATTCTTCAAAGGGAGTGATAGGAGCGTTTGACACCTATTGTTTTTTAAATTCGTTTTACCGACTCTCGTACTAATCGGCGCAGCACTCCGCAGCGCAATGCAAAGCATGTTCAGTATATTGGGGAGCGTGAACACGCTCTGATTGCTGAAAAAGACGAATCTCATGTCAAGTACATAGGTGAGCGTTTCCACGCTGCTTTGACAGCCAAGAAGAACGGCTTATTCGGCAAAATCCGCGGTGAGTATACCAACAGCTATGATACGGCTGATGTGCAGAAATATGTCCAAGAAATGAGTACAACGCACCGCAACATATATTGGAGTGTTTATTCGTTCACTCCCGAAAGTGCTGCGCAAGCAGGTCTTAACTCGCTGAAAGAGTGGGAAGATTGGGTCAAGCTGCGGACTTATGAGATAGCGGAACACTTAAAAATTCGGTATGACGATTTGGAGTACATTGCTGCCGTTCATCTCAAAGAGGGTCAACCTCATGTGCATGTTGGGTTTTGGGACAAAAGTCAGGAGATATTCCGCAAAACGGTTTCTCCCGTGATTGCCGACAATATACGAATTGACGCTATCAAGCATACTTTCCGCGAGCAATTCAATGTGCTCCATAGCCGTGAGAATGAGCTGATTACCCAAATGCGCGATAGAGCGGTGCAGGCACTATCAAAGGAAAATGGCACTGTGCTTGCAAAGGTTCAGCAGATGATGAACGCGCTGAAAGGGAAAATACCCACTAAAGGGCGTTGCGCGTATCAGTATATGCCGCAGGATTTAAAGGTTGATTTGTACAATATTATGGCTGAGCTGATAAACAACTGCGAGCAGTTACGCACACTGTATGCGGATATTCTTGACACCCGCGAAACTTATAACGAACTCTTGCACAACGACGACAGCGAGTGGGGACACTATCAGACCGAGCTGTATAAGGATGAGTTGGTTGACGAGATTACGAACAAAATGTGTAATACCATTCTTCGGGCTATCGTAGAGCAGCGCCGTGCGGAAAGAGCAGAAATGGCTGCTATCAATCATCATCTGCATACCTCAGCGTTTGATGTAGCTTTGGCGGCGCTGAACTTACTGAACTCAATTTCACGGAGGGATATGGATAGGTTATCTCAATACTCAAATAACGTTTTCGGGAGGGGTGATCTCAGCAAGGAAGCTATTATGGATCTAATCTACAAGTTGGGATTATCACAGGAAAGAGATTATTAACTATGTAGAACGATTTCGTGGAGGAATTATAATGAATGATTCTTTATTTTTAAGAGCAGCCGAGGTCGCTGCAATTTGCGATGTATCTATTCCTAAGGCATACAAGATGATGGAGGAGGTCAACACTGAAATGGCTAAAGGTGGTTATCTGGTCATTTCTGGCAGAGTAAATAAGCGTTTTTTTTACGAGAAGATAGGCTGTGCGGTAGAACTAAACAACGATAAGGAGAAGTAATATGCCGGTTTACAAGGACGAAAAGACCAATACATGGCGCGTAATTTACAGATATAAGAATGCTCTCGGGCAGCGCAAGCAGGGTCAGAAACGCGGATTTGAAACAAGGCGCGAAGCTGTCGCATGGGAACATGAACAGATGAGCAAGCATGAAATCAAGCTGGATATGACCTTTGAGTCGTTCTTTGAAATCTACGCAAATGACATGAAAAACCGCGTCAGAGAAAACACTTGGAAAACCAAAGAGTCAATTTATGAGAAGAAAATACTCCCGTTTTTCAAGGACAAAAGAATGAATGAAATTCAAGTAAAGGATATAATCGCTTGGCAGAATGCCATGATGGATTTCACCGATGAAAAGGGAAGGCACTACTCTCCTGTTTACCTCAAGACGCTGCACAATCAGCTCAGCGCGGTGTTTAACCATGCGGTGAAATATTACGAACTCCCGTCCAATCCTGCGGCCAAAGCCGGCGCAATGGGAAAGCGCAAGGGAAAGGAGATGCTTTTCTGGACGCAGGACGAATACAAGCTGTTTGCTGAGCAGATAATGGACAAGCCGATGTCCTATTATGCCTTTGAAATGCTCTATTGGTGCGGTTTGCGCGAGGGTTAGTTGCTGGCGCTTACACAAGCTGATTTCGATTTCACCAAAAAGACCGTAAGCATAAACAAATCCTATCAGCGTATCAATGGTCGTGATGTTATCACCGACCCGAAAACGCCAAAGAGCAACCGTATAATCAAGCTGCCGGATTTCCTTGCCGAGGAAATGCAGGATTACATATCTCATATTTACGGCGTTCAGCCGTACGACAGGCTGTTTCCTATTACAAAGAGCTATCTTCATAACGAGATGACCCGCTTTCCATCGGTGCAGTCTGAAATGGCAAACGATTTGAACAATATTAAGATGGGAGATGACGAAGATGTCAGCGAAGAATCTTGATCAGAAAGGCAGATTACGCAGCTGCTTTGTTGGGCTTAGAATGTCACCGGAGGAAAAAGCGCTTTTTGACAGCTTGGCGGCGGTATCTGGTCTTAATAAGCAGGACTATCTTATCAGCAGAGCACTCCAGAAAGATATTATCGTGGAAAATAGTCCGAGGGTCTACAAGGCGCTGAAAGATAAGCTGGGAGAGGTGCTTACTGAACTCCGCCGAATCAGCGAGGACACTGTATCCGAGGAGCTTCTTGAAACAATACGGTTTATTGCCGCGATACTTGGTGACATGAACAGCGGGGAGGGATAATCTTGGATTCTATAAATGAATTTATGTTACAGATGACAGACCCATCATACCTTCCTGTTTGCTCCATGACCGAGATATATGACATGGTGTATGAGCGTAAACCGCCTATCATCAACGGGTTACTCTATCCGGGGACTTATCTATTTGTCGGCGCTCCGAAGGTCGGCAAGAGCTTCCTGATGGCTCAGCTTGCATACCATGTAAGCACCGGAACAAAGTTGTGGAACTATGATGTGAGCAAAGGGTCGGTCCTATACCTTGCGCTTGAAGATAATTATCAGCGAATTCAGAATCGCATGAGCAGAATGTTTGGCGTAGAGAGTTCGGACAACCTATATTTTGCCTGTAACGCTCATCAAATGGGCTGTGGTCTATGCGAGCAGATTTCACAGTTCATCAGTGAACACCCTGATACAAGACTTGTCATAATCGATACGCTTCAAAAGGTACGCGAGTTCAAGAGCGAGGCATACAGCTACTCCTCAGATTACGATACTATCTCTCAGCTAAAGGCTCTAGCGGACAGATTTGGAATTTGTCTGCTCATTGTTCATCACACACGCAAGCAGCAGTCCGATGACCGCTTTGATAAGATTTCGGGTACAAACGGTCTGCTAGGCGCTGCTGATGGTGCTTTCATTCTTGAAAAGGAAAAGCGCACATCAAACTGCGCAGTGCTTGAAATTTCAGGTCGTGACCAGCAGGAGCAGATGCTTTACCTTGAAAAAAATATGAATACTCTCATGTGGGAACTTACCCGTGCAGAAAGCGAGCTTTGGAAACAGCCGCCCGATCCGCTGTTGGATAAGGTGTCACGCATAGTAACGGCTGACTCTCCTGTATGGGAAGGTACAGCAACCGCGCTAAAAGAACTGCTTGGTACAGAGCTTTCCGCCAATGCACTTTCCCGCAAGCTGAACATCAACGCAAGCCGGCTTTGGGTTCGTTACGAGAAATCTCACGGTCATGAGAGCCGGACGATTAGGCTCACTTTGTGCGACGATTAACCAAGCACTCTAAATATCGTCGCAACCGTCGCATTTTTCTTTTCAGTAATAATCAATATAGATACAAAAGAGCTGACCGAATATTCCACGGTCAGCTCTGAATTTTTAGAGAGTGTTGCCAAAGTGTTGCCACTAGCGATTTTTAAGGCTTACAAATGGCTTAACCATGTGCTTTGGCGGGTTTGAGAATATCATTCCCACTCGATCGTAGCCGGTGGCTTGCTCGTAATATCATAAACAATGCGATTGATATTCTTAACTTCGTTTACGATTCGAACGGAAACTTTCTCCAGCACATCATAGGGAATGCGTGAGAAATCAGCGGTCATGAAGTCGCTGGTAGAAACACCGCGGAGTGCGAGCGTGTAGTCATAGGTTCTGCCATCGCCCATAACGCCAACGGAGCGCATGTTAGTCAGAACTGCGAAGTACTGATTGATGCTTCTGTCAAGTCCTGCATTAGCGATTTCCTCGCGGAAAATAGCGTCAGCGTCCTGAAGAGTAGCTACCTTCTCCGGAGTGATGTCGCCGATAATTCTGATTGCAAGACCGGGACCCGGGAACGGCTGGCGCCATACAAGCTTTTCGTCAAGACCGAGAGTGGTTCCAAGAGCGCGTACCTCGTCCTTGAACAGGAGGCGCAGAGGTTCGATTATCTCCTTGAAATCAACGTAGTCAGGCAGACCGCCAACGTTATGATGGCTCTTGATAACTGCCGCGTCGCCAAGTCCGGATTCAATCACGTCGGGATAAATAGTACCTTGAACAAGATAATCAACCTTGCCGATCTTCTTAGCTTCTTCCTCAAATACGCGGATAAATTCCTCGCCGATTATCTTGCGCTTTGCTTCCGGTTCTGTAACCCCGGCAAGCTTGCCCAGGAAGCGTTCACCGGCGTTCACGCGGACGAAATTAACGCCGCTGTCAGCGAATGCAGCTTCTACCTCGTCGCCCTCGTTCTTTCTCATCAGACCGTGGTCAACGAAAATGCAGGTAAGCTGGCTGCCGATAGCCTTTGCAAGCAGCTTGCAGGCAACGGAGCTGTCAACGCCGCCGGACAGAGCCAGCAGAGCCTTGCCGTCGCCGACCTTCTCGCGGATATTCTTGATTGCAGTTTCAGCGTAACTTTCCATTGTCCAGTCGCCGCGGCATTCGCAGACGTTGTACAGGAAGTTGCCCAGCATGTCAAAACCGCGCTCGGTGTGATTTACCTCCGGGTGGAACTGCACGCCGTAGAATTTCTTCTCAACATTCTGGATAGCGGCGTAGGGGCACTTGGCAGTGTGACCGCACACCTCAAAGCCCTCGGGGAGCTTCTTGATATAGTCGTTGTGGCTCATCCAGGTTATTGTGGTCTTGTCGATGTTTTTGAACAGCAGGGAAGTGGTGTCGACCTCTGTTTCGGTTCTTCCGAACTCAGACAGCGAACTGTCGACCGCAGTGCCGATCTCGCCGCCCAGGGAGTATGCCATGAACTGAACGCCATAGCAGATACCAAGAACAGGGACGCCCAGCTCGAATATCTCCTTGGACATTCTCGGTGAATTCTCGAGGTAAACGCTGTTCGGACCGCCCGTGAAGATTATTCCCTTCGGGTTCATCGCGCGGATCTCCTCGATAGGGGTCTTGTAGGACTTTACCTCGCAGTAAATTTTATGTTCTCTTACGCGGCGGGCGATAAGCTGATTGTACTGACCGCCGAAATCGAGAACGAGAACTAACTCGTGGGACATGATTACCTCCGTATATCAGTGATGGAACAGACGAATGCCTGTGAATGCCATTGTAATGCCGTACTTGTTGCAGACTTCGATAACGTTATCGTCGCGGATAGAGCCGCCGGGCTGCGCGATGTACTGCACGCCGCTCTTGTGCGCTCTCTCGATGTTGTCGCCGAACGGGAAGAACGCGTCAGAGCCAAGGGAAACGCCCTTCATAGTGTCAAGCCATGCGCGCTTCTCCTCGCGGGTGAAAACAGCGGGCTTTACCTTGAAGAACTTCTGCCACTCGCCCTCAGCGAGAACGTCCATGTAGTCGTCGCCGATGTAGAGATCGATGGTGTTGTCGCGGTCAGCGCGGCGGATACCGTCAACGAACTGAAGTCCCATTACCTGGGGGGACTGTCTGAGATACCAGTTGTCAGCCTTGGTTCCTGCAAGACGCGTGCAGTGGATACGCGACTGCTGACCTGCCCCGATACCGATCGCCTGACCTCCGCATGCATAAGCGACAGAGTTGGACTGAGTATACTTGAGCGTGATGAGAGCGATAGCAAGGTCGTGCTTTGCGCTCTCGGGGAGATCCTTAGCCTCGGTGGGAATATTCGCGAACAGCTCGTCGTTTATAACGAGTTCGTTTCTGCCCTGCTCGAATGTGATTCCGTAAACCTGCTTGCGCTCGATCTGAGCGGGGACATAGTCGGGGTCGATCTTGATTATGTTGTAGTTGCCCTTTTTCTTGCTCTTGAGTATCTCAAGAGCTTCAGGCTCGTAACCGGGAGCGATAACTCCGTCAGAAACCTCTCTGTGGATTATTCTTGCAGTAGAAACGTCGCAGACATCGGACAGCGCGATGAAATCACCGTAGCTGCTCATTCTGTCGGCGCCCCTGGCTCTTGCGTAAGCGCATGCAAGAGGGGAAAGCTCACCGAGATCGTCGACCCAGTAGATCTTTGCGAGGGTATCGGTCAGCGGGAGACCGATAGCGGCGCCTGCCGGAGAAACATGCTTGAAGCTTGTGGCGGTTACGAGTGTTTAAGTTTGGGGGGGGGGGTTTAGCCGGTAGCTGCCTTGAGTTCCTTTACAAGCTGCCAGCCGTTGAATGCGTCGAGGAAATTAATGTAGCCGGGACGTCCGTTCAGAACCTCGATGGGAAGCTCAGCGCCGTTTTCCATGTAAATTCTGGCGGGTTTCTGATTAGGGTTGCAGCCGTACTTTAATTCGAATTCCTTCATAGTATCTCCTTTTTATACGTTCTTATTTACAATTCTGCTGTCGTACTTTCCTGTTTCCAGGTCGATGTAACGTACGAACAGAGAAACCTTGTTGTCCTTGTTGAGATTGCTCCAGAGGTAATCGGTAAGCTTGTCGATGTCCATATCAGGAATGATAACGTTCTTCGGCTCGCCTTCAAAGCTGGGGAGTCTGCGCACGCCGTCCTGCTCTATCTCGTCGCCCGCGTAGGTGTGGATAAAGCTGCCTTTTCCTGCCATGGGATTGCTGTAGGCGTATGTGTATCTGCGGCAGGAGCTTCCGTCGCCGTCAGCAGATTTCAGAATGGACATTGCGTAGTTCATAGCGCCGTTCTCAAGGTGAATGATACCGGAAATACGCGGTGTGTAGTTGGGCTTGTCGTCCTCGAATTCACGGGTGCGCAGGGACTGCTCGAAAGTCATCTGCTTGTCCATCAGCTCGTAGATGGTGTCGGTCTGGTCGCCGTTGGTGACGATGGTTTTGTTGCCGAGAACACGCACCGGAGCGTAAATGATAAGGTGAGGGTCAACCATCTTGGAGGGGTCGAACGCCTGGGTGCGGATACCCTCGCCGTCCTCAACGAAAACGCGGTTTCTGCTGTTCTCGCTTCTGCCCATGATGAAGTAAGCGGTGACTGCCTTCCTGCCGTCAGGGGACTTGCCGATGATTATTCCTCTGCCGTGGTAGGCAAGGGAATTAAGTTCCTTGTCAAGCTCAATGTAGTTCATATCGTGTATCCTTTCAGAATTTTCCTGTATAGCATGTTGTCGTGTAGCTTACGGCGACCTTGCCGTATGTATGCGACTTGTCGAAAAGGGAAAGCAATTCGGTGACGAACGCCTTGTAATTCTCATCGCCCTCTTTTGGTGCATACGACCTTGAAAGTGCGTCTCCGAGGAAGTGCTCCCTTGTCATTACGACCGGGGTTTCCATTTTGAAAACATCTACCGATGAGAAGTACTCGTTTCGCAGGAATCTGTCGCCCTCATCTTCGGAGCGTTTCCCGACATGACCGGACCGCTCTGCAAAGCTGGGGCAGTATTTCGTGTAAATTTCGTCGCGCTTTTGAGTTATATCGCCGTTCAAGCGGCTGTTGAAAACTACCGCCAGCCGTCCGTTAGGCTTGAGCATGCGCCTGCATTCGTCGCGGAATTTTTCCTCGTCGAACCAGTGGAACGCCTGAGCAGTCGTGATCAGCTCGAAGGAATGTTCCGGAAGTCCGGTGCTCTCCGCCGACGCCATCACGATTTCAGCCCTGCCGCCAACGCATTTCAGCAGTTCACGGCACATGTCGGTGTTGGGTTCGACTGCGGTAACATTCCAGGGCTTGAGCAGCAGCTTTTCAGTGAACTTTCCAGTTCCTGCGCCGATGTCCGCGACATTCGCCGCATGGGTCAGCTCATACAGTCTGTCTACGACAGCGGTAGGGTAGGAGGGGCGGTACTTCGCATAAATCGCTGCTTTGCCAGTGAATTTATCCTCGTTCATATCAACCCTCCCCGACGTAGTTCCAGGATTTCCGGAGAATCTTTTCGTCCCACGGAGATACCCCGATATACTCCCCGGCATATACCGCCTGTTCGCCGCGGACTGTCCATTCAATGTACTGGTCGGCGACGGGGGAGAACGCGAATTTCACGCTGAACGCCGCCGGGGAATCCTCCTCGGAAAGCAGCCGGAACGACTGCGTGTACAGTTCCACTGGAACAATAAAAGGAGCAGCGTTCTGCGCATTGAATTCGATAACGTCAAACGCAAATTCGCCCGCGTGTTCCTCTAACATATCGTTCAGATAAGCGGCAGTCGCCTGTCGCAGCTTTTCTGAGATTTCTCCGGGCAGGGTATCAAAATAATCCGCGCACCTGGTGAGGTACTCCTCACTGACATTTTTCCCGTATAGCATTACTTCCGCGCCAAATCGTGACGAATAAAGCACGCCCTCAATGGTGTTGAAATAATCAGCGCTTTCTCCGTTGATAACGACTCTGCTCATCTTATTTCAGTGACGCCGTTTTTGACGATAATCCTGTCCTCGCAGAACAGGGAAACCGCCTGCGGAAGTATCTTCCACTCGGCTTCTTCCATAATGCGCTTCTGGAGTGTTTCAGGGGTGTCGCCGTTCTTTACCTCAACAGCCTTCTGGAGGATTATCGGACCTGCGTCGCAGTCGGCTGTGACGAAATGAACCGTGGCGCCGGAGACTTTCACGCCTTTTGCCAGAGCAGCTTCGTGAACATGAAGACCGTAGAATCCCTTGCCGCAGAAGCTGGGAATGAGCGCGGGGTGAATATTAATCATTCTGTTCGGGAATGCGTCGCACACCTGCTCGTCAAGTATCGTCATAAATCCGGCGTAAACGACAAGATCAGCGTTTTCCTCAACAAGTGCGTCACGCATTGCCTTGCTGTAGCTTTTGACATCGGGGAAGTCCCTGCGCGCCAGCACGCGGGTCTTGATACCGTTGTCCGCGGCGCGGGTCAGCGCGTAAGCGTCCGCTTTGCTGGCGATGACGCAGGTGATTTTTCCGCCCCTAATCTCACCGCGCTTTTCAGCGTCGATAAGTGCCTGAAGGTTAGTTCCTCCGCCGGAAACAAGCACAACAATGTTTTTCATAAATTACCTCCGCTATTCCCCGGTCAGGGATATCTCAACGCAGTTGTATCCGCCGTCGTCCGGAGTTTCTCCGGAGAAGGGGTCTGTGTATTCCGCAATAACGGTGTACCCTCCAAGAACCAGCTCGCGGAAGAACTCGCTGTCAACGCCCTGCATGATCGCTTCCTGCCAGGGCTGACCGTTTATCGTCAGAACTCCGCTGAACATTTTCTTGGGGGAGTGCTTCAGTTCCAGCGTATTGCGGAACATAAAGCCGAAGCTGCTTATAACCTTGCCGTTCCTGGTGTAGCAGTATATTCCGAGGTCGTCCCAGGTGTAGTTGACGCAGTTTGTGACCATACCCTCGCCGTAGCTGTTTTCCAGGAATTCCTTTGTCTCGGCGGAAGTGTGGTATTTCTTGCCGCGCGGCGTGCCGAGGAGTTTTTCAGCCGCCTCGAGATGGACGAGCACGTCAAGCTTTGTGCCGTTGATCACCATGCCGTCTTTTGAAATATCGACCGCGCACTGCTCCCCGGTGAAGGGAGCGGCGGTCTTTCTTTTAAATAAACCGAACATTATTCGATGATTACGCCCTCGTTGCTTGCAACGGTCTCGCCGATGATGAATGCGTTCTCGCCGTTTGCCTTGAGGATCTCGACTGCCTTGGCAGCGTCGGCCTTGTCAACTACGAGCATCATGCCGATACCCATGTTGAAGGTGTTGTACATGTCGTGCTCGGAAATATTGCCGGTCTGCTGGAGGAGCTTGAAGATAGCAGGAACCTCGTAGCTGTTCTTGCTGATCTTTGCAGCAACGCCGTCAGGAAGCGCGCGTGGAATGTTCTCGTAGAATCCGCCGCCGGTGATGTGGCTGATGGACTTCACGCTTATCTTGGAAATAACGTCCAGAACGGGCTTTACATAGATCCTTGTAGGAGCGAGGAGCGCCTCGCCGAGGGAGGTGCCAAGCTCAGGATAGAAGGTCTTGAGGTTCTGCTCGTTTACGTTGAACACCTTTCTGACCAGTGAGAAGCCGTTGGAGTGTACGCCGCTGGAAGCGATACCTACGATAGCGTCGCCGGGCTTAACTGTGGAAGGATCCAGGATCTTGGACTTGTCCACGATACCGGTGCTGTAGCCTGCGATGTCGTATTCGTCCTCTGCCATCATGCCGGGGTGCTCAGCGGTCTCGCCGCCCACCAGAGAA
>OGQB01002314.1_pt1 | contig 14188 bp, 7 predicted proteins | sample 1553071 | NCBI WGS metagenome assembly OGQB01 (sample SAMEA2580284, study PRJEB22360) | human gut metagenome | biome: human gut; feature: human-associated habitat; material: faeces | place: Denmark | collected 2008/2010
AGCATCAGCAGTTCAGCAACCGCCTGTCGGCAATCCATATCAGGCGGCGCCAGCACAGCCACAGGCACCAGTAATGAATAACCCATATCAGGCAGCCCCTGTACAGCCACAGGCACCAGCAATGGCAAATCCATATCAGGCGGCGCCAGCACAGCCACAGGCACCAGCAATGTCAAATCCATATCAGGCGGCACCGGCACAGCCACAGGCACCGGCTATGAACAGTCCATATCAGACAGCGCCGGCACAGCCGCAGGCGCCAGCAGTGTCAAATCCATATCAGGCGGCACCGGTACAGCCGCAGGCGCCACAGATGCCAGCTATGGGTGGCATGCAGGATGACTATGATCAGACAACGCTTATAAAAAATACTGGTAATACGGATGATGCTGGAACAACGGTGCTCAATGCGGCAACAAAGGTTGAGAGACATCCATATTTGTATCAGGTCAAGAATGGCCGAAAGATATACTTAGATAAGAAAACAAACAGAATCGGTAAAAATAGAGAGGTTGTAGACATATGCATAGATGGAAATCCGGCGATCAGCAGATGTCATGCAATTTTCTATAGAGTTGATGATGCCTGCTACATAGAGGATCTTAATTCAACAAATGGAACATTTGTTGATGATCAGCAGATAACAAGTAACTGTAAAACAATGGTTCGTGTAGGTTCAAGAGTGAAGCTGGGCGATGAGGAATTTGAACTTAGATACGACTAAATCTGCCGAAATGGAGGAGAGGGTTTTATGAGTTGCTTATTAGTTGTACATAGTGATATCGGAATAAAAAAGAGTACGAATCAGGATTCGGTTCTTGCTGTTAAGGCTGATACGGATATGGGGGAAATCTCACTGGTTGCCGTATGCGATGGAATGGGAGGATTTGCCAAAGGAGAACTGGCATCTGCCACGGTCATAAGAGCCTTAAATGATTGGTTTGCCAACAGATTAACTTATCTGGTTGGCAGCGGGTTCAACGATGACGATGTGCGCAGGGAATGGACTGATCTGTTAAAAAATCAGAATGAAATAATAAAAGCATATGGAGCTGGAAATGGAATAAGTCTGGGTACTACGATAGTGGCCGCATTATTTTATGGTAACCGGTATATCATATGCAACCTGGGGGATTCCAGAGCGTACAGATTGGGCAATGGAATAGAACTTATAACAAAAGACCATTCATATGTTCAGAGAGAGCTAGATGCGGGAAGAATGACGGAGGCGGAAGCTGAGGTCAGTCCTCAGCGAAGTGTGATACTGCAGTGTATAGGTGCTTCGGATGATATATTTCCTGATTTTTTCTCGGGTACAACCAGTCCCGGCGACAGTTTTGTACTCTGTTCTGATGGGTTCAGGCACAAAATAGGGATGAATGAGATATATAAATATCTGAACACAGGAATGACTCCGGATGTGGTCAGAATGAAGAACAATATGGAGTATCTCACCGAGCTGAATAAATACAGGGCGGAGACAGACAACATATCGGTTGCGATGGCGAGAATAGTATCATAGGAGGGGAGCACTATGCTTGAGATAGGTTCTCTTGTAGATGGAAAATATAAGATTCTGAATAAAATCGGGCAGGGTGGTATGAGCGTTGTATACCTTGCCATGAATGAGAAAGCAAATAAGCAGTGGGCGATTAAAGAAGTACGAAAAGATGGCAAGAAAGATTTTGATGTTATAAGACAGGGGCTTGTCGTGGAAACTGACATGCTGAAAAGGCTTAAGCATCCTCATTTGCCAAGTATAGTGGATGTAATCGATGGTGAAGGAACTTTTCTTATTGTTATGGATTACATAGAAGGGAATCCCCTGAATGTTCTGGTCAATGAGCAGGGGGCGCAGTCTCAGGAGGACGTGATCGACTGGGCAAAACAGTTATGCGATGTGCTGGGTTATCTGCATAGCAGGACTCCGGCAATTATTTATCGTGATATGAAGCCTTCCAATGTAATGTTAAAGCCTGACGGCAATGTTATGCTTATTGATTTTGGTACTGCCAGAGAATACAAAAATAAGAACATGGTGGAGGATACAACCTGTCTTGGAACTCAGGGATATGCGGCTCCGGAGCAGTTTGGAGGGCATGGTCAGACTGATGCCAGAACGGATATTTATTGCCTGGGAGCAACTATGTATCATCTGGTTACTGGTCATAATCCGGCTAAACCTCCATATGAGATGTATCCGATAAGACAGTGGAATCCGAAGCTTTCATCAGGACTTGAAGAGATAATTCTAAAATGTACCAGAAAGAACCCTGATGATAGATATCAGTCATGTAGTGAATTGATGTATGCGTTGGAGCATTACAACGAGCTGGACATTACATATAAGAAATCACAGAAAAGAAAAATGTTCGGATTCGCAACGGCGGTTGTGTTGTCGGCGGCGCTCTTTGGTACAGCAGGATATATGAATTACAAAGAGAAATCTTACAAGAGTCAGAACTTTGATACGTATTATACATATGCGGGTACGGCGACATCGGAATCGGAGTTTAAAGACATGGTTAGCAATGCTTTAAGCCTGGATGATACTTCATCTGAGACATATGATCTTATACGTATTAAGTATCTTGAATATTTTGAGAATGGACAGCCTCAGGGTTCTGGGGATAAATCGATAACATTCAATGAGCTCAACAGTATAAAGGAACTGATTGAAAAGGATGGACATCTGGATAATTTCAAAAAAGCAGATCCTCTTGAATATTACAATTTCTGTTACAATCTCGGACTTAATTTGTGGGCATATATGAATAACGGAAGCTCCGACGCAATAGCGTGGTTTAGCAAGGTTGAACCATATTCGGATGGAAATAAAAACAACAATAAGAATGCGTCAAATGCAAAACTTTTCATAAGGCTTGGAGGATATGTGAATTCTTCAGGTGGAAGCGGAGTGGATATATTTGATGAGGATGTAGATTATTCTGCCGAGTGGGATGATCTGGTAAGCGTGTATGACCTTACGATATCACAGGATGACAATTATACTGATGATAAATTCAAAGCGTATACATATCAGCTTATTCTTAACCAGATTGTTGCAAAGGCAAGGGAATATAACGGTTATATAGATGCGTCCCAAATGTATGAAATGATAGACAATATAGAGACACAGGTAAAGGGTGCTTTGGTGGAGGTTGTCGGTAACAGCTATGATGGAGTGTTTGACAGCCTTATAGATACAGCGCGGGGAAAGGTGAACAGTGCAGTCACCGGATCAGGTAAGACTGGGGGTGAGAAGTAATGTCACTTAGTGTAGATGAGATAGAACGTACCATGAATACATATCATACAGCGTGGCTTGTGTGTATGATAGCGGCATGTGTATTTCTTGTTGCAGCGGTTGTATTGTTTATTGTGTTTCGTATTCCAAGGGTGTTCATGAACCTCACAGGTATTGAGAGAAAACGCCAGATCAAGGAGATCACGGAGAATGTCGGAACAGAGGCACAGACTGCACGGCATAAGTCGGTACAGAAAAGAAAAACAGTACAGCCTGAGCTACCTGGTGTTCAGCAGAATAGTGCATACCAGATGAATGCCGGACAAATGCAGACGACAATGCTGGCGGGGCAGAATTCGAGTAACATTGATTCAACTGTCAAGTTGGCAAATTCTGAAAACACTGTATTGTTATCAAACAATGGCGGTGGTGCAGGGGTGACTGATGTTCTGGTTGCCAAAGCGAAGCCGGAGAAGTCAACAAGAAGCAGTGTGTTCAATATAACGCAGCAGATAATTCTGGTAAATACAGAAGAAATCATACAATTATAAGAGAGGAGAAAAGAGGCATGAGAAGATCAAGGTTTTTTAAGGCGTTAATGGCATGGGCACTGGTCATAATAATGGTGACTGCGAATGCAGGGGATGTGTTTACGTCAAGGGCTGTAGAAAGTGATCCTCAGGACACTCAGAGTCAGATAAATGAGCCAGTTTCAGATTCTGACTCAAATGAATTTAAAAAGCCGGCAGGAGTCGGTGATATCACATTTATACAGAATGAGATCAAAAGCGGGCTTGGACAGGTTACAACGGGCTTGAGGGTAGCCATAGACAATGGAGAAGAATTCAAGAATAGTGTTGATAAGGTGGAGTTCTGGATAGGGTCTGTATGTGCAAGCTATATTCACACTAAAGATTATGTGGATGAGGAATATTATGATTTTGATTTATCGAATTCCCAGTTGAAAGCAGGAGACGAGCTGAGAGTCAGATTCTGTCCGGTTCAGGGGGACTTTACTGAATGGATCGGCAATGTTGATTCAGATATAAATATAATACATGGAATTGACAGAGCATATGTATCTGAGGATAACGGCAGCTATAAGCTTAATATAAACACAAGCTTTGAGGGCAAAAGAAAATATAGTGTAGATATAATTGGAACAGATGATGGCAAGTCTCTTGCGGGACAGCCATATGAGCTTGTTACATCAGATGGAACAAGTGAAATAGAGCTCAGTTCAATTGTAAAGAATATCTCGGAAAAGAATTTCTATGTGAAAGTATCCGGTATAGATGCTTATGGAAACGCATTGGCAGAGGTAACTACAAAAGTTGTGACGAATTCGACATATCTTACGGTTAAGTATCCTGACAATGTAGAGATTTTAGCTGTCAGCGGACAAAATGACCAAACAGCTATAGATGGCAGATATACTCTTTTAAAAAATCAGAAGATAACATTAAAAATAAAGGCAAATTCACCAAAGCCAATTATAAGCGGTATAACTGACAATGGAAATAATCTGGCATTTACTTCAACGGCTTCTGGCAAATCTGACAGCACGGTGTATTCTCAGACGAGCGTAGATATAGCTTTTGATGGAAGTAATCATGAAGTTCAGATTGAGACTTCCGATGCACAGGGCGAGGGAGTATTGTCCTTTGCGAAGAATATAAAGAGCAACGAGTTCTATCCTACATATAAATACACTGCATTTTTCACAACGAGAAACGTGAAACCGGAGAATGCAATAGATGAGAACAGCGTGAAATTTAGCTCTGACTCTGCTGCAATAGAGTCGATCAATGCAAAAACCGGAGTATTCACAATTGCGGAGGATGCTCAGGAGAATTCTACATTTGAGATTAAGGCAACATACAAAATATGTGATACTGAGAAATCGGTTTCTATCAAGGGAACGGTGAAGTATGGTCAGTTTGACAATTTCAATTATGTATATGTAGATAAAAACAACACCACTTACCCGACAATGGTTGACAACAGCTATGTGTGGATGAATAGGCCGGTATTCCTCCGACTGGGCTTTGATACTGATAAGGTTGTATCCTATAAGGTAAATGATGGCGCATATACATCAATAGGAGACTCATCTCAGAAAGATATATATGCAGACGACAGTAACAGCTATTTTGAAAAGGAAACTAAAGTAAATATTACAACCAAAGCAATAGGTGATAACAAAAATCAGGATTCCTCTACGGATAAGAATAATTTCAAGTATAAGAAGGATGAAGTCCCTGTATATGTTGATCTCAATGCTCCTGAAGCAAAGGTTTCAGACATGAAATTTTATGCAAAGAACTCAACAGAAATTCAGATAGACAATGCATCTGAGAAAATACCTGAGGCATATAAGAAGGTTGTGACACTTAACATATCCGATCCAGAGTCAGGCCTTATTGACAAGGTTGTGTATTCGGATCACGAGCTGACAGATATCGATGTAAATAATACGACTACGGACAGTGTAAATAAGATATTGAGTAAGTACAGTAATCAGACAATATCCGTCAATTCAGGAAGAGCAGAGCTTACAGTTACTGCAGATAAGAATCCAAGCAATGACGCTCGGAATACGTATTATTTCTATACATTTGACAAATCCGGAAACTGTACTATGATCACCTGTGATATTGGTGCACTTCCACAGATAAAGGGTGGCGCAGTCAAGTATAAAAATGAGCTTAAGGATGGTTTTACAAAGGCTGGAAACAGTGTTTATTTCACAGTAACTGGTTCATTTGGAATATATGAAACAGATGTGGATAAGGAGTATGGCTCAGATACAGCTTATATCAAGTTCTATTACGTTAAGGCTGGAAATCAGAACAACAAGATTGCAATAGATAATATAAGTGTATCAGAAAATACAGAGCAGGGAGCATATGACGTAACAGGAACGTTTGATATACCTAAGGGCAGTGATGCTGATGACGTATACGACGTGTATATGGATGTTCAGGATGCTGCAGGAAATAAGCTGGATAATATGCTTCATGCACATTTTACAGTAGATAACACTGCTCCTGTACTGACTGCGAACAAGGAGTTTGGAGACAGCAGCTATACATATCTTAACGCATCAAGTAATAGCGCATGGGGAGTAAAGGCTGTTGAGAACAATCTTAAAAGTATAAGTGTAGAGAGCGTTGATATTGCTAATGTTGGCGACTCATCAAAGAGCGCAGAGGATATCAAGAAGATCGTAACAGATACATTTACATATCCGGGTCAGGCCACACAGTTTGTCAAGAACAATGATGGCACATACAGTACCGGAAGCTGCAAGATTCCTGCTGAGGCAAAGTATACAGTAAATCTTAAGGCTGAAGATGTTGTGGGTAACATATGCAGGCTGTCTATGAGATTTTATTATGACAAGACATCAGCCAATATATCCGGTTTTTCTGTTAAGCCGATGTCTGACGATACAAAATACGAGGATTATAAGTCCTTCTCCAATGGAGCAATCCAGTTATCATTCAGTGCAAATGATGATGTCAGTGGAGTAGGAAAGGTTGTCATTGATTTTGAATCGGCAGATAAAAAGAACAGTGACACAATTGATTCTGAGGTATGGACATGCGGATCAGGAGAGAAGCTAACTAAGGCGTTTACCAAGCTTATAGACAAGAACTTTAAGGGTAAAATAAACATAACTGTATATGATGTTGCAGGCAATAAGGCATATCAGAGCAAAGAGGATGTGACAAAGTATTTTGGTGTAGTCAGAGAGGACAGTAATCTTCATGAGAGAACGTCATCTGTGGATATCACTGAGAACAGTTCAATTGCAACAAAATATGGTAACGTATATTATTATGGCAAGGATGAGAATGTAAGCCTGTCAATAAAGGCAAATGATGATTTCTCGGGAATAAAGAATGTTGTGCTTAAGGACAATGGAAACGTTCAGACTCTATGTGATAATACTGATAAAACATCCATTAAGACAAAGTTCAGTGGATCATACACGATAGGTTCCGCAGAAGAAAACGAGGGAGAGCACCGTGTGATGGCAACGCTCACTGATAATGCGGGAAACGTAATTACATCTGGTGTATATCGCAGATATGTGATTGATACCATAGCTCCAGTTATAAGCTGTACATATGATTCAAATAATGACTCAAACTTCTACAACAGGGCAAGAACGGCACATATCAGAATTGATGAAGTGAATTTTGATCCTGAAAAGGTTACTGTGTCAGTGTCTAAGAATGGTGTTGTGACTAAGCTTAAGAATAACTTCAGTAAGGATGGTAATACATATGTAATGGACTATGTATTCTCAGACGATGCAGATTATATTCTTACAGTTACATGTCGAGATAAGGCTGATAATAAGGCAAATGATTATTCGTCAGGAAAGTTCACAGTGGATGCGACAGCACCTGTATTGGAGGTTTCGTACGATAATAACAGTGCTCAGAATGGCACATATTACAATGCATCCAGAACGGCTACAATAAGGGTTGAGGAGCATAACTTTGATGCTTCACGAGTTAATATAGCTGTAACATCGGAGGATGGAACATCCGCAGCTCCGGGAGCAAGTGGATTTACATCAAATGGTGATACGCACGTTGCGACAGTCAATTTCTCTGCAGATGGAAAGTTCCGTATAAGGGTAAGCGCAACAGACAGTGCGGGAAATACTGCATCAAATACAGTTGATGATTCATTTACCATTGATATGACTGCTCCTGAGATTAGCATATCGCAGGTAGAAAAGGATGGAGTATACACAGATGAGGTATCGCCGGTTATATCTGTAACGGATACAAACTATAACAAGGATGGCATATCAATAAGTGTGACCGGCACAAGAGGCGAAGCTGGCAGTGATGATGTGGCATACAGCGCCGAGACGGTTTCAAATGGTGAGAAATATTCATATTCTAACTTTAAACAGAGCGAGAATGTTGATGACAATTATACTCTGGTTGTGACTGCTAAGGATATGGCTGGAAATGAAACAAGTCAGGAAATAGGATTTAAGGTAGATAGATTTGGATCTTATTTCGTACTTGGAAAGGCTGCAAAGGCAAGCGTCGACAGATATTATACGAATCTGAGCGATGGTGACATAGTTATAGATGAGTATAATGTTGCCGGTTTTGCGGATTCTGATGTGTACTATACAGTTGGCGACAAGGTAGTAAACCTTGAGAGCAATGAGTATACAGTCAAGGAAGACAAGCCGTCAAATGGATGGAACAAGCGTTCATTTACAATTCCTGCTGATACCTTCAAGGACGAGGGTGTGTACAGTATAGTTATCCATACCAAGGATGCAGCGGGAAAAGAAACAGATAATGAAGTAAAGAATGCTGCGGTTAAGTTCTGTATAGATAGAACAGCACCGGAGTATCATGTAGCTGGTGTTGAAAATGGTGCTGTGTATGAGAATACGGATTCTGTAGGTGCATCGGTTTCATTCCATGATAATCTTGCGCTGGGATATGCGGACATCACGGTTGACGGAGTCAAGACGAGATATGAAGCTAAGGACATAGAAAAGCTCGGCGGAGAGGTTAAGCTTGACGATATAAAGGCATCTGCAAAGAAGCACACAATAGTTGTGGAATGTTTTGATGCAGCAGGTAATGGCGCATCGGATAATGGTTCAGAAATAACATTTACTGTATCGAGTAATGCTATTCAGACGGCTATGGCTGAGGCTGGCAGTATCTCATGGATCATTATACTGATCATAGTTATTGTGGTATTGATTATTGCGGGAATAGTTATATTCCTTGTAAGAAAGAAAAAGAAGGATAATAACTAAGTTATTGGTATGGGCAAAGGGGATAGCCACATCTCCTTTGCCCATTATATATAAAAAAACTCATTAAGCATCATTTCCCCCAAAAATATGTTGACTAATAACTCTCAATGATATAGAGTAATGATTGCATTTATAGATATTAGAAAAACGCTCTTATTCAGAATGGTGGAGTCAGAAGGGACGAAGAAGCCATGGCAACCCCGATGTCAGATTCGGAAGGTGCCGACCTGAGCGACGCAGATATGTAGGTGATACAAGATCTGTGCTCGAACAATGAGAGGCTTGACAGACACGATCAAACCGCTCATACGAAGCGGTTTTTCTTATGTACAAAAAGGAAAGGAAGTAGTATGGAAAGAAGATTATTTACATCGGAATCAGTAACAGAAGGACATCCTGACAAAATCTGTGACCAGATATCAGATGCAGTGCTTGACGCGCTGATGGAGCAGGATCCAATGAGCCGTGTGGCATGTGAGACATCCATCACGACAGGTCTTGTGCTTGTCATGGGAGAGATCACAACCAACGCTTATGTGGATATTCAGAAGATCGTTCGTGAGACGATCAGAGAGATCGGATACGACAGAGCAAAGTACGGATTTGACTGTGATACATGCGGCGTTATCACAGCAATAGACGAGCAGTCATCAGATATTGCCATGGGAGTTGACAAGGCACTCGAGGCAAAGGAGCACCTCATGAGCGAGGATGACATCGAGGCGATCGGTGCCGGAGATCAGGGTATGATGTTCGGATTTGCAACAAATGAGACACCTGAGTACATGCCATATCCAATAGCACTTGCCCACAAGCTTGCAAGAAAGCTCACAGAGGTAAGAAAGAACGGAACACTCCCATACTTAAGACCGGACGGTAAGACACAGGTAACAGTTGAGTACGATGAGAATGACAAGCCTGTAAGACTTGATGCAGTCGTTCTCTCAACACAGCATGGAGAGGAAGTCAGCCAGGAGCAGATCCACGCTGACGTTAAGAAGTATATATTCGACGAGGTTCTTCCACAGGAGCTCATCGATGAGAATACCAAGTTCTTCATCAATCCAACAGGAAGATTCGTAATAGGTGGACCAAATGGAGACAGTGGTCTCACAGGACGTAAGATCATCGTTGACACATACGGCGGATATGCCCGTCACGGCGGCGGAGCCTTCTCAGGCAAGGATTGTACCAAGGTAGACCGTTCAGCGGCTTATGCGGCCCGCTACGTGGCTAAAAACATAGTTGCAGCAGGTCTGGCTGACAAGTGTGAGATACAGCTCTCATACGCTATCGGTGTTGCAAGACCTACATCAATCATGGTAGACACATTTGGCACAGGAAAGCTTTCAGATGAGAAGCTTGTCGAGATCATTAGAGAGCACTTTGACTTAAGACCAGCAGGTATCATCAAGATGCTTGACCTCAGAAGACCTATCTACAAGCAGACAGCAGCTTACGGACACTTCGGAAGAACAGATCTTGATCTCCCATGGGAGAAGCTGGACAAGGTGGATGTGCTGAAAGCATACTTATAAGCAGATTAAAAAAATTCAGACAAATATAAAAGCACATGTATCAGATTGAAACTGATACATGTGCTTTTTGTATATCACGTTATTCCGTGAGTATTAATCTTTGTATTTCTTTGCGGATTCAAGTGCCGCATCTATCTCGTCGAGGGATGCCTGGATCTTGCTCTCAGTACTCTCCGTATCATCTTTGACGTCAAATGCTGAATCTATAGGCTCGCTGTCATCGGCGACATCCTCAAATGCAGTGTCGTCATAGTCGTCAGTGTGGATGACATCGTCCTCATCAGGAGATACCTGATTGTCGTAATCGGAGTCTGCGTAACTCTCGTGGATAACCTCGTTGTCCCCAGGGAAGAGCGCCTTGTTGTTGATGGTGGGCACCTCGCTATTGTCGTGGTGAGGCATTCTGACGTGTTCAGCGGCTTTGGCGGAAGGCTCGGCAGCTTCTGATGTTTCATTTGCTGTGCTTTCCTTCTCCTCGTTGTCCTTCTTCAGCTTGTCTATCTGAGCCTCGTAATCAGCGATGAGACCCTTGAGTGAGACAGCAAGGATGATGATGACAACGACCAGTATCACAAGAACTATGATGGCTATGAGCATTATTACGAACTTGTGCTTGTCTATGAAGCTGGACAGCGAATCCGTCTCCTCGATGAAATCCGTTGCGTCAAGGAAAGTTCCTTCATTTGGATTGAAGAAATACCAGCCCTGGTGTCCGTCGTTTGTTGCTGCGTAGAGGAGAACGGTGTTGGAATTGCTTCCCTTCATATAAGCTCTGATGTCCGTGTCGTTCAGGTTGATCTTCACTGGAAGATATCCGGTTGGCACTGAGACTGAATTAGGCTTTGGAATGATGTTATAAGTGTTGTTGCTTGAGTGAACGCTTACAAGGGTATCTGCAGGTGCGGATGCGTTCTGATCTGCCTCTGTGAGTGTTCCTACCTCATCCTCAGTAACAACAGGCTTGGTCTCGCTGTCGATCACTGCAAGAAGTGTTGCAGGCTCGGCTTCTGAACCGGTATCGCTGACAGTAGATGAAGCTGCTTCGGTGGAAGCGGCAGCTGACTTGTCGATGATGGTTACCGAGTTGTATGCCGGTGTCATGTCTATCGACTCTTCTGTGTCGGAGATGACCTCAACTGCTGATGTCTCTATGCTGGCAGTTCCGCTCGCAATGGCGGTAAATGTAAATGTTGCTGTCATTGCATCTCCAGGCTTTACATTTGCCTGGGAGTAGCTTACGGTGCCCTCAGATTCCACGGTGCCGCCGCTCACAGCCTTGAGCAATGTGGAATCATATGTGATATTGTAGCTGTAGCTTGATAAAGCCTGATCGGCTGCGTTTATACTTACCTTGATCTCCACGGTATCGCCAACAACGACCGTGGTGGATGGAACCTCAACACTAAATGCGACTGTAGCGGCATAAGTGGTATGAAGCATGAAAAGCATCATAGTCAACACACATGCAACTTCTGTCATAAACATTCTAAAGCTAAATCTTGTAGTCCTCATAATATTCATATACGGTTATCCACCGAGTCCTCCTTATCCTCTGTTAATTATTATGGTGTAAGTACGTGTAGCTTTACTCTGGGATTTACATACTATCTTAAATGTATTCTTTCCTGATTTCAGGGTTTTTGTTCCCGTTCCGCTCACTGTGGAGTAGCTGCTTACAGGTGAAGCGTTTATTGTCACCCTTGATACAGATGAGCGCACATTTACCGTGTACTGTGTAGTGCTGCTTATTGCAAATGTAGGTGACAGCTTCTTGCCGCTTACAGAGAGTGTTTTCAGGTAGTTGTTCTGGTTGCCCGGATTAGCCGCAGGCATCTTCATTGCTGTGCTTGGCATATTCTTGTAAACAGGTATGGCAAATGTTATGGCCTTGTTGAGTGCTCCTGAAGACTTGTAGGCATCATATACCTTCCATGCCTCTGTTGTAGGGGCCTGTACATTTCCCATGTACTGATGCCAGTACAGGCAGTCTGTGTAGGTTACGTTGAACTTCTGAGTATACAGAGTGTTCTGACCCTTGTTGATGTAGGACTCTCCGATATACATCGCACCGCCGATTATTGATTTGGCAGGTGTTGTCCATGGCCTGTTGTATGATGTGCCCGATGAAGCCCATCTCAGACCGTTTGTTATAGCGTTGCCTGATGCACTCTCAAATGCACCGATATTGTAGAAGTTATATATGCCGGGATATGTGGCATTCTTACCGTTTGTTCCCGAGGTTATCGAGCCTCCGACCTCCTGCTTGATACGTGAAGCAATGTGGTAAGGGCTGACGCCGGATTTCTGTGCTGCGGTGATTATCATGGACGAATATGTGGTGGTCGAACCGGTTGGGTGCGCATTGTGCATAAACGAACCAGATAATATAGCCTCAACTCCTGACTTTGTCTGTGATGAGTCGTATGACAGCTTTTCAAATGCGAACATGGAGCTTGCGGATGACATATATGTTCTCGGATCGAGGTAATACTTTACAAGATCGTCCGAGGCTGCAAACCATGTTGAACCATCATATGATGAGTAGGAGTCTGTCTTGTAGTTGTATCCAACGGTCTGTGATCTCCAGCCGTAGTTAGGACTGGAAGATGTACAGTTTACAAGGTTGTTGACACGTCCCTGTACGTTGACCTCGTTCTTGACCACGTCGTTCCAGTTAAGGTTGGTGTGTACCGCCTTGAATATCCAGTTTGGGTGCTCCGCATGGAGCTTTCTGAGAAGCACTTTGTAGCTCTCAGGGAAGTTCTGGGCGGATAACTGCTTTTCAAATGCTGCATCCGATGTCTGGTTACCGTCAGGTTCCTTGTATGTTCCCATTGTGATGAGCGATGAGGAGATAAATCCTGTATACTTCTTGCTGCTGTATGTGAGGTTGACCTTGTACCATGACTTGTTGGATGTATCAGTCACGGAGAGTGCCTGTCCCTTCATGAGCATGATCGCGCTTCCGTTGTAGGTTATAGGTGTACCCGCTGCCGTCTGGCGGAAGTATACATAGTCTTCATTCACGTAACCGCTCTTGGCTGCCTGAGCCGCTGTGGTAGGCTGCTGTGTAGTAGCCTTGGTCGTGGCCTTTGTTGTGGCTGAAGTGGAGTCGATCACGATGAACTTGGAATATACATAACCGGTGTAGCGCTTCTTCTTATATGTAAGCTTGACCTTGTACCATGTCTTGTTGGAAGTGCTCAGTACGGTCATCTTCTGACCCTTCCTTAGGAGTATGGCCGAGCCGTTATATTTTATAGGCGTGCCGTTTGGTGATTTGCGGAAATACACGTAGTCAGACGTGAGAGTTCCCGTGGTCGCGGCTTCTGCGTGATTGTTTCCCACATACAGTCCGGTCACCGCGATGCAGACGACCGCCCAAATAAGCATTACGATAGAAATAGTAGTCCGGGTTCGTTTAGTATTGATATCCATAGTAACCTCCATTTTTCATAAAACAAATCTATATATAAAATAGTATTTATGACAAAATTACATCAGTCTAAGTTTACCATAATTATTGCAAATGAGCACCATTTTTGTGAAAAAAGTTATAAAAAAGTAATAAAATTGCAATAAAAAAGC
>OGQB01002324.1_pt1 | contig 14125 bp, 10 predicted proteins | sample 1553071 | NCBI WGS metagenome assembly OGQB01 (sample SAMEA2580284, study PRJEB22360) | human gut metagenome | biome: human gut; feature: human-associated habitat; material: faeces | place: Denmark | collected 2008/2010
TAGGCGAGCGGCTACGGTTGCCTATGGTGTCCACCGACTTTTGCCATAATTATCCTTACTCAAGATCGGAGAAGGAAGATCCATAACAGCTACATTTTATTTTTCAGATATTCATAAATAGCCAACTGTGCCCGGACTTTCACCGGGTTGTCATCCCGTTTGAAATTGTTATGCAGGTGTTCGTCGATCAGACAGGCTTTCACATTATCTTGCAACTGTATTTTCAGAATATCTATAATGCATTGCTTGATTTCCGCATTCAGAATCGGAAAAGCCGTCTCTATACGGCGATTCAAGTTCCGGCGCATCCAATCGGCGGAAGTCAGGAACAAATCTTCCTCGCCGTCATTATAGAAGTACCAGATGCGGGAATGTTCCAGAAACATGTCCACAATACGGGTCACCCGGATATTCGCACTGAACGGACGGTTCGGAACCAGGCAACAAATCCCCCGGACAATCAGATCGATTTCCACCCCGTTCTCGCTTGCGTTATACAATTCATTGATCATATTCTGGTCATGCAGTCCGTTCATCTTCAACACGATGCGTCCTTTACGTCCGGCCTTCACGTGCTCAATCTCCCGATGGATCATGCGAGTCAGTTCCGGCACCATATTGAAGCGGGCGACCAGCAGATGGCGGAATGTCGGTCCGGCCAGCTTCCCTTCCAGCACCGCAAACACTTTGTTTATATCGGTTATCAATTCCGCATTCGAAGTCAGCAACGCCATATCGGAATAGATGCGTGCCGTTTTTTCATTGAAATTGCCGGTACTCAAATAGGCAAAATCCCGCCGTTTGCAGCCGTCTTCCGTATCTTTCCGCAGAATAACCGCCACTTTTGCATGTACTTTCAGTCCGGGGATGCTATAGATGATGCGAATACCCGCCTGCTCCATCCGTTCGGCCGTACTCATATTGTTCTCTTCGTCGAAACGGGCTTTCAACTCCACAAAGACCGTCACCTTCTTCCCGTTCTGAGCAGCGCTGATCAACGTGTTGATAACAGCCGAATTCTCCGCCACCCGGTATTGCGTGATTTTGATCTCATCTACTTTCGGATCAAAAGCCGCCTCCATCAAGAAGCGGATCAGGTAGTCGAAAGACTGATAGGGGAAATGCAACAGGATATCCCGTTTTTTCACCGCCCGGAAGACAGAGCCCATCTCGTCCAGAAAAGGCACACGCATGGGAGACGGGACCAGCTGCTCCAGTTCTTTTCCTCTTGGATTCGGCAGTTTGATCAGATCCTGCAAATTGTTATACCGTCCTCCCAATACCAGATCGTCTGTGGTAATACCAAAAGCATTGCATATAAACGCCAAGAAATCATCAGGCATATTGCTGTCATACATAAACCGGCTTAAGGCACCGATCTTGCGCTTTTTCACTTTCTTACGAATGTTTTCCACGATATTCCCGCCTTTCTCGTCATCCAGGTAAATATCGGCATCCCGTGAAATCTTGATGCTATAACAACTCTCCACCACATAACCGGGGAAGATACTGGACAAATTGGCCCGGATAATATCGTCGATAAACATGATATAGTGTTTTCCTTCATGCGTAGGCAATTCGATAAAACGAGGTACTTTCGCATACGGGATTTTCATCAGGGCATAATAATAGTCCGGCACATAATCCGGCTCCGCCATCCGCTTGCTCTTTTTCACCATCCGGATCACCAGATAAAGACGACGGTCGCGTATGAACGTACGGATATCCCCCGCTTGTATCATGACCGGCGAGAGAAAAGGGAACACCTCTTCATTGAAAAAGTTATGCACGAATTCTTCATGAAACGGTTCCGGCCGGCTGTCCTGATACAGGTAAATATCCTGCCGGTTCAATTCCTGCAATACTTTGGAGAATATGCGATAGTATTCGCGCTGCTGTCGGTTCACCTCTTCCGTGATTTCGGCAAGCGTCTCTTCGGCTTCCGCCCCGCTTTCTTCGGTGAAGTTCTTTTTCATGATTACTCCCCGGTGCTCGGCAACCCTTATTTCGTAAAACTCTTCGAGATTGGACGAATAGATCGACAGGAACTTGATACGCTCATAGATAGGGAGCGTTTCATCCTCCGCTTCCAGCAAAACGCGATAGTTGAAGGACAACCAGCTAATATCACGTTTAAAGTATTTATGTGAATTCTCCATCGTATTATTATCTTCGGTCGGTAAATATAAATACTTTTGTGGGATAAAAGAAATTGTTATGCTTAAAATAGGACTTCTTTCAGATACCCACGCCTGGTGGGACGACAAGTACATGGAATATTTCTCGGAATGTGACGAGATCTGGCATGCTGGAGATATCGGTTCGGACACACTGGCGGCACGCCTGGCTGCCTTGAAACCGCTTCGTGCCGTATATGGCAACATCGACGGGCAATCGCTTCGGCTGCAATATCCGCAGGTCGCTCATTTCAAAGTTGAAGAAATAAACGTGATGATGACACATATAGGAGGCTATCCCGGACGTTATAACCCGCTTATCCGGAAAGAACTGTACGACACCCGCCCTAATCTTTTCATTGCCGGACATTCGCATATCCTGAAAGTCGCTTTCGACAGAAGTTTGAATTGTTTGTATATAAATCCGGGAGCAGCCGGTAAAAGCGGGTTTCATCAGGTAAGGACTCTGGTACGTTTCGTTATAGACGGGAAACAGATCAAGGATTTGGAAGTTATTGAATTGGGGAACCGATAAGAAGGTGTCAAAACATCTTCATCACGATCTTTCAGTAAACAGTAATTTGTTCTGACATACCTCCTTATCGATTCTAACAACCAGCACAGCAGAAATTTTCTGCCAGCAGGACCGTGTTTTGCAAATAAGCAAACTCCTGTTCAAAATATTCGCTGAAAACACCCGAACCCAGATTTTCTTCAATCTGTTTGGAAGTCCAGAGCTTTCCGTTCGGTTGTTTGATCTGATCCATGACCTTTTCTGAACGCACACACATCACATACAAGTTCACCAGATGTTTCACCTTTTCGTTCTCAAATGTGTACCGAATCAGGAAGCGGGGCATGACATCTTCTTTTTCACCCAAGCCACCCATTGTTTCACGTACCGTACTTTCTATACTATGGCGGAACAAAACATAGCTGTAGAACGGATAGTCGATCGTATCCGGAGATACAAAAGACTTCTTCCCTCTGTTTACCAGATAAAGCATTCCCTGATAAATAACAGCCACACGTACGACAGGATGATAATACTTTTTTGGTAACGAACGACTTACGGATCGAGCTATGCAACCTATCACCTTTCCACCGTCGTTCAGAACAGGTAACCACATTTCTTTCCGAAGGCTGCCTTGCATCATCGAAATCCTTATCTGTTCATATAGAATCAAAAATACTCCGATAACGATCCCAAGCTCTCTGTATAAAAAACGCTCCATACGCACGCTCTGCATCGTTTCGGGCAGAATACTGTATACCAAAATAATGAACAGATGCAATGTATAAAGGTTCTGGATGAGCTGGGCGACAAAAAAGAATTCATTTAACGTAGTACGCATCAATGTCCGCTTGTAGGTCGGATGCTGAGAAGTCCGGATCCGCCGCAATATTGTCCGCTTGGCAAACCCCAAAAACGCCAATACCACAACCAACAACACTTCTGTTATCAACGGAGAATAAATAAACAACACCGGTTCAAGCCGAAGGCAAAGAAAAATCGAATAAAGAACTAATGTTGTCGCAGCCGGTAACAACAAAAATTGATAAACCTTATCCTTACTCAGGATCTGAAACAAGAAAATACAAACGAAACAAAAGGTAACGCCGATTATGAAGGATAACAAATATGAAAAATAATTATCCAAAAACATAAACAGCAACAGTGGCACTAAGCCTATAGCCTGATTATCCAGGCTCCTCTTCACTTTGTTCATACCCTTTCCACCTTTTTTCCCTTTATAACATAACAAACTGTACAGAGAAATGTTTTCGCCATCATACGTGTTTTTCAGCGTGATAAGAGGAACGGACCAGTGGAGCGCTTTCCACCTTTTTGAACCCTTTTTGTAAAGCAATTGATTTATAAGACTCAAACTGTTCGGGCGTAACGTATTCTTTTACCGGAATATTTTTCCGGCTTGGCTGCAAGTATTGCCCGATTGTCAAGACGGAGACACCGGCAGCCCGCACGTCATCCATCAATTCGCAAACTTCCTCGACTGTTTCACCTAAGCCTACCATTATACCGGTCTTGGCAACAACGCCTTGTGCAGCTATACGCGCAAGCACGGAAAGGCTCACTTCGTACTTCGCGGCACTACGCACATCGGGACTGATACGGCGAACGGTTTCCATATTATGGGATATTATTTCGGGAGCGGCTGCCACCACTTTATCCACCAGTTCCAACCGTCCCTGAAAGTCGGGGATTAAGACCTCTACTGTCGTTTCAGGATTAACCGCTTTTATCGTACGGATCGTATCCACCCAATGCTGCGCACCCAAATCAGGCAAATCATCCCGGTCAACAGAAGTAATGACCGCATGTTTCAAATTCATCAGCCGGATACTTTCCGCCACATTCGCAGGCTCCTTCGGGTCCAACGGGAGCGGCTTGCCAGTCAACGTATTGCAGAAACGGCAAGAACGCGTACAGATATCTCCCGCAATCATAAAGGTAGCCGTCCCTCTGCTCCAGCACTCTCCCATATTCGGACATTTTCCGCTGGTGCAGATAGTATGCAGACAGTGGGATTCAACGATGCTTTTTGTCCGTGTGAACTGTTCGTTCCCACCCAGCCGGATTTTTAGCCAATCCGGCTTTCTCAAATGTTCTGACATTATAAGTTACAAATTATCAAATAAAAAGTTAGACATTCTGGTATACAGATGATAGCGGGTGTTTCCACCGTAGATACTATGATTACGGTCTTTGTAAACCTGCATTTCAAACTGTTTACCGGCTTGTACTAAGCTCTCAGCATAATCCATTGTCTGCTGGAAATGCACATTATCGTCGGCTGTGCCATGAATCAACAACAACTTCCCCTGCAAATCCTTCGCCAGACGGATCGGTGAAGTAGCGGCATACCCTTCAAAATTTTCTTTTGGCGTACGCATGAAACGTTCCGTATAGACAGAATCGTAATATTTCCAATCGGTAGGAGGTGCAACAGCAATACCGGCTTTGAAAGTTCCATTGCCAACACTCATGGCCATCAGCGTATTGTAACCGCCGAAGCTCCATCCCCAGATAGCCATGCGGTTCTTGTCGACAAACGGCAATTTGCCTAAAGCCTGTGCCGCTTCCACCTGGTCCTTGGATTCTAGTTCCCCCATCCGCAGATAGGTACATTTACGGAAGGCTTCTCCGCGGGCTCCTGTACCACGTCCGTCCACACAAACCGTAATGATCCCGTTAGCCGCCAGATATTGTTCCCAGTCAAAGCTATATTTATCCAATACCTGCTGGGAGTTCGGGCCACTGTACTGGAACATCAGAACCGGATATTTTTTCGACTCGTCGAAATCGACCGGCTTCACGATCCATGCATTCAGTTCATAATCGGAAGCTGTACGCACTTTGATAAATTCTTTCTCGGCATATGAATAACCAGCCAGCTTATCGACTAAACGGGCATTATCCTGCAGGACACGCAGGACTTTATTCGACTTCGTCTCGTTTACGGTGATTTTAACCGGCGTATTTGCATTTGAATATTGATTTACATAATAAGCGAAGTTATCGCTAAATGTTGCATTATTCGTTCCTTCCTGTGTGGAAAGTTTCGTCTTTACTCCTTTCGCATCGATTTTATATATAGCACGCCGGATCGGACTTTCTTCGGCCGATTCATAATAGACCGTCTTTGTCGCTTCATCATAACCCAGAAACGCAGTCACATCCCAATTGCCCTTCGTCACCTGGCGCTGCATGACACCCGTAGGAGAATACAGATAAATATGCGCATAACCATCCTGTTCGTTTACATATGAGAAACTGTTCGCATAGAAATGGATGGAGTTCAACCATTCCGAATCGACATAAGCCTTATTTTCATCACGCAGGATCAAACGGAAAACACCGCTTTTCGGATTCGCATAATACATATTGAAAACATTCTGATGACGGTTCAAGGTCATCACAGCCAACTGATCGTCATTATTCGTAAAAACAATCCGCGGAATATAGCTGTCCGCTTCTACCGGAACTTTCAATTCTTTTGTATCCTTCGTCGTCACGTCATAAGAATGCAACGTAACTTTCGAATTCTTCTCGCCAGCCTTCGGATATTTATAATTATAATATCCGGGATATAATCCCTCTCCGAACATCTGCATCGAATATTCGGGAACTTCCGATTCGTCAAAACGCACAAAAGCCAGCTGCTCGCTGTTCGGAGACCAAGCCATCAGGTTCGTTACGGCAAACTCTTCTTCATAGACCCAATCGGTAATGCCATTCAGGATTTTATTCATTTCACCGTCTTTCGTCACCTGGACCTCTGTATCATAATCGAATTTACGAATCCATATATTATTGTCACTCACATAAGCGACCATCCTCCCGTCCGGCGAGAATGTCGGAATCATCTGCTTGCCTTTCGAATCTGAAATCGGTTTCACATAATTACGGCGCACATCGTAGTCATACACATTCGCCTTGAATGAACGGCGATAGATAGGTTCCGTATCGCGCCATACAAGAATATGGTGTCCGGTACTGCTAATCGTGTATCCGTCGAACTTGTCAAACGTACACTCACGCGCTTTCTCTGTATTGAATAAAGTATCGACCGGATTTCCAGTACGATAAGAATACTTTATAATCATGTTGCGAGCATCGTTCATCGCCGTATAATGCTCGCCGTCAGGCATAGAACGCATTTCTCCAATATTAGTAACCTGGCGGAACTGACCGTCTGTAATTTCTTTTAAATCGACACGTTTGCTCCCATTCTGGGCTGCCAGGCTCCCAACCAGCAAGAACGAAAGTAAAGCACCAACCCCTAATCGTTTCATGTATGATTCTATTTTTATCTTAATATTTCAGTTAGAACGGATTGCAAAGTTACTACATTCTTGCGGATTTATTATCTTTGCCCCTATGGAAAACAGCAAACCATATCGTGAATTCGGAGATTTCCTGCGGGAACTATTTCCTTATAAAGTGCAAAAGATATCAATCAATGCCGGCTTTACCTGTCCGAACCGCGACGGGACGAAAGGTTTCGGCGGTTGTACCTACTGCAACAATCAGACGTTCAGCCCGGAATATTGCCATACAGAAAAAAGTGTAACGGAACAACTGGAAGAGGGCGTTCGCTTTTTCTCCCGCAAATATCCGGAGATGAAATATCTGGCCTATTTCCAAGCCTATACAAACACGTATGACGAACTGGATTCGTTGATTTCTAAATATGAAGAAGCACTCGCCTGTCCGGATGTCGTCGGACTGATCGTCGGAACACGCCCGGACTGTATGCCGGACGCACTATTGGATTATTTCTCCGCTTTATCCCAAAAGAAGTTCGTAATGATCGAATATGGCCTGGAGAGCACGCTGGACCGTACTTTAACCCGTATCAACCGGGGACATACACATGCCGAATCGGAAGAGGCCATCCGCCGCACAGCGGCCCGGAACATATACACGGGAGCCCACTTGATCTTAGGCCTTCCGGGAGAAAGCAGGGAAGATATATTACACCATGCCGACATCCTGTCCGCCCTTCCGCTCACAACACTGAAGCTTCACCAGTTGCAACTTATCCGAGGCACGCGCATGGCTAGGGAACAGGCGGAACACCCCGAACAGTTTCATCTCTATACCGCCGATGAATACATCGACTTGGTCATTGACTTCATAGAACGATTAAACCCCTCTATTGTCGTAGAGAGGTTCGTATCACAATCCCCTAAAGAGTTGCTGATTGCACCAGATTGGGGGCTTAAGAATTTTGAATTTACAGCCAAGGTAAATAAACGTATTTCAGAACGAAATGCACGGCAGGGGCGTCTGCTCAATCCTCCTTCTTCGGAGCCAGTTCTCCCTGGTATGTGATATTCTGCCTATTAGTCGGCGTTACGCTTATGATCGCGGAACCATTTGAAAATACTTGCACATCGAAACGGAAAGTATCTTCTTTGGTACGGGCTACGAATTTAATTCGAGCGGTCCCCTTCTTATCGAAGGTTGATTGATAATCGGTAATTGATTCTTCAAAACGCATCCCGTCACCTCCACCATACGGTAAAGAATATGCCCTACCGAAATAAGGCAGATAAGAAATCGCCGAATCACCGCGCATTTCAAGAGAATAAGGAGTCGTCAGATGAACCGTACGTCCTCCCATTGGTAACGCCCGATCTACCTCGATCGTAAACCGGCCGTTTTCTATCATTTCCTTTATTTCTTTTGCTTTCTGTTCTTCCCTTTCCTTCTTACTTTGAGAATAAAGGGATTGTCCCCCGAAAAAAAGAACAATCCCTACAAAAAAGAATAACCTAATGTTTCTCATATAACCTTAAATAACTAAACACTATTATTTGCCTATGTATATATAAGACAATTCTAAGCCTTGAAAGGTTTATTCGTTTATCATTAAATTACCTTAAAAACAAAGACTTGATTACGATCTGATTTCAAACATTAACTACTTGCATTTGTATATGTCCCTTAACTTTGCTTTATTTGTCCCTTCAATTTTCTGAAACAGATTAATAATTTTATGGAGAAAAAACATCAGTATCAAGGATTAACCAAACAAGAAGTAGAAGAAAGCAGGCGCCTTCACGGCGAAAATATCCTCACTCCTCCAGAGAAAGCCTCTCTATGGAGCCAATTTCTTGAAAAATTCAATGACCCGATTATCAAGATCCTATTGGTGGCATGGTTCTTATCCATGATTATCGCCGGCGTACATTGTTGGGGACCGGAGGCTAAAGGCTTCACTGCCTTCCTCGAACCGATCGGCATATTCTTTGCAATCATGTTGGCATCTTGTGTCGGCTTCTTTTTCGAAGTCAAAGCAAACAGGGCATTCAATGTTTTAAACACGGTCAATGATGATATTTTCGTGAAGGTGATCCGTGAAGGGAATATCTGCCAAATTCCGCGAAAAGAGGTTGTCGTCGGCGATATAGTCGTACTTGAAACAGGAGAAGAGGTCCCGGCCGACGGACATTTATTGGAAGCGATCTCCCTCCAGATTAACGAATCGACACTGACCGGCGAACCGATCATCAGCAAGACGACAAATGAAGCCGACTTCGACGAAGAAGCGACCTACCCGTCCAATGTTGTCATGCGCGGAACGACCGTCGTTGACGGACACGGTGTAATGGCAGTGGAGAAAGTCGGCGATGAAACCGGATACGGGAAAGTGTATGAAGGCTCGCAGATAGAAAATAATATCGACACACCGTTGCAGATGCAGCTGGCAGGGTTGGCAAAGGTGATCAGTAAAGCCGGCTATGCGATTGCTGCCATCACTTTCATTGCGCTGCTGACAAAAGTCTTGCTGTCCTCATCCGGGATGCCGGTCATGGACTTGATTTCGCACATCCTGAATATCTTTATGGTAGCCGTCACGTTAATCGTCGTTTCCGTACCGGAAGGCTTGCCGATGAGCGTGACACTCAGCCTTGCACTCAGCATGAACCGCATGCTGAAAACAAACAATCTAGTCCGTAAAATGCATGCCTGCGAAACAATGGGGGCTACCACGGTTATCTGTACCGATAAGACCGGGACACTTACGCAAAACCAGATGCAGGTATATCAAACGAACTTTTACAACCTGAAAGACCAGAAATTGGTAGACGATGAACTGAGCGTGCTAATCAAAGAAGGAATATCAGTCAATTCGACTGCCTTCCTCGATTTCTCCGAAGAAAAGATAAAAACATTGGGGAACCCGACGGAAGCAGCCTTGCTGCTATGGTTGAACAGCCAACATCAGAATTATCTGGAAATAAGAGAAAATGATCGGATACTGGACCAACTGACATTCTCCACCGAACGGAAATATATGGCAACAGTCGTACAATCATCCTTATTGGGCAAACGCGTGCTGTATGTCAAAGGTGCCCCGGAAATCGTACTGGCGAACAGCAATCGGGTGGCTATCGACGGGACCTACAAACCGGTAGAAGAATGCAAAGCCAGTATCGAAAAGCAACTGCTGGACTATCAGAACCAAGCTATGCGTACGTTGGGATTCGCCTATCAGATACTGGAAGACGGGCAGGATGCCACATTCTTCGTGAACGGACGACTGCACAAGACGGACCTTACTTATTTAGGTATCGTCGCTATTTCCGACCCTGTCCGTGCTGATGTTCCGGCTGCTGTCCAAAGTTGCCTTGATGCCGGCATCGACATCAAGATCGTGACCGGCGACACTCCGGGAACGGCTAAAGAGATCGGACGGCAGATCGGAACCTGGAAGACCGGAGACACCGAACGCAACATCATCACCGGCCCAGGCTTCGAAGCCTTGACTGACGAAGAAGCGCTGGATCGCGTGCTCGACTTGAAGATCATGTGCCGCGCCCGCCCGACTGACAAACAACGCCTGGTACAATTGTTGCAACAAAAAGGAGCCGTAGTGGCCGTCACAGGTGACGGTACCAACGACGCCCCGGCCCTGAAAGCCGCACAGGTCGGACTATCTATGGGAGACGGAACCTCCGTGGCAAAAGAGGCAAGCGACATCACGATCATAGACAACTCGTTCAGTAGCATTACCCGTGCGGTGATGTGGGGACGTTCCCTGTACCGGAACATCCAGAAATTCCTGTTGTTCCAGTTGACAATCAATGTGGCGGCCTGTCTGATCGTCTTATTGGGCTCCCTGTTAGGAACCGAATCTCCGCTCACGATCACCCAGATGCTTTGGGTAAACCTGATTATGGATACATTTGCCGCCGGTGCACTGGCTTCGCTGCCGCCTAACGAACGGGTGATGAAAGACAAACCCCGCCGAAGCGGTAAGGACGGCGACTTTATCATTACCCGCCCGATGGCTTACAATATTTTCGGTGTCGGTCTCGCATTCGTAATCGTTTTGATGGGATTGTTGCTCCACTTCCATGCACAGGATGGACTGACGCCGCACGACCTATCCTGGTTCTTCAGTTTCTTCGTGATGCTTCAATTCTGGAATATGTTCAATGCAAAAGCGTTTATGGAAGACCGCTCGGCATTCGCCAACCTCAAAGAGAGCAAGAGTTTCCTGACGGTGGCCCTGCTTATCATCGCCGGGCAATATCTGATCGTCACGTTCGGCGGCGAAATGTTCAGTGTCGTCCCGTTATCTTGGAAAGACTGGGGAACCATTATCGGCTCGACTTCTCTGGTTCTCTGGATCGGAGAGATAGGCCGGTTAATCGAAAGATGGAGAAAATAAATAAAAAAAGAGGGTTGCGCAAAAAACTGACGCAACCCTCTTCACTTACATCTAAATCATTAACAGAGATTCTTACTTCTTGTAAGTCTTATACCCATAAACAGCCAAGTCACCCAACTCTTCTTCAATACGGAGCAACTGGTTGTATTTCGCCATACGGTCCGAACGGCTCAAAGAACCGGTTTTGATCTGTCCGCTATTGGTAGCAACAGCGATATCGGCGATCGTAGCATCTTCAGTCTCACCCGAACGATGCGAAGTGACGGAAGTATAACCGTTACGGTGTGCCATTTCGATTGCATCCAGTGTTTCGGATAACGTACCGATCTGGTTCACCTTGATCAGAATAGAATTGGCACAGCCTTCCTCAATGCCTTTCTTCAGGAATTCTACGTTTGTCACGAACAGGTCGTCACCGACCAACTGGCATTTGCTTCCCAACGCTTCAGTCAACAGTTTCCAACCGGCCCAGTCGTTTTCGTCCATGCCGTCCTCGATAGAGTCGATCGGGTATTTAGCAACCAATTCGGACAAATAAGCGACCTGCTGCTCGGCAGTACGCTTAGCACCTTTGGCTCCCTCAAATTTCGTATAATCGTATACGCCATCATGATAGAATTCGGAAGAAGCACAGTCCATAGCGATCGTCACATCCTTACCCGGCTCGTATCCGGCAGCTTTAATAGCGGCCATGATGGAGTTCAAAGCGTCTTCCGTTCCATCCAAAGCAGGAGCGAAACCACCTTCGTCACCGACAGCCGTACTCAGGCCGCGATCGTGCAACACCTTCTTCAAAGCATGGAAGACTTCGGCCCCCATACGCAAACCTTCACGGAAACAGCAAGCTCCAACCGGACGGATCATAAATTCCTGGAAAGCGATCGGGGCATCAGAATGCGAACCGCCATTGATAATATTCATCATCGGGACAGGCAATACATATGCATTCGTCCCGCCGATATAACGGTAAAGAGGCAGGTCCAAATAGTTAGCTGCCGCCTTGGCAACAGCCAGAGAAACGCCTAACATGGCGTTGGCGCCTAAATTAGACTTTGTCTTCGTACCGTCGAGTTCAATCAGTTTATGGTCGACCTCACGCTGGTTCAGGGCGCTCATGCCCAGGATAGCGGGAGCAATTACATTATTTACATTATCGACAGCTTTCAGAACGCCTTTGCCACCATAGCGTTTTTTGTCGCCATCACGAAGCTCGATTGCTTCGTTTTCACCGGTAGAGGCACCAGAGGGAACAGCTGCACGGCCAAAAGCGCCGGAAGCCAAATGTACATCTACTTCAACAGTCGGGTTACCACGTGAATCAAGAACTTCTCGTCCTACTACTTTTACAATTTCCATACTTTTACTATTTGAGTTTTATCTTTCGTATAAATATAACAAAAGAGGACGAGGCTTTGTTGGGGAAAGGGGATCAATATTGTCTATCGCCCCATTTACAACGACATCGACAATTCGATCCGACATCCTAAAGCGTTCATTATGCGATAGAATGTTTATACATAACGAATCCCAAAAGGAAATGCCACCTCCCCTACTTTTTCCGAACAAAACTTTCCGGCTTTCAGATAAACGATTATCTTTGTTACACTATCCGGCATTGGATAGCGACCTAAAACCTGTCAAACTATGAAATCAGACATGTTTATTGATCCGAAATCGGATTACGCGTTTAAAAGGTTTTTCGGCACTGTGTCGAACAAGGAGCTTACAATCGGCTTCCTGAACAGCCTGCTTAACAAGGATATCAAAGATATCATATTCCACAACGTGGAAATGCAAGGCAACAATACTGATAGCAGGAAAGCTGTATTCGATTTGTTTTGTGAAGGATCGGATGGAGAGCTTTTCATTGTCGAAATCCAGAAAAAGAGACAAAAGTACTTCTCCGACCGTGTACTTTACTACGCTTCGTTTGTTATACAAATGCAGGCTGATATAGAAAGCGAGAAGTTCCGGTTGGCAAAGGAGGAGGAGAGAAGACGGTGGAACTATCATATCAACAAAGTGTATGTAGTCTGCTTTTTGGACTTCCGGCTCGATACGCGCTACACAGACAAATATCGTTGGGATGTCGTGCGCATGGACCGTGAACTGAAAATTCCGTTCAGCGAAACACTGAATGAGATCTACTTGGAGCTTCCAAAGTTCAACTTGAACTTTGAGGAATGCGATACGTTTTACAAAAAATTTTTATACACGATGAACAACATAGACATTATGGGACAGTTATCAAAAGAAACAATACAAAACGACAAACTCCTGCGAAAACTCAAAAGCGCTATCGAACTACAACGCATGAGCGCTAAAGAACGCTTAGCATACGAACTAAGCATTGCAGCCGAACGCGACCTGGCTGCCTGCATGGCTACAAGTTTTGAGGAGGGGGAGGAAAAAGGAATAGCTAAAGGCATCACCGAAGGAATGCGCAAAATCATCTTGAACATGAAGCAAGCAGGCATGGATCTTGCCACCATCGCCAAAACTGCGGGACTGCCGGAAAAAGAGGTAGAGGCGCTATTGAAATGAATTACAGCCTTGAAGGATCAAGATGAACTGCAACGTAATAATATAACGAAGCCCTTGCAACCAAACGATTGCAGGGGCTTGTTTTTTGTCTGCCTCCGGTCTTCACAGAGGGAAGGGCAGAAGAACTTTTTATAATTTCAGACACTGTCCAAAATTTTGTGTAAATGGAAACAGGATTCAGCTGTAAGTTTGTTC
>OGQB01002330.1_pt1 | contig 14108 bp, 10 predicted proteins | sample 1553071 | NCBI WGS metagenome assembly OGQB01 (sample SAMEA2580284, study PRJEB22360) | human gut metagenome | biome: human gut; feature: human-associated habitat; material: faeces | place: Denmark | collected 2008/2010
TAGCCAAGAAACACTGGAACTGGACTATCGGCGGCAATATCTCATTTGCTAAGAACACTATTAAGGAATTGGGTATAGCTCCCAGCGATTTCGGTATGATTAAAAGCGTAAGCGGATATTGGGGAGAGAATGTAGGAAACGGCAATGACAATAAATTTCCGGCCAATGCCTTCCTCGTAGGACATTCTATCGGCCTTTTCGTTGGTTATCAGACCGCCGGCATCATGCAAGAAGAAGAATATTACAGCGTGGAGAACCAGAAGAAACCTTTGAAACTGGCAAATTCCAAAACCGATATGTTGCCGGGTGATATCCGTTATATAGATCAGAATGGAGACCGCGTGATAAATGATAATGATCGCGTGATTTTGGGTAACCCGAATCCCGACTTTACCTTTGGATTAAACACAACTTTGAGTTATAAACAATGGACGTTGGATCTTGCTTTCAATGGTGTAGTGGGCAACGAGATTATAAATGCCAATCTAATTGACGAGACATTGGTGGACAATGCTAATAAGAATGTGCGCAAGGATGCCTTTTATCAGGCTTGGACTCCGGAGAACAAAAGCAATACCTATCCGAGGCTGGGCTATGAAACAAAATCCATGTTGACTGACCGTTATATAGAGGACGGCTCCTACCTGAAACTTTCGCAGGTGTCTCTGAGTTATCTGCTGAACTTAAAGAAATCGAACGTCATCAAGAACCTGACTTTCAACTTTACAGCTTCTAATGTTTTTACCATTACCTCTTATAGCGGATATGATCCGGACGTAAACACATTTGCCAACGATGTGGACCGGATGGGTATAGACTTAACCTCTTATCCTTCCGCACGTAATTTTACATTTGGTGTGGTTGCTAATTTCTAATCTAATAAAATGAAACAAATGAGAACACTTAAATATATAATAGGAATCAGTCTTGCTGTCGGGCTGGTTGCCTGTGACGACTTCTTGGTAGAGACACCTCAAACAGCTTTTGAAAAAGAAGGTATATACAATACGGTGGGGTCGGCAAATGCTGTTTTGTCAGGTGCGTACTCAACATTAGCGGAGTATGACTATTTCGGATTCAACTATTTCCATGTAGTCAATGTAACTTCAGGAATGGGGGTAAGCGTTAAAGATAATGATAAGGGATTGACCGCAATGAATATAGAGCCTACAAATACGAATATGACTAAAATGTATATCGGAATGTACAAGACTATTCGTGTGGTGAATGATATTATTGAAGGTATGAAGACAAGCGCTATCTCCTCCGAAGCGGAAAAGAACAGAATTGCGGGAGAAGCTTACCTGATGCGGGGCATGACCTATTTCAATCTGGTACGTTTGTTTGGAAGGGTATCATTGGTAATAATGCCTCCGACATCGTATGGCGATGCGCAGACACCACGTGCGGAAGTGGCTGACGTATACAAACAAATTATTTCCGATTTGACGGATGCTTATAGCAAGCTTCCGCTGCCTGCGGACAAAGTGGTGGGACGTCCGCATAAATATGCTGCTCAGGCATTATTGGCCAAAGTTTATCTGACATTGGCAGGCAATGAGGAAGAATCGGAGTACTGGCAAAAAGCCTATGATGCGGCATTGGATGTTTATAAGCATGGCGGATACGAACTGGTTACGCTCGACAAGATGTATGGCAGCACCAATAAGAATAATAAGGAATCTATCATTGAAATTCAGTTTTCGGGTTCTGTCAATGACGGGCGTATGACGGAAACAACTTTCCCTTCAGGGCATAGCTTGATGAGCAATCTGCCTGCTAAAGGTAAGAGCTGGGGTAAGACCCGTCCCACGCAGCGGGCTTTTGACCAGTTTGAGGAAGGAGACCCGCGTCGTGAGTTCAGCTTCGTTCATACAGAATATAAGACACGTTTCCCCAGAGAAGGCAAACCGGATAGAGTGGCGTTATATCCTCTTCTTAAAAAAGGCAAAGGACAAGACTATATCAACAAAGATTCGGAATATCCTGCCTGGAAGAAATATGCCGATCCTACTTTGGTGATAGCTACCAATGCAAATTTTGTTTATTATCGCTATGCCGATTTACTGCTTGTCTTGGCTGAGGCTGCGAATGAAATAGGGGAGGATGCTATGCCTTATCTGAAATTAGTTCTGGATCGTGCACGCGATAGCAATGGTGACGGCAGTGTCGCTGCAGACGAAATTTATCCGAGTGATCCTGTAGAAACAGACAAAGCTTCCTTGCGTGAATTTATTTTTCGTGAACGTTTGAAAGAGTTGACCGGGGAATGTGACGAGTGGTATACGGTTCGCCGCAGAGGCGCTGGCTATTTAAAGAAGATTATGGAAGAGCATAATGCCCGCATTGAAGAATTGTATGGCAATAAGAACGTGCCGGTGATTTATGTTTATGACACCAGCAATGAAAACGTCACCAAGAATCTGTTGATGCCTATTCCGGCAGACGAAATCAATCGAAATGAAAATATGGGACAGGATGAACAGAATCCCGGATATTAAGTAAGTAACTAAAAACTGATTATGGATTTTTATAGGTTAGGGTTAATGGTATCTTCTTTGCTACTGGACTCCGTTTTCGGAACGGGAGTCCGGGCGCAGGAAGTGAAAGAGCAGTCTAAAAAGAATGTATTGTTTCTGATTGTAGATGACCTTCGTACAGAGTTGAATTGCTACGGTGTGAAGTATATGAAAACTCCGAATATCGACCGGCTTGCCGCGCAAGGTGTGATGTTTGAGAATGCATACTGCAATGTACCTGTATCGGGTGCGTCGCGTGCTTCTCTGTTTTCGGGGTTACGTCCGGGGAATACCCGTTACTGGGATGTAAATGCAGAGATAGATCGCGAGGCTCCCGGAACAGTGACACTACCGCAATATTTTCGTGAGAACGGTTATATCACTATCTCTAATAGTAAAGTGATACATGGCAAGAACGATGCCAGAGAGCGTTCGTGGGATAAAGTCTGGAAGCCGAAGCTGAAGTCTGCCACTTGGCGCGACTATCTGGGTGAAGAGAACTTGGCTGTGGAGAAGCGACGTGGCGGTCCGGAAGCTTTTGAGTGTATAGATGTGCCGGACAATGCTTATAGTGACGGGCAGACTGCCGACAAAACCATTGGAGACCTGCGTCGTCTGAAGAAAAGCGGACAGCCTTTCTTCCTCGCTGCCGGCATCTTGAAGCCTCATCTGCCTTTCAATGCTCCCAAGAAGTATTGGGACATGTATGATGCCAAGACGATCCGCCTGCCGGAAACATTTGAGTTTGATCGTACAGGCATTCCCGACCAGGCTTTCCACACCTATAACGAAATACGATACTATAAAGATATTCCTTCCAAAAGCGATATTCCGGCAGAAGAAGCACTGAAGCTGATTCATGGTTATCGTGCCTGTGTCAGCTATGCCGACGCACAAGTGGGGAGGATACTTGACGAATTGAAGAAACTGGACTTGGACAAGAATACGATAGTAGTGTTATTGGGTGACCATGGTTGGAGTTTGGGTGACCACAATCAATGGTGCAAACACTCCAACTTCAACATTGTGAATAATGCTCCACTTATCATCCGCATGCCTGGAAACAAGAAGAAAGGTCCGGAAACGAAAGTGGTTGAGTTTGTCGACGTATATCCCACACTGTGCGAGGCTGCCGGACTTGCCATTCCTGCGCATACCGAGGGCGAAAGCATGATGAAGTTGCTGACAGGCGAAGATAAGGGCTGGAAAAATTGCGCTGTCGTGAAATGGCACAATGGAATAACTTACTTTGATCGTGATTTCGGTTATACCCAATGGAACGACCGCCAGGATAACTTTCAGACTGATATGCTTTTTGTCTATCGCAACGATTATCTGGAGACAAAAAATATGGCCGGTAATCCGGAGTATAAGGAAACCATTACTCGCCTGCAACAGGAAATCCGGAAACGCCGCGGCAAGAGCTTTATGGCAGAAACCCCGAAAGGAAAAACGTTCAGGCAAGAAGACAAATTAGCCAACAATAGAGGAAACAATAAAGGAAATAAACAGAATAATTAAAAATAAAAAGATTTGTAATGAGAAGCAAACAGCTATTATCCATTATGGGATGTGGCCTTGCAGCCTTATCATCCTGCGCCGCAGGCAAGAAGCAGGTTGCAGAGAAACCCAATATCCTTTTTATATTGGCAGACGATCATGCGCGCACTGCCATAAGTGCCTATGGCGGCATTAATTCAAAGCTGGCTCCTACGCCTAATATAGATGCTATCGGTGAAAATGGCGCCATTATGCAGAACATGCTCTGTACTAATTCTATTTCAGGTCCCAGCCGCGCCTGTCTACTCACAGGCAAATACAGCACCAGTCATGGATTTTATCAGAATGAAGGTGGTATTGTATTTGACAATACCCAACAGCAGTATCAGAAGATATTGCGTGACAATGGATATACCACTGCGCTTTTTGGCAAGTGGCATCTGTTTTCCGATCCTGCAGGGTTCGACTACTATAAAATTCATGCCAATGCCAGTCAACAGGGTACTTATTGGGACCCTATATATAGTACCAATGGCCGAAAAACAAAAGAGAAAGGCTATGCCACGAAACTTACCACGACCTATGCTTTGCAATGGCTTGACAGCTTACGCGACGTAAGCAAGCCGTTCTGCCTGATGTTGCACTATAAAGCACCTCATCGTCCATGGGAACCAGATTCCTGCTATCTGAATCTTTTTGACGAGGTGGAATTCCCTTATCCCGCCACATTTGATGATGATTATAAAGGTCGTGAGAAAACGCTCGGGCAGTCTATGGGGACAATTGAAAACCACCTTTCGCGTGGTGACCTGAAACAGACTCCGCCTGAAGGACTCTCCAAGCAGGAACGTAATAAATGGCTTTGGTGGGGTGGATCGGGTAAAGACCAGTTCTGGACACCGGATCCGAAACTGAAAGGCGAAGAACTGAAGAAATGGAAGTTTCAGACATATTTGAAGAACTATCTGCGTGTGGTCCGTTCTGTGGATGATCAGGTAGGTCGTGTGGTGGCCTATCTGAAAGAAAAAGGCTTGTATGACAATACCATCATTGTATACATGGGCGATCAGGGATTTTTTCTCGGTGAACATGGCTTGTACGACAAACGTTGGATGTATGAAGAAGCCTTGCAGATGCCTTGCCTGATAAGCTATCCTAACGGCATGAAGAAAGGAATGTGTCTGAAAGACTTGACATTGAATGTGGATATTGCTCCTACATTGCTTGATTTTGCCGGTGTCCAGATTCCGGAAGATATGCAGGGCAGGAGTATGAAGGGGCTGTTGCAGGATGATGAAGAGACGAAGAAAAACTGGCGTAGGTCTGCCTATTACCAGTATTTTGAGTATCCTAAATGGCACAATGTACAACCGCACTACGGTGTGCGTACCGATCGTTATAAGCTTATTCACTTCTATTATAATATAGACGAGTGGGAATTTTACGATATGGAAAAAGATCCGGATGAGATGGACAATCAATACGGCAATCCGGAATATGCGGAGATCATCAGCGAGTTGAAAACAGAAATAGATAATTTGCAGAAACAATACAATGATACTGTTTCGTTGGACGATCGTCGTAAAATGACAGACAAATATATGCTTAAATATGAAGAATAAATGATGATGAGAAGAACCTTATTGACACTGGCGGTGCTCTTTGCGGCACTGCTTGCCGTGGCTCAGAAGCCATTATATAAAGATGTCCGTCAGCGATTGGCAAGCGTGTGGACGATTTGATGCAGCGTATGACTCTTGAAGAAAAAGTTGCCCAGATGTGCCAGTATGTAGGTCCCGAACATATTCGCGAAACGCAGGAACGCTTTAAGGGTACGAAGGTCGCCAAAAATGATGATGCCTATGGATTCTATCCGAACTTGAGCATTAACGATCTGTATCGGATGACGGAAGAGGGCAAAGTCGGCTCTTTTCTTCATGTGGTGACCGCTGAAGAAGCCAATTTGTTGCAGAAACTTGCTATGAGAAGCCGTCTGCAGATACCGTTGATAATAGGTATTGATGCGATTCATGGTAATGCGCTGGTAAATGGGACAACGGTATATCCTACACCTATCGGTCAGGCTTCCAGCTTCGATTTGGAGCTGATAGAGAAGTTGAGCCGGGAATCCGCATTGGAAGTGCGTGCCACCGGTGCCCACTGGACTTTTACGCCCAACATTGACGTAGCGCGCGATGCGCGTTGGGGACGTACGGGCGAGACATTCGGTGAGGACCCGTATTTGGTGACGCGAATGGGGGTGGCTACGATTAAGGGATATCAGGGAGAAAACTGTTTGGGGAGTGATGTGGCTCTGGCTTGTGCCAAACATCTGATTGCCGGAAGTGAACCGTCTAATGGTACGAATGCCGCACCGATGGATGTATCGGAGCGTACATTGCGCGAGGTATATCTGCCGCCTTATAAAGCAGCTGTGGAAGAGGCCGGTGTGTTTACGCTTATGGCTGCCCATAACGAACTGAACGGCGTGCCCTGTCATGCGGACAAATGGATGATGACTGATATTATGCGTGGTGAATATGGTTTTAATGGATTCATCGTGAGCGACTGGATGGACGTGGAGCGCATCAAGGAATTGCATTGCGTAGCTCCTACCCTGAAAGGGGCTTATCGTGAAACGGTTGAAGCTGGATTGGATATGCACATGCATGGTCCCGGATTTATGGAAGGGGTAGTAGAGTTGGTGAAGGAAGGACGTCTTACCGAGAAGCAGGTGGAGCGTGCCTGTCGGTCCATTTTGGAAGCGAAGTTTAAATTAGGCTTGTTTGAGAATCCCTTTGTTGATACGAAGGAGAGCAAGAAGGTCCTTTTTAATAAAGAACATCAGGCCACTGCATTGGAAGCCGCTGAAAAGTCCATTGTTTTGTTAAAGAATAATGGCCTTTTGCCACTTGATTTCTCTAAATACAAAAACATCTTAGTGACCGGTCCGAATGCCGATAATCATACCGTATTGGGTGACTGGACATTACAACAGCCGGATGAGAACGTTGTGACCGTACTGGATGGTATACGTCGAGTTGCCGGGAGCGATAAGGTGACCTATTATGACTACGGTGATGATGTTCGTCTGAATTCTCCGGAGAAAGTGAAAGCCGCTGCCGGTCTTGCAAAAAAAGCTGATCTTGCCATTGTTGTGGTAGGAGAAAATCCGCTTCGCTATCAGAAAACAAAAACCTGTGGTGAGAACATAGATCGCATGGGGCTTGATTTATTGGGTACGCAAGAACTTTTAGTGAAGGAAATTCATAAAACGGGTGTTCCCGTCATTGTAGTGCTTGTGGGCGGTCGTCCGCTTAGCGTAAACTGGATTGCACAAAATGTTCCGGCTTTGATACAGGCTTGGGAACCGGGGTCATTTGCCGGAACTGCCATAGCCAATATACTTACAGGCAAGGTGAATCCTTCTGCCAAGTTGCCGATAAGTATTCCCCGTCACGCAGGACAGATTCAGATGATTTATAACCACAAACCGTCACAATATTTCCATAAGTATAAAGATGGTCCGAGTACTCCGCTTTATCCGTTCGGTTACGGGCTTTCGTATACAACTTTCGCTTATGGGGATTTAAAGCTTTCTCGTAGTGAAATGTCTGCTGAAGACTCTTTTACAGCCAGCATAGAACTTGCTAATACGGGTGAACGTACCGGTACAGAAATAGTTCAGCTCTACATCCGGGATGAGTACAGTTCCGCTACACGTCCGGTGAAAGAACTGAAAGACTTTGTTCGCGTCACATTGAAACCGGGAGAGAAACGGACTGTCTTTTTCACGGTTACTCCCGACAAGTTGGCATATTTTGACAGAAAGATGAAGTATGGTGTTGAACCGGGAACATTTGTTGTTATGGTTGGTGCTTCATCCTTGGATAAAGATTTGAAAAAGGCTCGAATCTCTGTTACGGAATAAGTTTTCAATAGTTTTTATATGTTAGTTCCTGTATCATCTTCAGATGGTGCGGGAACTTTACTGCTTTTTAGACAATCTGGTTCAAATGGATGGAACTTACATAGAAGGCTAAAATAGAAGTCCGGGGAATAGATAAACGGACGAATGGTAGATATCCTTAATCTGTCACTTCCCTGACTGCTGCATGTACTCTTTTTGCATGGCAACCACTTCCTCAAAACGCTTTTGCGTGGGAGTTCCCGTTATGCGTTCTTTTTTAGGAAATGAACGGTCGAACGCTTCTGCCTCTGCAATATTTATGTTGTAAATCTCATCCTCGTAATATTGTCCCGTCACACCGGCTAAGGCATCCGGCCATAAAGGGCACACATGGAGAGCTGCAATATATTTGTTTTCGGAGGTGCGGATATTGAATTGCTCTGCTGCCACAAATCCTGCTTTTGAATAATAATCGGGATCCCCGCACAACAGAATGGCACGATACCCCATTTCTGCTGCTACGCTGCGTGTATGTGCTATCAGTGCTTTGCCGACGCCCATACGCTGATATTTAGGAAGAACGGCTATGGGCCCCATGCTTAATACCTCGTATTTATTCCCATTGTCGGCGGCAATAAAAGACTTTAGGCACACAACGCTCCCTATAATCTTATTTTCCCGGACGGCCACAAAGTCAAGCTCTTTAACGAAGCTGGGAGAGTTCCGCATGATATGCAACAAGTAGTGTTCATAACATCCGGGAGCATAATAATTCCAGAAAGCCTCTCTCATTATTTCCTCCGTTTTACGGTAATCTTCCGGTTGCTCAAGTCGTAATTCAATGTTCATAAGTTGCGGTATTTAAATGCATACTTTGCAAATGTATAAAAAATAATCATTTCCGTATGATGAGACTATACAGATAGTCTAAAATAATAGTGATAGGCTTGCTTAAGACAGAAGAATATACAATAATTTGTATTGTAGAGATTGGAAAGAATAGGTAATCTCATTATCAGGTACTTATGACTCTCATGTGTAGAGATACCCTATCTTTTTCTTATCCTTAATTTTATATTCATTTTTCCCTTGTAGAGAATGCTGTTTTGTAATATGTTGTTTATTAGTTAATTATATGTTTTGGCTGTAGATGCCATTTTCTTGCTTTCCCTTGTTTCTCACCCTAACTTTGCAACATCGAATTTGAGAAAAGCGAATGGCTGATTTGTTGAGGCCTCACAATGAAACTTCCGCTTTTCCGGGTGAGACAAGAGAATTTAGATATACATTATTAATCATTTAAAACATTATTATTATGGCATTTTACAAGAAATTTCAATCGAAACTGAATGATTTGTGGTATCCGAGAGCAATAACTACCGGCATTCCTATTACCACTGACAGAATTGCGGACAAGCTCTCTTTGCAGTCTACCGTTACCCGGGGAGATACGTATGCTGTGCTTAAAAACCTGGGAGGTGTAATAGCTGATTATATGGCTTCCGGAAGTACGGTGAAAATTGATGGCATCGGTACTTTTTATTACACAGTCGCTACCAATAAGAATGGGGTTGCTACACCTGAAGAGGTGACCTCCGGACAAATTAACGGTGTACGTGTACGCTTTATTCCTGAGGTGAAACGCAGTAGTGGGAAGCAAATTACTACACGTTCCATGGTGGATGCGGATGTTGTTTGGATGGACATAGAGAAACTTGCCAATGGCGGCACTTCCGGTGGCGGCTCCTCTAATCCGGGCGGTAGCGATTCGGAAGGCGGCGAGGAGCAAGATCCGCTGGGATAATTGTCTTTCGTTTTCGTAAACGGCAGATGCTGGCGTCACAGTGTTGACAAAAAAGTTCCCGTACTCTCTCCTGAGGGTATGGGAACTTTTCATTTTAGCATATTTTATCATTGTAATATTCTGTATTCTCGCTAATTATCGCTAATTTCGGACGATTTTTTGCAAATCTGATAGAATAACTAATAATTTATAATATGGAAAACTTGAATACAGCACTTCTACTAATGGTGGTAGGCATGGCAACTGTCTTTGCTATCCTGCTGATTGTTATCTACTTAGGAAAAGGACTTATAGCCCTCGTGAATAAATATGCACCCGAAGAGGTCTCTTCTGCCAAACCGGCGGCAAGTGGTCCTGCTGCTATTCCCGCTAATGTTATGGCAGCTATCAGTGCGGCAGTTACGGTAGTGACGCAAGGTAAGGGTAAAGTTGCCAAAGTAGAGAAAATCTGAAATAACTAATCTTATATAAACACACACAGGAATAATTTAGTATGAAAAAAGAAATTAAGTTCAGTTTGGTGTTCAGGGATATGTGGCAAAGTGCCGGAAAATATGTTCCTCGTGTAGACCAACTGGTGAAGGTAGCGCCCGCCATTATTGAAATGGGTTGTTTTGCTCGCGTAGAAACAAATGGCGGCGGTTTTGAACAGGTTAATCTTTTGTTTGGTGAAAACCCCAATAAGGCTGTGCGGGAGTGGACGAAGCCTTTCCATGAAGCCGGTATTCAGACACACATGCTGGACCGCGCGCTGAACGGTCTGCGCATGAGCCCTGTGCCTGCCGATGTACGCAAGTTGTTTTATAAAGTGAAGAAAGCGCAGGGTACGGACATTACGCGCACTTTCTGCGGGCTGAATGACATACGCAACATTGCTCCCTCTATCACTTATGCGCACGAGGCGGGAATGATTTCACAGTGCTCTCTTTGTATCACTCATTCGCCTATCCATACCGTAGAGTATTATACGGATATGGCATTGAAACTTATCGAACTCGGTGCGGATGAAATCTGCATAAAAGATATGGCCGGTATCGGCCGTCCGGTATCTTTGGGCAAGATTGTGGCTAATATCAAGGCTGCCCATCCGGAAATTCCCGTTCAGTATCACAGTCATGCGGGACCCGGCTTCAATATGGCAAGCATTCTTGAAGTTTGCGAGGCGGGTTGCGATTATATCGACGTAGGTATGGAACCGCTTTCATGGGGAACGGGACATGCCGACTTGCTCAGCGTACAGGCTATGCTGAAAGATGCAGGTTTCAAAGTGCCCGAAATCAATATGGAAGCATACATGAAGGTGCGCGCCCTCATTCAGGAGTTTATGGATGATTTCCTCGGTCTGTACATCAGTCCGAAGAACCGTCTGATGAACTCGTTGCTGATTGGTCCGGGACTGCCGGGCGGTATGATGGGCAGCTTAATGGCGGACTTGGAATCCAATCTGGAATCTATCAATAAGTACAAGGCAAAACGTAACCTGCCGTTTATGAAGCAGGATGAACTGCTCATCAAACTCTTCAATGAAGTGGCCTACGTATGGCCGCGTGTGGGCTATCCACCGTTGGTGACTCCGTTCAGCCAGTATGTGAAGAACCTTTCCATGATGAACGTAATGGCCATGGAGAAGGGCAAAGAACGTTGGGGTATGATTGCCGATGATATTTGGGATATGCTGTTGGGCAAGGCCGGTAAACTGCCGGGTGAGCTTGCACCTGAAATTGTGGAAAAAGCTGAACGTGAAGGACGTAAATTCTTCAACGGCAACCCGCAGGACAACTATCCCGATGCCCTTGACAAGTATCGCAAGCTGATGAAAGAGAACAAATGGGAACTTGGGGAAGACGATGAGGAACTCTTTGAATATGCCATGCACCCGGCACAGTACGAGGCCTACAAGAGCGGCAAGGCAAAAGAAGACTTCCTGGCTGATGTGGAGAAGCGCCGCGCCGAACGTGACAAATCGCCCTTGGACGATGCCAAACCCAAGACGCTCACCGTACAGGTGGACGGACAGGCTTATCGCGTGACGGTGGCTTACGGTGACATCGACCTGCCGGCTTCCGCTACCGAGAAAGTGACTGCCCCCGTAGGCGAAGGACAAGAGATAGCAGCTCCGCTTGAAGGCAAATTCTTCCTGACTAAAAATGCACAGGAAACTCCTCTCAAAGTAGGGGATAAGGTGAAAGAAGGCGACTTGCTTTGCTACATTGAGGCCATGAAGACTTATAATGCCATCCGGGCCGAATTTAGCGGGACAGTGACTGCTATCTGCGTCAATCCGGGTGATTCTGTTTCTGAAGATGATGTATTAATGAAGATTGGATAATGGAAGATATATTTGCAAAACTTTATGATATGACGGCGTTCAGCAATATCATTGCCGACCCGTCGTTCCTTGTAATGTATGCCATTGCCTTCATCTTGCTGTATCTGGGCATCAAGAAGCACTACGAACCGCTGTTGCTGGTTCCCATTGCTTTCGGTGTGCTCATTGCCAACTTCCCGGGCGGTGATATGGGAGTGATTCAGGCGGATGAAAACGGTATGGTAATGGTGAACGGAGTGCTGAAGAACATCTGGGAGATGCCGTTGCATGAGATTGCACACGACCTCGGACTGATGAACTTCATCTACTATATGCTGATAAAGACCGGATTTCTGCCGCCTGTCATCTTTATGGGTGTGGGTGCGCTGACGGACTTCGGGCCGATGCTTCGCAATCTGCGTCTTTCCATATTCGGTGCTGCTGCGCAGCTTGGTATCTTTACGGTGTTGCTGTGTGCCGTAATGATGGGCTTCACACCGCAGGAAGCAGGTGCATTGGGCATTATCGGCGGTGCGGACGGTCCTACGGCTATCTTTACCACCATTAAGCTCGCTCCGCATCTGCTGGGCCCTATCGCCATTGCGGCTTATTCGTATATGGCATTGGTTCCCGTCATCATTCCGATGGTTGTGAAGCTGTTCTGCACAAAGAAGGAGTTGATGATTAACATGAAGGAACAGGAAAAGCTCTATCCTTCAAAGACTGAGATAAAGAACCTGCGTGTATTGAAAATCATCTTCCCGATTGCTGTCACTACCATTGTTGCCCTTTTCGTGCCGACGGCAGTGCCTCTGATCGGTATGCTGATGTTCGGTAACCTGATTAAGGAAATAGGTTCCGATACCAGCCGTTTGTTCGATGCGGCGGCCAACAGCATTATGAATGCGGCAACCATCTTCCTCGGACTGAGTGTGGGTGCTACCATGACGAGCGAGGCGTTCCTCAACTGGACTACTATCGGCATCGTCATCGGCGGTTTCCTTGCATTCGCTTTGTCCATTACGGGTGGTATCTTCTTCGTGAAGCTGTTTAACTTGTTCTCCAAGAAGAAGATTAATCCGCTGATCGGTGCAACGGGATTGAGTGCTGTGCCTATGGCGAGCCGGGTATGTAATGAAATTGCAACCAAGTATGATCCCAAAAACCATGTGCTGAACTATTGTATGTCCAGCAATATTTCCGGTGTCATCGGATCTGCGGTGGCAGCGGGCGTGCTGATTTCGTTCCTCGGATAGGAGATTTACGACATAAAAAAAAATGTGCCGGAATAAGGTTGAAAAATGAATCCTTATTCCGGCACGTTCTTTTTTTATGTTTGTCTGCTTTTATTCGCTGATGACTTTTCTGTATTCCGCCATTGCCATTTTTGCGGCAAGGTATGCGTTGATAAGGTTGGTTTGCGCCTGTGTCCATGATAGTTGTGCGGATAGCACATCGACCATGCTTGCCTTGCCTTCATTGTAGGAGAACGTAACCAGGTCGAGATTCTCTTCGGCAAGCACCATATTCTCCCGGGCTGTCTTTACCTGCTGTTCCGTTTCCGTCAGTTTGGTGGTAGCGGCGGACAGCTCTTCTAAAATAGTATCTGCCACATAGCTTTGCTGTAATTTCTGGATGCCGATATATGCCTTTTGCTGACGATTGGTTTTGAAGCGTGCACCCCACCGGAAAATGGGAATGTTGAGATTGAGACCGGCAATGGGTGTATGGGGCACATCTTGTCCCATATAGGTGATACCGGTGTCCCACCCGGTGGCCAGAAACATGCTGAGTTGAGGATTGTACCGGCTGAGGGCGGCTTTGCGTTGCGCTTCGCTCTTGCTGACGTTGGTGCCGGCATAGTCGGCGCGGCGTCCTAAAACTTCATCGAGACTCAATAAATTGACGGGTTGGGAGAGGGTGCCGATTTCACAAAGGCTGTCTACCGGGGCATCCGGTTTTGCTCCCATCAGAATATTCAGTTGTTGTAAGGCAAGGGTGTGATTCTGGCGAGCCTTGATATACTGTAATTCCGCTTCTTTCTTGCGGGTGGAAATCATCAGCAGG
>OGQB01002338.1_pt1 | contig 14087 bp, 13 predicted proteins | sample 1553071 | NCBI WGS metagenome assembly OGQB01 (sample SAMEA2580284, study PRJEB22360) | human gut metagenome | biome: human gut; feature: human-associated habitat; material: faeces | place: Denmark | collected 2008/2010
ATGAGGTCCATGCCCCATCGTCCCTCGTAATAGACGACGGTAGTGTCGATACTGTAGGAATCAGCGTGCAGATCGAGGGCGGTGTCGATGGTTCTGCCATCGTAGGCCACGTTGCCGAGATTAATCGTCTCCCCGGATGCGGTGGTGATGACAAGATTGTTGAGATCGGCTTTGGCGTTGCCCGCGATGCGCAGTCTCACGGTGTCCGGCAGGGTGCGACGCAGCGTGGACGGGCCTTCGACGGTGACGGGCCACGCAGTGTCGGCCGTGGTGGTGGCGTACATCTGCTGCACCCAATAGCTGTAGGGATGGTAGGCGCGTTCGTTGTCGAAGTAGATGAGGTCCGGATTCCAGCTATGGTGCCCATTCTTGGCGAACAGCGGGGCGTAGGAGGCCATGGCCACCACATCGCCGTTGAGTTCCATGCGTCCCATGAAGGCCGCTTCGGACAGGCCGTTGATCAGTTGGGTGTTCCAGGAGCCGTATTCGCCGAGGTAGACCTTCGGTCCCTTGCGGTCCGTGTGGTCGTAGTGGTCGAGGTTGTGGAACCACCAGCTGGACGACTGGTAGGAATGTTCGTCGACAATCGGCAGACCCGCTTCGCGCGCGTACTTCCAGCCTTCCTCGTAATCCTGACCGCTGGGGGCGGGACCGACGGTGCCGACGACGACGATGTCCGGATATGCTGCTTTGACGGCGTCGAAAATCTGCTGGAAGCGGTTCTTGAACACGTCGTCGATAAGATCCTCGTTGCCGATGCCGAGATATTCGAGGCCGAACGGCTCCGGATGGCCCATGGCGGCACGCTTGGCACCCCATTCGGTGGCGGTGCTGCCGTATATCGACCAGTCGGGCATGGATGAAAAGGGCCGTAAGGTAGCGGCTAATTCTATCAAAGACGCGCTGAAAGAGAAATATCCGCCTGCTAAAAAAGGCGGCGTGAATACCGTTGCCAGTGCCAAAGCTGTTGCTAAGGCGATGCAGAACCATCCGTTTGAAAACGCTGACGCGCCGGTATTGGCAGAGCTTGTTGCCGTTGGTAAAGAGCTGGGCGTCGACCGTGTGATCTACATGGAGATGGAGCCGCCGCGCAACAAGGAAACCGGCTTTATGGTTATCGTCGGCAGTCAGACTTATAGTTCAGTCATTACCATGAAGCTGAAATGTGTGGATGTAAAAACTGAGAAATATCTGTTCAACAGGATCGTGGAGGAAGTTGGGTCATCGTCGGCCGTAGCTTTTTGGAAGATCGGCGGCGCGAGCCAGAGCAGGGCAGTAAAGAAAGGTGTTGCTGCCTGCATGACTGAATTTTTAACTGCTTTTGACTGATAATCTATAGAGAACAAGGTGATATTGGTGTTAGAAAAAATCGATTTAAAACAAAGCCTGAAAAAAGATGCCTATAATGAAAAAATGAGTTATTTTGAAACCAGGCTGGGAGAACTGCAGCGTGCTTGCCGCGCTGCTGGTATTCCTGTAATAATTTTGTTTGAAGGCTGGCGTGGGTCACAGCGCAGCGTCATCATCAACCATATGATGCAGCAGATGGATGCCCGCGGGTTCAGAGTTTATTCGGCTTCCAAAATGGCGGATGAAGAACCGGATCAACCTTTTTTTGAGCCTTTCTGGCGGCAGCTGCCGGCAAAAGGCAATATGGCTGTGTATTACCGCAGCTGGTACTATCTGAAAAATGAATATACCTTTGACCGCGATGCGGATCAAGTTAAAAGAATAAATACGAGCTACAGGCATATCAATGCTTTTGAAAAGCAGCTGACTGATGATAATTATGTGCTGCTGAAATTTTTTGTACACGTTTCCGAAAAACAGCTGAAGGCTAATGTGCAGAAGGCTGAAAAAACCTATGGTAAAGGCTGGAACAAGGTCAGCGAAAGCGATGATGATTTTGTAGATTATCAGCGGTATCTGGAAATCTACGAGAAAATGTTTATCGACAGCGACCGGCCTAATGCCCACTGGTATCTGATCGCCGGCGACGATACGCGTTTTGCCGAGGTCTCGATATTTGATGTGATCGTACAGCGGCTGGAACTGGCGCTGGCCGAAGCGGAAGCCCGCAGACAGAAAGCCGGGCAGCAGCTGGTGTTGCCGCGTACCGAGATCTACGACGTTTTATCAAAGGTCGATCTGTCCAAAGAAATCGCAAAAGCGGAATATAAAGATAAACTGGATAAATACCAGTCCAAACTGAGTATTTTGCAGTATGAAATGTATAAAAAGGGTATTCCTTCGGTCTTTGGCTTTGAAGGCTGGGATGCAGGCGGTAAGGGCGGAGCGATCCGTCGGCTGACGGCAGCTCTCGATCCGCTGGGGTATTCGGTGAACCCGGTAGCGGCTCCCAACGTGGTAGAGAAATCTTTTAACTATCTATGGCGTTTTTGGACACGCTTTCCCAAACAGGGAGAGATCGCCATTTTTGACCGTACCTGGTACGGCAGGGTCATGGTAGAACGTATCGAAGGCTTTGCAACGCAGGATGAATGGGGGGCGGGCCTATGCCGAGATCAACGAGATGGAAGCCCAATGGGCGGAATACGGTACGGTGATAGGCAAATTCTGGCTGCAGATAGATAAAGACGAGCAGTATAAACGCTTTAAGGAGCGGGAGCAAAATCCGAACAAGGAATGGAAGATCACTGACGAAGACTGGCGCAACCGTGAGAAATGGGATGCCTATGAAGCGGCTGTGAACGAAATGCTGGTGCGCACAAGTACTGATTATGCACCGTGGACGATAGTGGAAGGCAATAATAAATATTATGCCCGCCTGAAGGTGTTGAAAACGGTGATCGAAATGTTTGAAAAACGGTTGAAGGACTAACAGCACACTGAGAGAGTATAAACGAGGTAGACAAGTTGACCTGGGAGCTTAAAAATGCGTTGAAAGAAATAGTTGCCCGCGAGAGCGGGGTACAGGTATTTGCGCCTGGCGCGCGGAGGCCGGTGGCCTTTATTTACCCCAATACTTATCATCTGGGGATGTCAAATCTGGGACTGCATATCCTGTATCAGCTCATCAACAGCCGCGGCGATTCAGCCTGCGAACGTTTCTTTCTGCCTGACAGCAAGCTCTTAGCAGAGCATAAACGCACGAAAACGCCGCTTTTATCACTGGAAACACAGAGGCCGCTTGCAGATTTTGAAGTTATCTGCGTGATGATGTCATTTGAAATGGATTATACCAATTTACTGACTATGCTGGCGCAGAGCAATGTGAAGCCTGAAGCGGCAGCACGCGGCGCCAAAGAACCGCTGGTGATCATCGGCGGTCCCTGCGCGACCTTCAATCCTGAGCCTTTAGCAGGGGTTGCCGATGCTTTCGTGATCGGTGAAGGTGAAGAAACTGTCAATAAACTGCTGGACGCTGTTTATGAAGCCAGGGACAAAGGCCTGTCTAAGGAAGATACACTGTTGGAGCTGGCGCAGCTGAGCGGCATCTATGTGCCGCGGTTTTATGAGCCGCAGTACGATGCTGGCGGTATGTTCTGCGGTATGCAGGTGTCAACACAGGTGCCTGCCAGCGTAAAACGTCAGTGGGTACGTGAACTGGATAATTATCCGCAGACATCGGCAATTATGACAGATGCGACTGAATTTGAAAATATGTATATCGTCGAAGTAGCACGAGGCTGCGGGCGGCATTGCCGTTTCTGCATGGCAGGTTATTGCTTCCGCAAACCGCGGGCGCGCGATCTTGAGCTGCTGCTTGCTAAAATACGCAACCGTCCGCCACAGACTAAAAAAGTCGGGCTGATGGGGGCCGCGGTATCTGATTATCCGTACATCAAAGAACTGACACAGACACTGGTAGATGAGCAGGTACCTTTTACGGTAGCCTCTCTGCGGGCCGACACTTTAGATGTAGAGCTGACGCAGGCTTTGGCTGCCAGCGGTCAGAGGACGATGACTGTGGCTCCGGAAGCAGGCAGCGTGAAAATGCGTAATATCATCAATAAAGGCATTACCGAAGAACATGTTTTTAATGCCATAGAACTGGCAGCGGCAGCAGGTATGAAAAATATCAAGCTGTATTATATGCTGGGCCTGCCGGGGGAAGCGGACAGTGATATCGAAGAAATGATAGCGATGATCGGTCGGGTACGAGAAAAGATGGATGCCGCCCTTAATAAAGGCGATCTGATAATTTCCGTGAATGGTTTCATCCCCAAGCCGTTTACACCGTTTCAGTGGTCGCCGCTGTGCGATGTCAAAACCTTAAAACGCCGTTTTAAAATGCTGGAAACCGCTTTAAAAAAAGCGAAACATATTCAGGTGCAGACAGAATCCTTGAAGGAAACTGTTCTGCAGGCAGTTTTGGCAAGGGGTGATCGCAGGATCGGCGCCGCTTTATTAGAAGCCTTCCGCAGAGAAATGCCGCTGAAGCAGGTGCTGAAAGAGCAGGGACTGGATATAGAGGAACTTGCTGCTGCTGCTTACGAGATCGGCAGGCCTTTGCCCTGGCAGCATTTGGATATGGGCTTTACCGAAGCTTATTTGATCAGCGAGTGGCAGAAGGCGCAGCGGGAAGAATTTACACCGATGTGTTTTGACTTATGCCGCCGCTGCGGTGTTTGCGGGGAGGCACAGGTATGAGTTTCAGATTAAGAAATAACGGGCCGATCTGGCTGGGTGAATTTACGGCGCTGACAGAAGCAGGATTCAGCAACGGCTGCAGCTGCCGTCTGCATGGAGCAAGCAGTATTGTGCCGGACGGATTCAACCTGGCGCTGCATGTGGGCGATGAAGCAGAGCTTGTAAACGCCAACCGCAGGCAGTTTGCGGCGGCGTTGGGTGTGGATGCGGCAAGGTTTACTACCTGTGCCCAGGTGCACGGCAGTAAGGTCGTTTGTGTGACAGAAGGCCTTATCGGCAGCGGCGCTGTGGATTTTGCCGATACTATTGCCGACACTGATGCTTTGATCACCGATTTGCAAAATGTGCCGCTGCTGCTGTTTTATGCAGATTGCGTACCGGTTTTGCTGGCTGATACAGAAACCGGGGCTGTGGGACTGGCGCATGCAGGCTGGCGCGGCAGTGTGGAGGAGATCGCCCTCAAAACGGTGCAGATGATGTGCCGTCATTATGGCTGCAACCCGGAAAAAATGCTGGCGACGATCGGACCGTCGATTGGCAGCTGCTGTTACGAAGTAGACGATAAAGTTCTGACGGCGGGTGCAAAATACCGTGAGTGTTTTACGCTTAAACCAAATGGTAAATATCATCTGGACTTATGGCTGATGAATAGATTACAATTAGAAGCAGCAGGACTGGAGCGAGGTAATATCCACTGTGCCGCGACATGTACCTGCGATAATCGGGAACTGTTTTTTTCCTATCGTGCCGAGTTGGGTAAAACCGGGCGCATGGGCGTAAGCATTTGCCGAAGATAAAAAAGGAATAATAGTTTTTGTGGCGAATATAAAACTTTTAGGAGGTCTTTATTTTGTTAAAAGACAATCTGCACAAAGTACAGACCCAGATCGCCGAAGCTTTGAGCCGGCGAACTGAAACTAAACTGACCGGCGATAAGGTAACACTGGTCGCCGTAACTAAAAATCATCCCGTAGACGTGGTGCTGGAATCGCTGGCGCTTGGTGTGACTAATATCGGCGAAAACCGGGTGCAGGAAGCGAAGGAAAAACGCACTATTGTGCCTGACCGCGGCTTCTGGCATCTGATCGGCCATTTACAGACCAATAAAGCCAAGCAGGCCGTCACCTTGTTCGATCTGATCGAATCAGCTGACAGCGAGCATCTTTTGGCTGCGCTGGACAAGGCGGCTGGACAGCAGCATAAGCAGCAGGATATTTTGCTGCAGCTCAACATCGCCCGCGAGGAGCAGAAGACAGGCTTTTTGATTGAAGATTATCTGGCGATATTGCCGCAGCTGGACGACTATAAAAATCTGTGTGTACGCGGTTTGATGGTTATTGCGCCACTGTGCGGCGATATAGAGGAAACACGCCCTGTTTTTAAAGAAGGTTATCGCTGTTTTTGCGAGCTGCGGGCGCAGCGGCCTGGAATCGAGCTGCTGTCGATGGGTATGACTCACGACTTTACAGTAGCTGTTGAAGAAGGCGCCAACATCGTGCGTGTGGGTACGGCCTTATTTGGTAAGCGCGATTACAGTAAAAATAAATGAGCATGAAGGTATGGTGAAATGTATGAAATTTTTTGATCGTATCTCTGAAACCTTAGGTTTATATGAAGAGGAAGATGATGAACTTTTAGAGGAAGAGGAACCTGTAAAAAAGGCTGAAACAGCTCCTAAACGGATTCCCCGCAGTACGCCTGCCGTCAGCAGGGCAGCACTTCCCGCCGAGTCTGCCGCTTTGGAAAAAAGCGAAGCCAGAAGTGAAGTGCCGGCTGAGAAAAAATCCTTCTTCAGCAAAAAGAACGTCCAAAATTCGCCTGAAGGCAAAACCATTTCCATGCCGCTTGCTCAAAAGCAGGTCAAGGTAGTGGTGCTGGAACCGGCTAATTTTGACGATTCGCAAAAGGTTGCCGATTATCTGCGCAACAACCAGCCTGTAGTAGTGAACTTTGAAGGTACTGAAGGCCTGGTGACCAAAAGAATGACCGACTTTATCAGCGGTACTATTTACGCTTTAGGCGGCAGTATGAAAAAAATCGGCCGTAATATTCTGGTCTGTGCCCCGAAAAACGTAGATATCGACGCCAGCGTCAACATTTATGATGAAAAGGGTGGTCGACCGTGGAAAAAATAACAGCTCAAACCGGCCCGCTGGCTTTTATCGGCGGCGGCGCTATGACTGAAGCTATCATCAAAGGTATTCTGGGAGCCGGACTGGCTGACCCGGGTGAGATCTTTGTCGGCGAGCCGTCAGCGGCACGCTGTGAATATTTACAGAAAACCTACGGCATTAAAGCATCTGGTGATAATAAAGCTGTGGTAAAAGATGCAGGGCTGATCATTCTGGCAGTAAAACCGCAGGTTGTTGATGCGGCGATCACTGCTGAGCTTGCTGCAGCAATGCCGCCGCAGGCAACGGTGCTTTCGATCATGGGCAGTGTCGATCTGGCGAAGCTGCATCAGGTAGTGCCGGGACATGCGGTCATCAGAGTGATGCCCAATACACCGCTGGCAGTAGGTGCGGGGATGACGGCGATTGCGCCTGACAGCAAGGTCAGCTCCGAGATGATCGACGCCGCTAAAACTATTTTTGGTTCCTGCGGCGAGGTCGAAGTAGTGGCTGAAAGTGCTATCGAAGCGATCACGGCGGTATCAGGCTGCGGTCCGGGCTATGTCTTTATGCTGATCGACGCTCTGGCAGATGCTGGCGTTAATGCAGGCCTGCCGCGGGCGCTGGCAATCAAGCTGGCCGCCCAGACATTTGCCGGCAGCGGCAAAATGGTGCTGGAAACAGCATTGCATCCGGCGCAGCTGCGCGATCAGGTAACTTCGCCAGGCGGAACTACCATTGCCGGTATCCATGCTCTGGAAAACCGCGGAGTGCGTGCGGCGATGTATGATGCTGTACTGGCCGTGCTGGAACGCAGTGAGAAATTGAAGGGTAAATAACCAATGGCAGATAGAGAAAAGATTTTAAGATATTTTCGGGCCGGCGGCGATGAAGAACTGGCAGCCAAGCTGCTTGATCTGGCAGAAGGGGCTCATAGAAGCCGAAAATTCCGCGTCAGCGATTTTCTTGATCCGCATGGCTGTAATGTGGCCGAGATCGTTGCGGCCAATTTTGAAAATGTGAAGCTGGAAACCAGCGGCGGTTTTAAAAATGCCGAGCGTATGAAAGTTGCTTTTGTTGCCGAAGACTTTTTTGGTCAGCCGGATTTTGGCATGGTCTGCTTTAAAGTCGAATGGGACAAACGCTATTATGAACTCAGTCACCGCGATATTTTGGGAGCTTTTATGGGGATGGGCTGTAAACGCGATATTTTGGGCGATATTATTTTTATCCCTGAAGGAGCACAGTTCGTAGCCGATAAATCTTTTACTACTTACATTATGAACAATCTGACGCAGATAGGTTCTGCCCCGGTTTCACTGACCGAGATCACAGAAGCTGACCTGCTGCAGAAGGAAGAAAAGGTCAAGGTCATCAGCGCTACAGTTGCAGCTTTAAGGCTGGATGCCGTTGCTGCTGCAGGATATGGCGTATCCCGGTCACGTATGGCTGACGAGATCAAAGGCCAGAATGTTAAAGTAAACTGGAAAGAGGCCAAGAACGCAGCCCAGCCGGTCAGCGAAGGCGATATCATTTCTTTCCGCAGCCGCGGCAGGGTAGAAGTAGCCGAGATCAGGGGCACTACCAAAAAAGGTCGTTTAAGCATCACGCTGAAAAGATATATTTAATGGGGAGGGTATCACGATATGTTGACACCGTTAGATTTAAACAATAAGAACTTTTCCAAAGGCTTCCGCGGATATGACACCGAAGAGGTCGATGAGTTTTTTGCCAAAGTTGCCAAGGATTTTGAACGCCTGTATCAGGATAACGTAGAGCTTAAAGATGCTGTGGAACGAGTCAGCGCCAAACTGGAATACTATCAGCAAATGGAATCCACCATGCAGAACACTTTGGTCATCGCACAGGAAACTGCCGACGAAGTGAAAAAGAACAGCGAGCAGAAGGCTGCCCTGCTGGAGCAGGAAACTGCCATGAAATGCAAAGAGATCACTTCTGAATGCCAGGCTGCTGCTGCTAAAGCAAAAATGGACGCTGAAATCGCGGCGACTCAGGCCAGGACAGAAGCAGAAGCTTATGCTGAAAAACTGCGCAGCGAAGCTGAAAGTGAAACTACAAAATTGCGTAATGACACGCTGGCGGAAATTGCCAGACTGCGCGGCGAAGCTGAGGCCGAGCTGAAGCAGATGAAAAATGAGACTCAGAATTTTGTAGACAAAATGCGCAGTGCCGCCGAAGTAGAAGTCGCTAAAATGAAAGTAACTACAGAGGATCTGTGCAAAAAAATGTCGTCGCAGGCAAAAGACGAGGCCAGCGATGTTTTGGCACAGGCACGTGCCGAAGCACAAAAGCTGACCAGCGAAGCCGACGAACGCTACAGAACGATGATCGCCGATGCCGAAGAACGTTCCAGAACGCTTTTGGCTGACACCGACGAAAAAGTAAGAAAAATGATTTTTGAAGCAGAAAATAAAGCTGCTCTCGCAAAAGGTATCTTTGAAGATCAGGTCAAAAAGGCCGCTGTGCATCGTCAGCATATGATGAGCATTTTGGAAGGCCAAATGGAGCTTTTGAAAAACTTTAGCAAAGATACTGAAAAATAAGCGAGGTCGGCAGCATGATTATTTTGGTACGCCACGGTGAAGCAACTCATCATACAGAGCATTTGACAGGCGGTTGGACCGATTCGGAGCTTACGGCTGCGGGAAAGGTTCAGCTGCAGGCCGTTGCGTCCAAATTAGCCAAAGATTTTGCAGGGCAAAGCCGTGATTTGCGAATCCTGACCAGCGATTTGAAGCGGGCGGAGGAATCAGCCCGAATCATCGCCGCCAGGCTGGGAATCAGTAAGCTGGAACCGTATGAATTTTTGCGCGAAAAAAATAATGGACAGGCGGCAGGCTTGACTGAAACGGCTGCCAAAGCTTTGTATCAGCAGCCTCCGACCTTAAAGGAACTGCATCACCGCAACTATCCGGGCGGCGAAACGCGGCAGGAATTTTATGACCGTAATGTGCAGGGCCTGATAAAATGCGCTGATCTGGAGCGGGAAAATCTTCTGATCGTAGCCCATAAAGGTACGATCCAAAACATCATTTTCCATTGGCTGGGGCTTGATATAGCTACCGTCAACGTTTTAAATTTTTCTGTCGATATCCTGCCGTCCAGCGTGACGGTCCTGGGCATCAACAAATGGCGCGAACATGCTGTGTTCAGGCTCAACGATACCTCACATCTGCATACTGACAGCGGTTATGGCATCTTTGAGTTTAAATATGGCAAATATCATTGACTATAACTTGTATAATGGTGTATAATGACTTTGTTTTAATAAAAGCAGCAGCGATGACGAAGACAGTAGCCTGCCGGGCACAGTCAAGCGAGTCGGGGACAGTGCGAGCCCGACCGGAAAGATGGCAGGGGAAGATCACTTCAGAGCTTCTGGGCTGAAAACAGTAAGCCCGGACGGGTAACACACGTTATGGTGTTTCGAGTGGCAGGCAGCTTAAGTCTGTCATGAGGGTGGTACCACGGGTTTATAGTCTCGTCCCTTTTTGGGAGCGGGGCTTTATTTTTTTGGAGGTGTACACATGGATTACAGCAAGACCCTTAATTTACCGGAAACTGAATTTCCGATGCGTGCCGGTTTACCGGAACGCGAACCCGAATTTTTGAAATACTGGGAAGAAAACAAAATCTATGAAAAGAAACAGGAACTGCATGCGGGCCATAAAAAATTTGTCCTGCACGACGGTCCGCCGTACGCTAACGGCAAGATCCATATGGGTACGGCTTTAAACAAGATTTTGAAAGACATCATTATGAAATATAAATATGCGCAGGGATTTGATACCCCGTATGTTCCCGGCTGGGATACCCATGGTATGCCGATCGAGCACGCCGCTATCAAAAATCTGGGACTGAACCGCCATGAGCTTGATACACTGGTACTGCGTAAAGAATGTCACGACTACGCTTTAAAATGGATCGACGAGCAGCGTACCGACTTCAAACGTCTGGGCGTCCTTGGCGACTGGGATCATCCTTATATCACCATGACCCACGATTATGAAGCTGTGCAGATCCATGTTTTCGGCGAGATGGCTAAAAAAGGCTACATCTATAAAGGCAAAAAAGCCGTTTACTGGTGCCCGCACTGCGAAACCGCTCTGGCAGAAGCTGAGATCGAATACGGAGAAGAAAAGTCCCCGGCGATCTTCGTAAAAATGCCGCTCGTCAAAGACAACGGCATGCTGCCTGAAGCAGCTCAGGGCAAACCGGCCTATATCGTCATCTGGACCACCACACCGTGGACCATGCCTGCCAACGTAGCGATCGCGCTGCATCCGGACTTTGAATATGCCTGGGTAGAATGCGAAGGCGAAATCCTGTTTATGGCCAAAGAGATGCTGGAAGCCGTTGGCAAAGTCTGCAAAAAAGACCTCAGCAATATCATCGGCACCTGTCAAGGTAAAGATATGGAATATGCCGAATGCCGGCATCCGTTTGAAACTATTGACCGCAGATCCCTTGTCGTACTGGCTGATTATGTTACGCTGGAAGCCGGTACAGGCTGCGTCCATACCGCTCCCGGACATGGCGCCGACGACTTTGAGACCGGCGTCCGCTACAATCTGCCGATCATATGTCCCGTCGACGGCTCAGGTAAACTGACCGCCGAAGCCGGAGCTGATTTTGCCGGCATGTTCGTTTTTGATGCCAACGTACCCATCATCAAATATCTGGCCGGTCTGAACCGCCTGTTTGGCAAAGAAAACATCCGCCATCAGTACGCACACTGCTGGCGCTGCAAGAACCCCATCATCTACCGTGCGACCGAGCAGTGGTTCGCATCTGTCGACGGCTTCCGTGAAGAAGCCCTGAATGCTATTGCCAACGACGTGCAGTGGATCCCGTCCTGGGGCGAAGCACGTATCCATAATATGGTCGCCGACCGCCACGACTGGTGCATTTCCCGTCAGCGTGTCTGGGGCGTGCCGATCCCGATCTTCTACTGTGAAGACTGCAACGAACACCTGGTCAACGACGATACTATCAATGCTGTTGCCGACCTGTTTGCTAAAGAAGGCTCTGACGCCTGGTGGGCTCATTCTGCTGAAGAGATCCTGCCGCAGGGCACCAAATGCCCCAAATGCGGCGGCACTCATTTCCGTAAAGAATCTGACATCATGGACGTCTGGTTCGACAGCGGTTCCTCTCATGCAGCAGTCTGCAAAACCCGTCCCGAACTGGCATGGCCTGCCGACATGTATCTGGAAGGCAGCGACCAGCATCGCGGCTGGTTCCAGTCGTCGCTGCTCACTTCCGTTGCTACCGAAGGCAAAGCGCCTTACCGCGCAGTTCTGACGCACGGTTACGTAGTCGACGGCGAAGGCCGCAAAATGTCTAAATCTGTAGGCAACACCGTTGCCCCGCAGGAAGTTATCGCCCAATACGGCGCCGATATCATTCGTTTGTGGGCAGCTTCCTCCGACTACAAGGCTGATATCCGTATCTCCAAAGAGATACTGAAACAGCTCTCTGAAGTTTACCGCAAGATCCGCAACACCATCCGCTATATCCTGGGCAACACCAACGATTTCAATTATGAAACCGACAAAGTTGAATTTAAGGATATGCTGGAGCTGGACCGTTGGGCTTTGATGCATATGCAGCTCTTGAAAAAAGAAGTTTCCGCAGCTTATGAAAGCTACGACTTCCATGTGCTCTATCATGCTATCCATAACTTCTGCAGCGTCGAGATGAGCAGCTACTATCTGGATATCCTCAAAGACCGCCTGTATGCATACAAGGCCGATTCCTTTGAACGCCGCAGCGCTCAGACAGCAATGTACGAGATCATGCTGGATCTGGTCGTAATGATCGCGCCCGTACTCAGCTTCACCATGGAAGAAGTATGGCAGTTCATGAAAAAACCTGCTTCCATGCCTGAATCCGTATTTATGATGCCGTGGCCCGAATGCAAGGAAGAATATATCGACGAAGCCCTGGAAAGCAAATGGGATAACTTCATCGAGATCCGCAGCGAGATCACCAGAGTTCTGGAAGGTGCCCGCCGCGCTAAAACTATCGGTCATTCTCTGGACGCTAAAGTCGAGCTGCATGCTACAGGCGAAGCGCTGGCGATACTCAGATCCGTTGAAGGTGATCTGGCGACACTGCTGATCGTATCGCAGGCTAAACTGGTGGAAGGTTTGGCCGGCGGCGTAGAAGCGACCGGACGTGAAGACCTGAAAGTAACTGTTCAGGCTGCGGAAGGCGAGAAATGCGAACGCTGCTGGATCTACAGCGATACCGTAGGTAAAGATGCTGAGCATCCGACTGTGTGCGCACGCTGTGCGGCAGCTTTGAAATAAGTAAAACTGCATAATAAAATTAAAATGCAATACCGGACAGATATCTGTCCGGTATTTTTTTGCTGCAGGCCTTATCTTTAGCAAAGGATCTTTATCATAATTGTCAGGCAGTGAAGAATAAAAGCTTTATTAAGATGAAAAATTAGTGTAATATAAAAGCTGAAAGAGTGATAGCTACAAAAATTGAAAGAGCAGGTGAAATGCAATGCGAAAAGTGAATCCTGAATACGCCAAAGCAATTATGGCGATTGCCAACAGAGCCCCGTATCTTAAACTGCTGGGCATGAAGATCTGTGAGCTTGACTATGGCTACTGCCGTGTCGAAACGCAGATCAATGACAGCCTAAATAATCCCTTTGCTTCAGTACATGGCGGCGTCTTTTCGTCAATTCTTGACACGGCTACCTTTTGGGCTCTTTACTGCTGCATCGGCGAAGAGGACGGCATAACTACGCTTGACCTGCAGGTGAATAACCTTGCCGCTGCTGCTTGTGGCAAAATAATTGCGGAAGGCAGACTGATAAGAATGGGGAGGACGATCGGGCTTGCCGAAGGTACGTTAAAAGATGAAAACGGCAGACTGCTTGTTCAGGGCACATCAAAAATGTTTGTTCTGCCTGGCCTGCAATCCATAGATAAAGTGGCAGACAGGGTTGGCTTTGAAACCTTGCCGCCTAAATTCCTTTGATCGCGAACAGCATAATATAAATATAAAAATCCCGGACATATTACTATCCGGGATTTTTATATTTATTAAAATTTTCCGAGAAACGACATTTTTATTGTGCTTAATAAATTTAAAATAATTCATAATATTAGCTGTTTTTGAATAATTAGCTATAACATAAAATTTAGTTTGAAGAAAAATAAAACATTTGTAATATAAACCCTTAAATGCTATAATAATTATGTTAGTTATACCTAACTTACATAGAAAGGAGCTTTTATGTCTGAATTCATAATATTAGCAATTCCTTTTATCGGAACATCTCTTGGCTCTGCCATGGTGTTCTTCTTAAAAAAACGG
>OGQB01002352.1_pt1 | contig 14020 bp, 13 predicted proteins | sample 1553071 | NCBI WGS metagenome assembly OGQB01 (sample SAMEA2580284, study PRJEB22360) | human gut metagenome | biome: human gut; feature: human-associated habitat; material: faeces | place: Denmark | collected 2008/2010
GTAATGGAGCGTTTAGAGTAAAAGTAAACAATTTTAACCAGTAACGTTAAAATCACCACATAAAAAGCCCCGGAATCTCTTCCGGGGCAATGAGCACGTACAAAAAAATCAACCGATCTAAATATTCTGCGCGTTCTTCTCTCATCCAGACTTTACTGTCGGTTTTGGAATTTCACCAAATCAGCCGCCAAAGCGGGTCGCGGACTATACCGCCGGTAGGGAATTTCGATTTCCAAGGATTTCGATCACCCTGCCCCGAAGAAATTTTCTTTTCATGGTGGATTATACAATAGAAATAAGATAATTTCAATAGGAAATCTATTTGTACATCTATTTCATATTTTCTATTATATATCTATTATCATTTGTCTTTATTTGTCTCCACAACATGTACATCCATCTGTGGATACGGAATGGAAATTCCGTTGGCATCAAAAGATTCTTTGATTTTCTCATTGAGGCGCCATTTGATCTTCCAGTATTTATCGGTGGGAACCCAGACGCGAAGACCCATGACTACGGCGCTGTCAGCAAGTTCATCTACAAAGACCAGCATGTCTTTGTCCGATTTGGTTCCGGGATCTTCCTGTAAAATGTGCTGCAAAAGCTTTTTTGCTTTCTTAATATCGGAATCATATGAAATTCCCACTTTGATTTCCAGGTTACGCAAATTCTGCGCAGTTACATTGATAATGGTGCTGTTGGATAATTTTCCATTTGGAATGATTACGTGCTTATTGTCAATGGTGATCAGGGTCGTATAGAACATCTCAACCTTATATACAGTTCCCTCCGTTCCACCAGCCTGATCCTGTATAATATAATCTCCTACCTGAAAGGGCTTAAACAAAAGCAGCATAACACCGCCAGACAGATTCTCCAGACCGCCCTGCAAAGCAAGACCAATGGTAACGCCGGCAGTTCCCAGAAGAGCTGCTACGGAAGATTCCTTCACACCGAAATTAGTAGCTATATTAAAAATCAGAATCAGATACAGCAAAAATTTTCCAAAAGAACAGATGAACTGGGCAACCCCCATGTCTATACCGGCCTTTTCCATGGAACTCTTCGCAACCTTCAGAAGCCACTTGATCAGCTTTGTTCCCACATAAAACGCTACAATAGAAAGAACCACTTTCATTCCGAAGCTGATCAAATCCGGCATATGACCGTTAAAGTAAGCCTTGATCTGATCCCAGTTGGAGTTTACTTTATCCACTGTTTCCTGGACAGTCTCCTGAACTGCATTCTCTATAACCTGTCCTTCCAAATTCCCATCTCCTTTTTTCAGTCCTTTCCCACAAACAACTCTGTCCCTTATTATCCAAAAACTATTTCGTCCACTCCGCTCAAAATCGCAAAAGCGGCAGGAACTAATACCCATTTAAAACAGGGCAATCTGTCCTGTTTTCCACAGGAAATTCATTTTGGAAGCAAATTATCCACCGTCTACTGCAAGACTCTCCACAGTATCAACTGCGCTGCCAGAATTAACGGCACACCCAGGCGAAATTTCCACTTTCTGGTTTTATGATGAAAAAACTGCATTCCAAGAAGAGCCCCAGCGGAACCGCCAATGGCAGCCACCGCAAGAAGCTGGGCTTCCGGGATGCGCCACTGTTTTCTGATGGCTTTCCGCTTGTCCATGCCGTACATCCCGAAGGCTGCGATATTAACTAAAACCAGATACACAACAAGCATATTTTCTAACATTTTAATCCAACTCTCTAATTCCTCTGCCAAACACGCTATAAAGCGTGTTTGAAAAAGGCTTTCTGCAAGGCAATGTCAAAAGAAGAGAAATAATGTTTTCCCACTTCTCTTTATTTATTCAACCCTTTCATAGAAAGGCTGATCCGGTTCTTCTTCTCATCCACACCGAGAACACGAACCTCCACAACATCTCCGACGCTTACAGCTTCCAACGGATGTTTGATAAATTTTTCACTCATCTGGGAAATATGAACAAGTCCGTCCTGATGAACTCCGATATCAACGAAAGCTCCGAAATCGATTACGTTGCGGACAGTTCCTTTCAGGATCATACCCTCTTTCAAATCCTTAATATCCAGTACGTCTGTGCGGAGAATCGGCTTCGGCATCTCATCTCGTGGGTCGCGGGCTGGTTTTTCCAGCTCTTTTACAATATCACGAAGTGTGATCTCACCAATTTTCAGCTCTGCTGCCGTCTTCTTATAATCCCCGATCTGTCTGGAAAGTCCAGCTAGCCTGCTGCCTGCAATATCCTCTGCGGAATATCCCAGCTTCTCAAGGAGCTTAGAAGCAGCCTCGTAGCTCTCCGGATGAACACTTGTAGCGTCCAGAGGATTGGAGCCACCTGTAATACGCATGAAGCCAGCGCACTGTTCAAATGCCTTCGGTCCAAGCTTGGCTACCTTCAGAAGTTCTTTTCGGCTTGTGAAACGGCCATTCTCTTCACGGTAAGCTACAATGTTCTTAGCGATTGCTTTGGAAACACCGGAAATATACTCCAGAAGGGAAGCAGATGCTGTATTCAAATCTACGCCAACCTTATTAACAGAATCCTCAACCACACCAGTCAGGGCTTCACCCAGCTTCTTCTGGTTCATGTCATGCTGATACTGTCCAACACCAATGGATTTCGGATCGATCTTAACCAGTTCAGCCAGAGGATCCTGCACACGTCTTGCAATGGAAGTGGCACTTCTCTGTCCTACGTCAAAATTCGGAAATTCTTCTGTTGCAAGCTTACTTGCAGAATAAACAGAAGCACCAGCCTCATTTGTGATCACATACTGAACCTTTGCCTCTGGGATCTCCTTCAGCATATCTACGATCACCTGCTCAGACTCTCTGGAAGCAGTACCATTTCCAACAGAGATCAGGGAAATATGATATTTCCTGATCATGGCTTCTACGGTATCCTTTGCAGCGCGGATCTTCTTCTCATTGGTCGGCGCAGTCGGGTAAACAACTGTAGTATCCAGAACTTTTCCAGTAGGATCTACAACAGCCAGCTTACAGCCGGTACGGAAAGCCGGATCCCAGCCAAGGACAGTCTGCCCTGCGATTGGAGGCTGCATAAGAAGCTGCTCCAGGTTCTTGCCAAAGACTTTGATAGCACCGTCTTCTGCCTTCTCTGTCAGGTCACTTCTGATCTCACGCTCGATTGCCGGCGCAATAAGACGCTTGTAGCTGTCCTCTGTTACCTCTTTCAGGATTGGTGTGGTAAACGGGTTTTCACGGGTGATCACCTGCTTCTCCAGGTAGCGGAGAATATCTTCCTCCGGTGCTGCTATCTTAATAGTAAGGAATTTCTCTTTCTCACCGCGGTTCAACGCCAGCACACGATGTCCAGCCAGCTTCTTCACCGGCTCTTCAAATTCGTAATACATTTCGTAAACAGACTGTGTCTCCGGATCCTTTGCCACAGAACTGATGGTTCCTTTCTTTGCAGTAAGGTCACGGATGTGGATTCGGTAATCTGCCTCGTCGGAAATATGCTCTGCAATAATATCCTTCGCACCAGCAATGGCGTCTGCCACAGAAGCAACCTCTTTTTCCTCTGACACAAAGGCTTCTGCCTCTTCCTCAATAGACTTGTTTGTCATCTGGAGCATAATGATATTTGCCAGGGGCTCCAGGCCTTTTTCCTTGGCAATGGTTGCCCTGGTACGTCTCTTCGGACGGTACGGGCGGTAAAGGTCCTCTACGACTACCAGCGTCTGTGCTGCCAGGATCTGTGCCTTCAGTTCTTCTGTCAGCTTGCCCTGGTCCTCAATGCTGGAAAGGACCTGATTCTTCTTGTCTTCCAGATTTCGGAGATAAGTCAGTCTCTCGTTCAGGTTACGAAGCTGCTCGTCATTTAAGGTTCCGGTAGCTTCTTTTCTATATCGTGAAATAAAAGGGATAGTGTTTCCCTCGTCGATCAATTTAACAGCAGCTTCTACCTGCCATTTCTGCACCCCCAGTTCCTGGGTGATTGCCTGTAAAATATCCATTTTTTCAATCTCCTCTTGTTGCTTGTATTTCTAATTTCTGTAACCGTCATTATTTTCTGTATCATATCCGTTTCCAGAATCATTGGTCCAGTTATAAAAGCCGCCGTCAGCAGTTCCATCTCCTGGCAGTCTGTAGTCCAGTTCCCCATCCAGATCCCGGTAAAATGCCACCATGGACATTTCCATATAAGGCATGATCCAGAAAAGTGCAATATAGAACGTGAACACAGATAATAACAAAAGCGGGATAAAGCTGAGATTCAGCTTCACATATCTCCAGATATTTCCCTTCATCAGCCTTGCGCTCTCTTTCAGTGCCTGGATTCCTCCAAGCTCTGTGTCATCCGCCATGAGAAAGTAAGTCATGGCAAATGGAAGGGAAATAAGAAAATTCAGCAAAGTGCTTACAGCCAGCAGTCCCAGAGTCATGGAAAGCCACTGAATCTGGGAATCCACAGTCAGTCCCGGATCTGTGGTAAAGCTCACATAATAGTAAGGGATCGCTGTGATCAGCTGGATCATCGCCAGCACAAAGCCTGCAACGATCACCCTGTCTGGCTTGTTTTTGAAAAAGTAGCCAAGATCTCCCAGAGAAAACTCCTTTCCCCGGGAAATATTCAAAAGCATATACCCCAGACCAGCAGAAATGATTCCCACGATCAGTGACACCACCAGCATAAATATTTCGCTGAGAACCAGATCCAGCGCGGATGTGCCAGAAAACAAATTGGTAGAAAGGATTGTTCCTAAGGTATTCAGACCATACACTGCCAGAAGCCCAAGGATCACAGTTCCAACATGTCCCTGCAATGACTTTTTGGCCTGCAGTTTGATTTCCTTCGTACTTCTTTTTTTCATAATCATCATTCTCCTTTGCAGTGAAACAGCAGGCCGGGATTCTGATACATCCCGGCCAGATATATTGCAGCACCATTTCGCTGTTTTCACTTTTGCTCCATTAAACCATGCCAGCTGTTCCTAATATAGCATTTTCCCATCTGACATCTGTAATTTTTTTATAACTACGCCGTCCTCTTACTTCCCCAGAAAAACACCGCTACCGTACCAGGACCTGTATGGCTTCCGATGGTGGTTCCGATGTTGTTGATCTCAACCTTCCCATTTAATTTCGGGAAACGCTCTTCCACCAGCCTTGCCACTTCCCTGGCATCCTCTATACATGCGGACTGGGAAATATAACATTTCCCACTATAGTCAAGTCCGCCCTCGGCGTACTCTTCCATTTTGTCTACAATAGCCCGGATCACCTTTTTCTTGGTACGGATCTTAAATCTTGGGATCAGTTTTCCCTGATCATCCATATTCAGAAGCGGACAAATATTCAGCATAGTGCCGAAAAAGCCGCTGGCCTTGGAAATACGGCCTCCTCTGATATAGAACGTAAGGTCTGTGGAAAAGAACCAGTGATGCAGGTTCAGCTTGTGTTCTTCTGCCCAGGCATGAACTTCCCCGATGGATTTACCCTCATCCCGGAGGTCAGCAAGTTTATCCATAAAAAGACCATATCCTGAAGACGCGCCCAGAGAATCCACAACCAGAATCTTACGATCCGGGTATTTTTCCTCCAGCTCCGCTTTTGCAACGTTGGCTGAATTTATAACACCGGAAATCCCGGAAGAAAGGCAGACGTGAAGCACATCCTTGCCCTGTTTCAGAAATCCTTCAAAATACTCTTCAAACTCATCTGCGTTTACCTGGGAAGTCTTGGTAGATGCCCCATCCTGCATGGCTTTATAAAACACATCAAAAGGCATGGACTGTCCCAGATCATCTGCATATTCTTTTCCATTTAATTCATAATGAAAGCAGATATAGGAAATATTTCTTTTCTCAAAATGTTCTTTCGTAAGGTCCGCTGTGGAACAACAGCTGATCACATAGTTGCTCATATTTCCCTCCTGTTACTAATTTTGTAAAACCTCCAGATCGGGTTCTCCCTTATTCTGGAAGAATTTCATTTCTGTACGCAACACTTGCCACTGTATCCGGATCCTCATCCTTGTTAAACCAGAACTGTGCCCGGTTGTCAATCTTGGTATCTGCAGTCTTATAAATATTCAGGTAATCTCCGTCCTCATCACACGAATAGCCTTTTTCCTCTGCAGCTGCGATCAGGTCCGCCTTCTTCGCACCCAGGGTAAATCCACCGGAAAGAGTAAGGGTAAGAGCATCACTGTCGTAATTGCCTACCTCAAGCTCCCGTACAAAACAGTTCTCGATGGCAGTTGCATCCTGGGTAAAATTGTAAACACTGAAATGCACACTCTGGTTATTCTTCATCATGTCTACAAATTCCAGATCCCGGCCAGCCACATAAGCGCCATCTTCCACATTCTGAAGCTCCCAGCCATTCTCAAGGAATGCAGACACCGGAGCCGGAAGGGAATAAAGATCTCCGCAGAATTCCAACTGTGGAGCCAGCAGATCATCTCCCAGCTCAGTAGGAGCGGTATAGGAAGATACGATTTCCGGAACTTCCTCGCTTACACTTCCCTTGTCATATCCTTCTGGCTCTACGAAGTTACGCATATCTACCTGCTTCAGAGTATTGTCATCCTTATATACATAGAAATGAACTTCCTCGTAATAATCTTTCGAGTAGGAATACTTGGTATACAGGTCTCCCTCGTAAGTATCGCTTGGATCACCATAAGCAGCTTTGATATCATCAAAATTGGATTTTCCCATTACGATTCCGCCAGGCAGTTCTACAGGAGTAGCCGCCACATCAAAATCATAGCTTGCATCAATATCAATTCCCGCCACCAGACACTGGTTTAATGGCAACTGGTTGATTCCAAGATTGATCACATCTACGGAAACGCGGTCGTCCCCTTTGTAAAAACTGATGGAACCATAGGAATTGGTTCCAACGCCCATCTCCGGGTCCTCGTTCTTGCCAAGTGTCCAGTCTGCTACAAAATCCTGGTAATACATAGGGAACTGGTAAACCTTATCCCCGATCTTCACCTGAAAATCGTACAGGCTGTCGGACAGCTCTGTAACCGTTTCTGCACCAGCCTCAGGCTCATCAGCAGCCCCAGTTGCCACCCGCCTCGGCCTCACCACCAGCCTCTCCTGCTGCCTCTGTAGTTTCGGCTTCCTGTGCCTCTGCATAAGCCGCGGACGGAACCGCACACAGGCACATTGCTGTAAAAAGCACTCCCAATACTTTTCTTTTCATACAGAAATTCCTCCTTAAAATGTATATTCGATCAGTCGGCAAGGCCGAAAGCATCGTGTACTGCATTCATAGCCCGGATTCCGTCTTTTTCATTGATGAGGACGGTAATACGGATTTCAGATGTGGAGATCATATTAATGTTTACCCCTTCATTGTAAAGGCTCTCAAACATCTTGGCAGCCACGCCAGGATTGCTGAGCATACCGGAGCCAACAATGGAAAGCTTGGCGATATTGCGCTCAGAGTGAAGCTCCTTGAAGCCAAGGCGCTCCTGGCTCTCCTCCAGAGTGGCAACTGCATCATCCAGATCATCCTTATTTACTGTAAAAGAAATGTCCTTTGTTCCTGCACGTCCGATAGACTGCAGGATAACATCTACGTTAATATTTTTCTTTGCAAGGGTATCAAATACCTTAAATGCAACACCAGGCACATCGCGAAGCCCCAGTACTGCGATTCTCACAGCGTCTGTATCCAGCGCAACACCGCTGATCAGCATTCTTTCCACGCTAACTACCTCCTTAACTACCGTTCCTTCACTGTTATTCAGGCTAGAGCGGACCACAAGGGGCACTCCGTATTTCTTCGCCATTTCCACAGAACGGTTGTGAAGTACACCTGCTCCTGATGTTGCCAGATCCAGCATCTCATCGTATGTGATTTCTTTCAGCTTTCTTGCATTTGGAACCTTACGTGGGTCGGCTGTGTAAACGCCGTCCACATCTGTATAGATCTCACAGGCATCTGCATGAAGTGCTGCTGCCAGTGCCACTGCAGTGGTATCAGAGCCGCCTCGTCCCAGAGTTGTGTAGTCATCGTATTTATCTACGCCCTGGAATCCGGTAACAATTACGATCCTGCGGGCATCCAGTTCCCGGCGGATACGCTCTGTATCGATTCTTTTTAATCTTGCATTCTGATGGCTGCTTGTGGTATGCATGGTCACCTGAAAGGCATTCAGGGAAACCGCCGGAACGCCCAGCTTGTGCATTACCATTGCCATCAGGGATACGGACATCTGCTCACCGATGGTAAGGAGCATATCCATCTCACGCTTCGGAGGCTTGTCGTCCATATCATGAGCCATACGGATCAGCTCATCTGTATATTTTCCCATGGCGGACAAAACCACCACCACGTCATTTCCTTTTTTATATTCTTCGATACAACGGTTGGCAACATTATACATTCTCTGTTTGTCCCCAACGGAAGTACCGCCGAATTTCTTAACTATCAGCATAGTTTTTCCTTTCACGCTGTCAGTTTTATTTTTATCTGCGCATACAGACAGTTTCGCGCAGCTGCCCATTACCTGAATAACTGCGGATTCATGTTATCAGTCTTTCACGCGGATCATGCCCAGAACATTCTCTCCAAGCGCTTTCACACGCTCTTTGTACTCGCCCTGTGTCATAAGTCTGGTAATAAAACCAAATTCTTCCGGAAGGGAATCCGGCTCGATCACAGCCTCAACCTTACCAAAAGCCTTATCCACTTCATCCAGGGAAGTATCCTTCACACGGACAAAGAAACGGCCTTCTACAGAATCCGGCTCCATCAGGGTCATCTCTTCATTGCTCCAGTTATTTGGAATGGTATCATGAAGATGCTTTGCAGCCTCCACAACGTCTGCTACAACTGCACTTGCAGTAGGAAGCTTGCCGGCTCCGCTTCCATAGAACATGGCATCTCCAAGCATGTTTCCATGTACAAAAATACTGTTGAACACTCCCTTTACGCCATAAAGAGGATTCTCCTGTCCTACAAGGAAAGGTGCTACAAGTGCGTAGAAGGAATCGTCTCCCAATTTCTTGCTTGTGCCAAGAAGCTTGATGCTTCTGCCCATTTCTCTTGCGTATTCCATATCCTCTGGTGTGATCTTTGTAATTCCTTCTGTATAAACATTTTCAAAATTCAGGAATTTTCCATATGCCAGAGAGGAAAGAATGGCAATCTTACGGCATGCGTCCTGTCCTTCCACGTCAGCGGTAGGATCAGCCTCTGCGTAGCCTTTTTCCTGAGCCTCTTTCAGAACAGTATTGAAATCAGCACCTTCTGTGATCATCTTATCCAGCATATAGTTGGTAGTTCCGTTCAGAATTCCGCTGACCTCATCGATCTCATCTGCGGTAAGAGAACCGTTGATGGCACGAATGATCGGGATTCCACCGCCGCAGCTTGCCTCGAAAAGGAAGTTGATCTTTTTCTCTTTTGCAATTTCCATAAGCTCAGGACCGTATTTGGCAACCAGAGCTTTATTTGAGGTGCACACACTCTTGCCGGCTTCAAGTGCTCTTTTTGTAAAAGTATAGGCAGCACCGGTTCCTCCCATTACTTCTACTACAATTTTAACTTCCGGATCGTTTACGATCTGCTCAAAGTCATGAACAAGAATCTCTTCTACCGGATCTCCCGGGAACTCACGAAGATCCAGTACATATTTGATCTTAATCTCTTCCCCGGCTCTTTTGTTAATCAATTCATGATTGGTGCGGATGACTTCTACTACACCACTTCCAATTGTGCCATATCCTAACACTGCAATATTTATCATCTGTCCGTTACTCCCTGCCTAAAATTTTTAAATAATGGATTCCTTCCATCTGTTCAATGTCATCCACCATTGCCTCTGCATCCCCTTCTCCCTGAAGGATCTGCACACTTAAGGTAAGAGTGGCAATACCACTGATGGGAATACTCTGATGTATAGTCAGAATATTGCCATGATTTTCCGCAATAGCCCGAAGAACATTGGATAAAATTCCCGGCTCATCATCCATCTGTATAATAAAAGTGATGGTCTTTCCCTTGGCTTCCTCGTGGAAGGGAAAAATATCATCTTTATATTTATAGAAAGAGCTTCGGCTGATTCCCACAGCGTCTGCAGCTTCCTGAACTGTAACTGCCCGCTTTGATTCCAGAAGCTTCTTCGCTGCAACTACATTCAGAAGCACTTCCGGCACAGCCCGCTCTTTTACTACAAAATATTTATTCTTATCTGTTGTCTTTGGCATCCTGCATTTCCTTCCACTTTCACTGCGCCCTGCAAATCTCTGCCATTACAGCCGCTGTATCCAGACATAATCCGGAAACTGGCATTGCCCTGTTACCGTTACTTCGTGAACAGCAGCATGCTTTTACTGCTGCTCTGCAGGTCTCTTCGCAAGTGCGATCCATTTCAGATATGCATTAATAAAGATATCAATGGCACCATCCATAACTGCATCTACATTTCCGGTTTCTTCATTGGTACGGTGATCTTTGACCATGGTATATGGCTGCATAACGTAGGAACGGATCTGGTTGCCCCAGCCGATATCCGTTACTTCACCTCGGATTCCGGAAAGCTTGGCTTCTGCCTCCTGCTGTTTCAGAAGATATAACTTCGCCTTCAGCATCTGCATAGCCTTATCTTTATTCATATGCTGGGAACGCTCATTCTGACACTGTACCACGATTCCTGTTGGGAAATGAGTGATACGGATAGCGGATGAGGTCTTGTTGATATGCTGTCCGCCGGCACCACTGCTTCGGTAGGTATCAATACGGATGTCCTCATCATTGACCTCTACGTCCAGATCTTTCTCAATATCCGGCATTACATCGCAGGATACGAAAGAGGTCTGGCGCTTTCCAGCCGCATTGAACGGGGAAATACGTACCAGACGGTGAACACCTTTCTCAGACTTCAGAAGTCCGTATGCGTTCTCTCCGTTTACCTGGAACGTAACAGATTTGATACCAGCTTCATCGCCGTCCAGATAGTCCAGAACTTCAATTGAAAAGCCCTTGCGTTCAGCCCAGCGTGTATACATACGATACAGCATACTGCACCAGTCGCAGGCTTCTGTTCCACCAGCTCCTGCGTTCAGTTTGATAATAGCATTCTCGCCGTCATACTCTCCTGAAAGAAGTGTCTTCACACGGATACTGTCAAACTGTGCCTGGAACTCATCCAGCATTTCCTGGATTTCTTCGATCATGGACGGATCATTTTCCTCATAGCTCATCTCGATCAGGGTCTCCATATCTTCTTTCTGGGTTACCAGATTCTGATAGGTTTCCATGTCGTCCTTCATGCTCTTTAATTCTTTCATTTTCTTCTGGGATACTTCTGCATTGTCCCAGAAATCAGGCGCTTCCATTTCGCGCTCTAATTCTTCAACCCGCTTTTCTTTGTTAGCCAGGTCAAAGTGAATCCCTCACTTCCACTAATGGTTCTGTGTATGTTGCAAGAATGCTCTTGAACTGGTCTAATTCAACCATAGCTTCACCTTCTTTCTAATATTTCTGTGTAACAGTCCAGTGTTTTCTGAATCGTTACATTTCTCCAACAATGCCGCCGGCCTGGAACGTGTTTGAAAAATCATTCCCGCGATCCGCACGGCACACAGACTTTCAAACTATACAATAGCATATTCCGTGGAAAATTACAATAAAAAGCGGTGTGGAAAGGAACAGCCACACGTTACCGTTTTCTTTATGAATAACAGGCATTCTCTCTGTTGCGATTTTTTCTCAAAAATGGATTTTAGAATGGGTTGAAAAATTTCTGTATTTCTTATATCATAAACTAATAGTCCGTTTGTGGGTCATGGTTCTATGATATAATGATTTTGGTTAAAGCGATTAATGAAGAGGTATCATTTTTGAAGAAAAAAGAAGCGGTATTTATTGGTGCACTATTGGTTATTTCAGTGGTGCTTTGTATTTTTGTTTATGCGGTTCCACATGGAACTCATGGGTCGATTCAGATTATGGTGGATGGGGAACTTTATGGGACTTATTCACTGGCGGAGGATCAGGTGATCCAGATTGGGGATACCAATGTGTGTGAAATTAAGGACGGCGAGGTAAAGATGACAGAGGCGGACTGCCCGGATCATCTTTGCATGAAGCAGCCGGCAGTGGGCAGTGCAGGCGGATATATTGTGTGCCTGCCAAACAGAGTAGTCATTCAGGGAGAGGGCGATTCAGATTCACAGGATTCCGAAAGTGGATTTGACGCAGTGGTGTAAGTGATGAATCAGAAAAAGACAGCGTATCTTGGGCTGTTTGCAGCCATTGCCATTATTTTCGGGTATGTGGAATCGTTGATTCCGTTTTTTGCGGGAATTCCGGGAATGAAACTAGGGCTTGCAAATCTGGCGGTGCTTTTTGTGCTGGAGAGGTATACGTGGAAAGAAGCAGCGCTGGTTTCCATTGTGAGAATTTTTATTATCGGTTTTATGTTTGGAAGCGGCTCCAGTATTATGTATAGCCTGGCGGGGGCGACCCTTAGTTTGATTGTGATGGTTTTTGTGAAAAATAAGATTGGATTCGGGCAGCTGGGTGTGAGTGTGGCTGGTGGCGTTTCCCATAACATCGGTCAGCTGCTGGTGGCGATTCCGGCAACGCATACGGTGGGACTGTTGTATTATTATGCTCCGGCGCTGATGGTGTCGGGAGTGATTACAGGACTGCTGATTGGAGTGCTGACGAAGGAAGTGCTTAAGAGGATTCCGTAATATGTTACCACCGTACGCATCTGGGCTGGATATATTCCACGCGGGGAGGCGCAACATTCCGCGGAGCTAACTGCTAACTGCGACTAAACATCTCAGGAGAGCCTTCGATGTTAAGTCTTCGTAAGCAGTGGATCTCCGCTCCATTAAGGGCGCGCCTCGAATGCCCCGCTTAGGAATATATCCAGCCCAAATGCTGTTGGTTGAAAAAGAGCTCCAGGCGATAGTTTTTGACTATCCTCTGGAGCTCTTTTCGTTATTCCGTAAGCTATCATTTTCTATGAATCTATCATGGACAACTTATGCTTCATTTACTGTATATCCGTCTTTCATTAATTCGAATTTATCCATCAATCCACTTGTCACATACACATTTTTGCCTTCATCTACGAATACGGCTTCTGCATCATATTTCTCTAAAAGAGGTTTGGCCGCGTCCAGACCCAGGACGAAGCAGGCGGTGGAGAGGCCGTCGGCCAGGTAGCCCTGGTCGCAGACGATGGTGACGGAGGTGAGACCATTCTGTACAGGATAGCCGGTCTTTGGATCCAGAATGTGGTGGTAGCGGATTCCATCTTCTATGAAGTATTTTTCGTAGTCGCCGGAGGTGGAAAGGAACTGGTTGGCGTCCAGGGTAATGGCTCCAAGATAGTCGCCTTCCGTGTCACGGGGATCGGTGAGGGCTACTTTCCAGGAGGAGCCGTCTGGCTTTTCGCCGTAGGTCATGACACTGCTGCCGCCAAGGTTCAGGATCATACCGAAGACATCTGGCTGGGTTTGCAGGTAATCCATGATCAAATCACAGCCCATGCCTTTTCCAACGGCACCAAGATCCAGGGTACAGCCATCAAGAAGGGTTACATTGTTTCCGTCCACCTGAATTTTCTCGTAGCCCACTTCGGGAAGAAGGGTGTCGATTTCGGATTGATCTGGGACATGAGGGTTCTCGCCGTCAATGTCCCACAGGCGGATAATTTTTCCAAGGGTGGGGTCAAAAGCACCGTTGGAATCTTGGGAAAGCTGGCGGATTTTCTCAAGGTCGGCGGCAAGATCATCAGAAACTTCCATGGTCTTGCCATCAGCATTGTTCAGCTGGGAAATCTGGGAGTTTTCCTCTGTCCAGGAAAGGAGGGTGGTTTCCATTTCGCGGAGCTTTTCGCCAATCTGAGTGTTGATGTCCTTGCCTGAGGTATAAAGGGTTTCGGAAACTACCGTGTCCATTGCGAAATCTGCGTTGGTGTATTTTTCTATGTCAGATGCATAAACAACTGTAGTTGTTTTTCCCAGTACTGTAGCGGAAATGACAGTGAGAAGCAGGCTGCTGCAGA
>OGQB01002397.1_pt1 | contig 13830 bp, 9 predicted proteins | sample 1553071 | NCBI WGS metagenome assembly OGQB01 (sample SAMEA2580284, study PRJEB22360) | human gut metagenome | biome: human gut; feature: human-associated habitat; material: faeces | place: Denmark | collected 2008/2010
GCATTTGCAAGTGCATTTGTAGATAATATCCCATTTGCAGCAACTATGATTCCGGTTATCAGAAGCTTGTCAGCACTGCAGGGTGTTGATTTGGAGACACTTTCCTGGGCATTGGCAATGGGTACTGATATCGGAGGAAGTGCGACACCAATCGGTGCTTCCGCAAATGTAGTAGGTATTTCCGTGTCTTCAAAGAATGGTCATCCGATTGGATGGGGCAAGTACTGTAAATATGCAGCACCGGCAACCATCATTGTTGTTTTGATTTCTATGCTGTTTATATTTGCCAGATATATGTAAGGTTTTATAAAAAGATTTACAAATTGACTTCAAAGTTATATAATAAGGTAAATTAATTTTGTCGTCAGGAGGAATGGCAATGAGTGATCAATTGATAATAACATTAGGACGTGAATTTGGAAGCGGCGGACATGCAATTGCAGTAGAGCTGGCAAACAGATATGGCATTAAGCTTTATGACCATAATTTGTTAGACGCTGTAGCAGCAGAGAAAAACGTAGATGTCGAGACATTAAGACGCTACGATGAGAAGCCAAAAAAACTGCTGTTTTCAAGAAGCCAGAATGGTTTTTCAAGTTCTGCAGAAGAAAATGTAGCATTTTTACAGTTTGAGTATCTGAAGAAAAAAGCAGATGAGGGAGAGTCTTTCATCGTAGTTGGAAGATGCGCAGAGACTGTTTTGGGTGATCGCCCTAATGTGATTTCTTTGTTTGTTCTTGGTGATCGTGAAGTAAAGTGCAAGCGTGTTATGGAGGTCTATGATCTGTCTGAGCGTGATGCACAGTTTAAAATGGAGCGTCATGACAAGTACAGAAAACAGTATCACAACTACTACTGCAAGGATAAGTGGGGCGATTCAAGAGCCTATGACTTATGTATTAACAGCAGCCGATTGGGATTTGATGAGACAGTAAATGAGCTTGAGGATTATATCAATCGACTAAAAGCACAGAATATTATAATTGAAACCGGAAACTCAAAGAAATACGGAACGGTTACAAAATACCGATTTTCGGTTGAACAACGTTTTCATCGTGGCTACTCTCTCGGTTCATTCTATACCGATGACAACATAAAAAAGAGAATTTCGAGACGACAGGACTATCTGAAAACACAAAAGAAAAAAGCGGAAGAACGAAAAGAAAAGCGAAAAGCTGCTTATGATGCCATGTCGCCCGGTGAAAAAAACTGGATAAAAGTCGATTGAAAATCTCGTCCATGTGTGACTTCTCTGGTGATGTATCACGGGATACCGTTGGCTTGCAGAAATGGTAAAATGTGCAGAACGCCAGACGCATGCAGGAGATACAAAAGAACCTGCACGACAGGTACGGCATCCGGTATACCGAGAATTCCAACATCCAAATCCTACAAAAACTACTGGAACAGGCTAAACAGAACATGCATAACCTTGAAGAACAACAGCGGCAAAATGAGCGTGACCTGAAGGAGTTGCAACACTACCAGAAGGAAATTGACACCTATCTAGGGAAAAAGCATGAGGATATTTAGTCCTCATGCTTATCAGTAAAGATTTTATAGGAAGATCATCCATATTCTCATTTCGTAAACTCTACGGAGTAATAATACATATAATCATTCTCTGTATTTAGATAATCTCCGGAAATATCCTGTATCGGTAACATACTTAATCCATTTTTACCATAAACCAAAGCCGCTAGCCCCTGCTCTGTTCCAAAATCTATCGGACATATATGGTTTATGCTTGTCGCCGATCTTCCATAATATTCCCGATCTTCAACATCATTTAAAATTGGATTTTCTGTTGTGTATTTCGTATAGTTATCTGCCACAATTAGACTTGCAGAAAATTTTTCAAAATTAGGAACAACCACTATCATTCCAGTTTCGGTAGATTCTGTACCATTAAAAGATATTTCTGCAATTTTCTCATGCGATACTCTTTTTCCGGATTGATATTCAGACAAGTAAACAAAAAGGCATTTATAGTTATCCTTTGTCTTATACCGAAACATCATTACCCCATCTGCTCCAGACATCAGTTCCGCAGTTTTCATTTCCGCACTATCCGGCGATACTTCTTCTATGAAATTTCGGGGTTGTCTCATCTTTTTACACGCTATAACAGCGATTACAGTGATAAGTCCTGTCAGAATAATACAAAGTGCTACAATGATTCGTCGCAGAAATTTCTGTTTATTCTTTCCTTCCTTTGACACCTGCAATAGCGTTTCATCAGACTTTTCTCTTACACTATCTTCGCTGATATCTTCACCGGCTAAAAACTCATTGACGCTGATTTCCAATATTTCACACAGTTCCATATATACTGAAACGTCTGGAAGGCAAATTCCACGTTCCCATTTTGAAACAGACTTATCACTCCTCCCGAGCTTATCTGCAAGCTGTCTCTGTGTCAGCCTAGCTCTTTTTCTTTTTTCTGCGATATATCTTCCAATCTTAGCAATATCCATAGGTCATTCCTCCTTTCATCATGACAATCTTATATTATCACAGCAAAAAAGTACACCTCTCAAAGGTAGAATTGCCACATTTACTGCCTATATCCAATCACAGCCACAACTTTTCCATTCTCTGCCTCTATGTTTGATAGTCACGATATTATATCTGTACGGCTTGTATTTCTGTATTCGCTCGGTGTAACTTTGTATCGTTCCTTAAATACCCTATTGAATGTTCTCTGACTTTCAAATCCGCTATCATAGCATATATTTGTAATGGCATCATTGGTATTTTCCAAGCGATGGCAAGCATAATTTAGTCTTGCATCATTCAGATATTGATTGAAATTACGATGGAATGTTTTGGAGAATGTTCGTGATAAAACATACTTGCTCACTCCCAAATCTCTTGCCATATCATCTAACGAGAAATTCTTTCTAAAATTACCAGACACGTACGATACTGCCTGATAGACAAGATCTTTACTTCCCACATCTCCTTTCTCGACCAGTTTCAGCTTTCCAATGCATCTTGCAATCAAAATCTGCATGTATGCCTGTATAACTGCTATATCCATGTGGTCTGTATCTAAGATGGCATTAATTGCCCGGTATACTTCCGGCTCCACCATTTCTGCCTTTATGATTGGGTAATCCGGTGCCATCGTCTGTATAATATCAGCATATTTCCCAATCGCAAATGGTGGAGAAATAATGTAAACCGCCTTATTCACTCCCGAAGAGAAAACCTGATAATGATGGATAATATCAGGAAATACAAAACCAATATCTCCCTTTTCCATGTGGTATAACTCTTGTCCAACTCCCAGCTCCAGTGTTCCATTTGTCACACATACGATCTCCAATGCATTATGTAAATGCGGAGCAACATGCTTCGATTTTCTTTTTAAAGCTAATATTTCTTCTTTTGTATCAACAAATGATAAATGCATTGGTTACGCCCCCTTTGCAAGATTTGTCTACTTTTCCTTTCGATTTGGCAGGCAATCACATTGTATTTATTCTATAATCAGCTTGTAAATAAGGAAAGGAGGTACGCATTATGAACAAGTTTAAGAATTATATGAACAACCTTTTAGTATTCTACGCTGATTACTTTGAACATGTATATCATGCATAAAATACTAAAAGGACTACTTTGTGAAAACTGAATACCTAGCTTGCACAAAAAGCATTGCCTTTCTCGAATGTTCAATTAGACAATGCTTTTCATTACATATAAACCTTAATACTCTGTTGCGTCTGTTACTTCATCAGACTTAATTCCCTTTTCAGCTTTCAATTTTTCATTTACAGCTTCCACGTTCATTCTGGAAAGAACAATCATAATTAACACATCAAGGATCAATGGCAACCATAAATACATAAACTGCATCATATCAAGTGCTGACTGCGGCTGTGTTGCATTTGTTCCGACATAACCACTAAGCTCTAATAACCAGCCACATACTGCAGTTCCGATTCCTCCACCAATCTTCACACCCAGTGATGTACAAGAATACATAGTTCCGTCAATTCTCTTTCCCTGTGTCAGATAAGTATACTCTGAACAAGAAGCAATCACTGCGTTCATATCTCCCTGCCATGGGCCCTGTCCAAGTGCTGCAAGGGCTGTAAATGCCAGCATAAGAGGAATACTTCCCATATATCCTGCTACAACAACCAACGCTCTACCAATAACGGCAATGATATATCCTCTGAGATTCAGCTTGTACATACCATTCCACTTGCCAACGAGTGTCGGAGTAAAGATAAGAGCTATAATAAGCGGGATATTCACCGCCCAGGCGAACTGACCAAAAAGATTCTTGTCCTTCAATACCCATGTCATGTAGTAGATACCAGCACCGATCATGGCACTATAAAGCTGCTGTAAAATATATGTTCCACAGATCATCATATAATACTTGTTCTTTACAAGAAGCTTAAATGCCTGAACCAGTCCATACTTTTCTTCATCTCCTTTTACTTCTCCCTCGTTAAGCTCCTCCTCCGGAAGCTCTTTTACGGAGAGCGCTGAGATTGTATTTACAATCAGACCGATAATTGCATAGATGATTGCTACCGTTCTCCATGCTGCTGCATCTCCACCGCAGTAATCAACAAATTTTACGGTTACAGACTGGATCAAAAGGCTTGTAGAAAATGCGAAGATGAAACGATAAGATCCCATCTGCACACGCTCTTTACTGTTCTTCGTAATCAAAGAAGTAAGTGCAGAATACGCAATATTATTTGCTGTATAGAACACACCATTTAACAATGTATATGCAATAAAGAACCATGCATATTTTGCTGTATTTCCCCAGCTTGTAGGAACCGCAAAACAACATACCAGTGTAATCGCACATCCAATGTAGCCGTAAAGCATCCACGGTTTCGCCTTACCCATCTTGCTGTGTGTCTTGTCAATCATCGAGCCAAAGAAAATGTCTGTAAATCCGTCAAACAGTTTGGAAACTGCGATCAACGTACCTACTATACCTGCTGCAAGTCCGACTGAATCCGTCAGATAAATCATCACAAAGGATGTTAAAAATGCATATACTACATTTCCTGCTATATCGCCGGATCCGTATCCGACTTTGTTATACCATTTTAAATACTTTTTTTCTTCCATAGAATCACTCCTCATCTTAATCATGTTTAGAATTTCATGTGTCAAACAGTCTGATGCCTATATTATTCTAAATGCTTTTACTTTTGTTCTCTTGTATCCCGAATATCCCCGTATGTCCGGACTTATACGTCGATATTCGGGAAACGAGTTATATCATTATCCTTTCACATACGGAACCAGTGTAAACCGGAACCGGAATAATCTATCATCAAATCTGTATGCTTCTAACACGTCTGGTCCGCAGCTGTTAGAGCCTATTCCATTCTGTGCATAATCAAGACAGAATACCGTACTGTCCGATTCTATCAATTCATAGTTATGTGCCTTTTCTTCCAGCTCCTCCTGTGTATAGAAGGACGCATTGAATGAAAATGTATCTTCCTCTGCAACGGCAGTGATACCGTACTGGCTGTTGCCAAGCTCCACATAATCGCAGTCGTAGTGACTTCCGTTTTCCTGTGGGCGGATATAGTCCTCATGCATATCGGAAACCTTCAGACGATACAATCCGTGGCTTGCTGCTCTATGCTTGTCCCGGTAGCTTTCCTGCGGTCCCATACCGAAGAACCCTGCATCTGTAAGCTTCTTATCTAAGAACATCCGCACACCAAATCTTGGTAGATCCGGGAACTCCTCATCCTTTTTCACTGCGATATCCGCTCCAATTCTTCCGGCTGCGTCAATCGTCCAAGTGATTGTCACATCCATAATTTTCTGCACGGTTGCTGCCACGACCGAAGCCTGACTTGTCACAGTTACTCCGTGCTTTCCCTGAATCACCTCTGACTTGTATGCTCTTGTATAGGCTTCGTTGTAGTGGGCTTTCTTCCACTCTGCCTTGATATACATATCGTTATCCGTCGGTGCTCTCCAGATGTTCAGTTCCATCGGATGATTCATATATTCTCTGCCTGCAAATGTCAGGCTGTCAAAAAGTGCTGTCCGCTTGTTGACCGTATAGGAGAAATCCCGTCCCTTTATGATGATCTCTGTATCATTTTCCTGTACCTGAATACCCGTATCAGGCACTTCCTTTGTAAGCCAGCCTACTGCCTGCTGATTCTTTGCACCCTTACTGCTTACATCTATCTCGTCAAAGCCTAAGACATACGCCTTGGAAAGAAGCGGAATGTCCTTCTTCAGCTTATAGAACAGCTTCAGATATACCTTTCCATTCTCCGGAATTGAAAGCTTTAAGGTCGTGCTTCCATCACAATGCGGTAATACGGATACTTCAGAAAGCTTCCCCTTTCCGATCACAAGTCCATCCTGTGACAGCTCGTAAGTAATCTCAACATAATCCTTCAAATCATCGAAATCCATATAGTTGTGAAGCACCAGCTCACCGCTTGCTGCATCATACGATACTACTCTTGCCGGTCGGTATACATTCTTGTACTCCAAAAGTCCGGTGTGTATCCTTCTGTCCGGATATACCAGACCATCCATACAGAAGTTGCTGTCATGGATTACTTCGCCATGATCGCCGCCATAGGCATAGATCGTCTTGCCGTTTTCGGCTACACCATGGGCGATTGCATGATCGCACCACTCCCACACGAAACCGCCGCACATCTTATCCTCTGCCTGTATCATCTGGAAATAATCTTCAAAATCTCCGGGACCATTTCCCATACTGTGGCAGTATTCCACCAGAAGGAATGGTTTGCTGCCATCCTTTTCCAAATATTCCTCTATCTCAGTAAGTGCCGGATACATACGGCTGTATAAGTCCAGATTCTCGTAATCATAGGTTACATCGTAATTGCGGTATCTGGCACTCTCATACTGCGTGATCCGCTCCGAATCGAACTTCTTTGTCCATGCCAGTGCCTTCTCAAAATTGCAGCCATAAGCGCTTTCATTTCCCATAGACCACATCACGATACAGAACCGGTTCTTGTCACGCTCCACCATCAGCTTCACACGGTCAACAATCGCAGCTTCCCATACCGGATCATCTGCTATTTTCTCATTCCAACGCTTAAAGCGGTTGTAATCCGTATCCTCTTTTCGATACAGCATAAATGGTCCGTGTGCTTCGATATCTGCCTCGTCAATCACCATAAATCCATAGCGGTCGCACATTTCATAGAAAAATGGTGCATTTGGATAATGGCTGGAACGAATGGCATTGAAGTTGTGCTGCTTCATCAGGGTAAGGTCTGTCTTGATCTGCTCCATGCTAATTGTAAATCCGGTGACCGGATCGGAGTCATGGCGGTTCACACCACGGAATTTAATCTTCTGTCCATTTAAGTAGATTACCTGATTCTTGATCTCGATCTTGCGGAGTGCTATATGGTCTACGATTACCTCCTGCTCCGTCTCCAGAATAATCGTATACAGATACGGATTCTCTGTATTCCAGAGTGTATAATCTACAATCTCAAAAGTCGCTTCTCCACTCTCGGAAATAACACCCTCGGAAACAACTGCTCCATTCTTATCCTCGAGCTTTACCCGAACCTCTGTCGGCTCGTAAAATGCTGCTGTAAGATTTATCCTTGCAATGTCTGAATCTAATTGTGTTGTAATGCGATAATCACGGATTCCCTTTTCCGGACGTTTTAAGAGATACACATCACGGAAGATTCCGCTCATACGGAACTTGTCCTGATCTTCAAGGTACGAACCGTCGCACCACTTCATCACAAGCACGGAAATCCGGTTCTCTCCTTCCCGCAATACGTCTGTCACATCAAACTCACTGGTCATGTGGCTCACTTGACTGTAGCCTACATAGGTGCCGTTTAACCATACATAAAAGCAGCTATCCACACCTTCAAAGTTAAGATATGCCTTTGGTGCTGCAGCATCCTTTGCATAGTCAAAGGTATGCACATAAGCTCCACATGGAATATCCTGTGGCACATATGGCGGATCAAACGGAAATGGGTAACGGATATTTGTGTATTGGTGTGTATCATAACCTGCCATCTGCCATACACTCGGAACTTTGATCTCATCAAAGCCCTCAACCGAATAACCATCCTCATAAAAGGCATCCTTCATATCATAGATGCTGTCAAAATACTGAAACTTCCATGTACCATTCAATAGCTGCATTCTGTCTGACAGCTCTCTGTGCTCTACCAGGTCATCCATCCGCTTGGAAGCCGGCATGTAATAAGCTCTCGCCGGCATCGTATTGTCATGTAATACACTTAAGTCCTCATAGTAACGTGGCACGATCATAAATAATCCTCCTCCATTCATACAGTTTATACACTTTTTTGTTGCTTGTAACCCTGCAAACAGTTTTCTTCTTACTGTCTGCTTTTTTTCCTTCTCGCTTTTGTTAGATTTATATTACCTTAATCCATTTCTTATGTCTATAAACTAGAATGGACAAAATATGCACAAAATGATACAATAATCCCATCAAGCAGAAAAGTGGACGAACTGCTTGCAACATCGGACACTTTTCTATTTGATAGGTAAACAGTCATAAGCACGCAGGACGATAGTCCGGAGTGCGCATGGCTGGCACGATTTCGAGAGTTCGAAGAACGAAGAAATCGTGATTATTGTATCGAGTGAAAGGAGTGCTGCCCTATGTACATGAACACCGGTTATTTGAAACATTCACATATGGATTTTAAGGATAAAAGCCGACCACTGATTGTCGGTAGCTGCGGAATCTATCGTTTGTCTGAGCACCCAAAGATGCCAACCTATCGCCCAAGAGGACGTGTTGATTTTCAGATTATATATATTGCAGCCGGATGCGGACATTTTCATTTTGATACTGTTGATAACGAAACAATTGTTCCCGCTGGTAACATTGTCATATTCCGTCCAAAAGAGCTTCAGAAATATGAATACTATGGGGAAGATAAGACAGAAGTCTACTGGATTCATTTTACTGGAAGTGATGTAAAAAATATCCTAAGAAAATATGGTTTCCCAGATAACGAGAGAATATTCCCGGTTGGTACATCCATGGAATATGAGCGTATATTTAAGAGAATTATTATAGAATTACAACGTTGTCAGGATAACTACGAAGAAATGCTCACATTATTGCTCCGTCATCTTCTGATCATATTCCAACGTGAGCTTACCAGAGAGCAAGTTTTAAAAAATGAATATCTCGACCACGAGATGGATACCGCCATGACATATTTTAACGAAAATTATAACCGTGATATCAATATAGAAGAGTATGCGACATCCAAGGGGATGAGCGTCAGTTGGTTCATACGAAGCTTCAAGAAGTTCACGGGTTCTACTCCTATGCAGTTTATTGTTGCGCTCCGTGTCAACAACGCACAGGTCTTGCTTGAGACAACCAACTATTCCATCAATGAAATATCTAAGATTGTAGGCTACGATAACCAGCTCTATTTCAGCCGATTATTTCATAAGCTGAAGGGATTTTCTCCGAGGGAATATCGGAAAACCAGAAAGTCGGAAATATAAAACTAAAGCCCATCTATAATAGGAATAACTACTATTATGGAGCTGTTGGTTCTGTAGGCATGATAAGTTTCTTATTTTTCTCATTATGTATGGGACTTTCCTCCGGCATAGGCGTAATCGTTTCTAACTGTTTTGGTGCAAAAAAAGAAGAAGAAGTGAAAACTGCGATTGCTAACTCCATATATGTGATGAGTGGAGGGTGCGGACATTTTCTTGGACTATATAAGTGACCAATCCAAGTCTATGTCTGTACTCTATAGGACTCAAATATCCTAATGATTTTTTACATTTTCTCCATCCGATAAAATGCGCCTTTTTTCTCTAGCAATTCTTCGTAAGAGCCACATTCCAGAACATTTCCTTTTTCAATCACAGCAATCCGGTCAGCATTGCGAATGGTAGACAGACGGTGGGCTACGATCAGTGTGGTACGTCCTTTCACAAGTTTCTGGATTGAATCCTGAATCTTCTTTTCAGAGATGCTGTCAAGCGCAGAAGTTGCCTCATCCAGAATCAGGATCTTCGGATTCCGTAAAAATGCACGGGCAATGGAGATGCGCTGCCGTTGTCCGCCGGAAAGATTTTCCCCATGTTCTGTGATCATCGTGTCCAGACCATCAGGCAGTTTCTGGACAACTTCTTCCAGGTTGGCTGCACGTATGACATTCCATAACTGTTCCTCGGAGATAGATTCAGATCCATAGGTGATATTCTCGCGGAGAGTTCCGGTGAAGAGAATGGACTGTTGTGGAACGACGGCAATCTGCTTTCGGTAGCTGTGCAGATCCAGTTCCATCAGGTCATTTCCATCAACCAATACCTGTCCGCTGTCAGCTTTCAGGAAACCGATGGCAAGATTGAGGATTGTTGTTTTTCCAGAGCCGGAACCACCGGCAAAGGCAACTGTTTCCCCCGGCTGAATCTTGAAGTTCAGATGACTTAATACCGGTTTTTCATTGCCTTTATAAGTAAAAGATACATCCTGAAATGTAATCTCACCTTTCAGATCAACTACTTTTTTCTTCCTACAGTTGTCCTCAATATCATTTGCACAAAGCACATCACCAATCGATTCAACGGATTCCAGGCCTTTCGCAATGATTGGCAGCAAAGTCACAATACTTGCAATCTGAGCGACGATGCTGGAAAAATAAGTCTGGTATAAGGTGATATCTCCGACACCGATGATTCCTTTCCATGCAATGTAGGCTGTAAATGCAAGACAGAATACCTGAAAGATCTGAAATGCAACCCAGCTGATTGAAGAAAAGTATGTCTGAATCATATCAAGCTGAAGCCCTTTTTCAGCAACTTTACGAAGCTGTTCACTCATTTTACGGGCTTCCTGATCTTCCAGAGCGTGAGCTTTAGTTACAGGAATCATTTCAACCATTTCCATTACTTTTGCAGAAGTTTCTTCCATTTCTTTACGGAAAGCACGGTTATGGTTTTTGATTTTTCCTTTAAAACCAACAATGATCAAAACAGAAACCGGTATCGTGCAGAGGAAGAAAAGAAATACGATCCGACTTTTGAAGATGACCACTCCGAAGGATACACCAATGTTCAGAATGATAGTCAAAAGAGAGATAAAAATCTGAGATGCAAGATTTTGTATCTGTTCTACATCTCGCATGATCTTCGACTGAAGCCTTCCGGACTGCATTTCCTTGTGATAGGTAATCGACAATTGCTGAAGCTTGCAGACTAGGGCTTCTCGCAGTTCTTTCTCTACTGTTCGTACCGTTTTAGCATAGAGCCAGGTATGGATGTAGTTGGTTGGTATGTTCTGTACCAGAAATGCAATCATAAGGATGGTATTCAGAATCAGAATTTTGGTAATATTCCCGTTGTGGTCTGTCACTGCATTGATAATATTAGCTGTGACGATTGGAAGAACCCAGGTTGGGGAATGCTTGATAATGAAAAAGAAAATGGAACCAACCAGCGCGCCATAGTGTCCCTTGAAAAGAGAAAGAAGCGTGCGCAGGTTATTTTTTCTGTTCCGGCTGAAGATGTGCATCATGGCAGCTTCTTCCTGCCAGAGATCCTGTTCTGAAGTTTGTTGTATGTTATTTTCTTGTGTCTCTCCCATAGTAGTCTTTAATAACCTCCTGTATCGGTTTGTTGCAGATTTCGTAGCTGGTATCTCTTGATGCAATACTTCTGGACGGAAGAACCGGAGCCCATTCCCACATGGCAAAACCATTGACCCATGAGCGCTTTGCACAGGCCTCAAACATAGCACGATACCAGTCTGGCTGTTCCTCCAGACGTAAATCTCCCTGAATTGCCCAGTTGTTAGGCACCAGTGAGGATCCTTTTCTGGACATGCATCCTGCTTCGGCGAAGAAAAATGGTTTCTTGAATTTCTGAACGACTTTTTCAATACGGTCAAGTTCCTGTTCCCACTGATCAATCGGATAATATCCGCTGGAAGAAATCATGTCGACACAGTCCCACCAGGTTACATTTTCTTCCTGATATTTATCGGTATTATAGGAAACAGGTCCGTGGTAATAGTTTCGGATCGCAGCGATTACGTTTCTCCATTCTTCACTGCGGTGTTCCGTCATTACCATCTCACATCCTGCAATAAAAAGATCACATTGTTCGGCTTCTGCAATTTTGGCATAGTGTGTCTGGAATTCTGTGTAAGAGGCAAACCAGTTTTCCCATTTCGGTTCACATGGAACATCTTTTTCAAAGAAACTGATGTAAGCACGCCAGACACCATTTTTACAATTAACGGTAGGTTTCAAGGCAACACGGATGCGCTTGCTTTTTGCATAGCGGATCATATTGATTAATTCTTCATCTGAGAATGTGGCACTGGAAGTGTAACAGATCTCTTCTGAGTGTGCGTGGTCCTGTAGCCCTACAGGAGCAAGGATTACGAAATCAGCAGCAGTGTGTTCTATCATATAATCAAAACTGTCACGGGCAGTCTGTGTAGAAAGAGAACCACGTTTGTGAAATGGGGCAAATGTAATTCCTTTAATATATCCAAGTTGATTTTGAATTTTCATTTTGGTAAAAACCTCCTGTCTTTCGAATTATATAGTTCTATTTTCTGCTGGAAGTATATCATGTAGAAAAAAGATATGATATAATGAATCTATTACAAAATTGTAAAAATCTATGATGGAGATAATCTGTGAAACCTTATTTTGAATGTTTAGACAAATTAAACAAACCATATGAAGCCTTTTTATTTGATGCACAGACATCTGAGATGTTCCCAATTCTTCCACATTGGCATTATTTTGTGGAGATTCTTTACATGGTGGAGGGAAAGGCGTATGTAGAGGCAGGAGAAGAGAATTATGTATTGGAACCGGGAGATCTGATCGTATTTTATCCGCAGATGGCTCATGCAATTTATTCAACAGGACAGCTTCCAATCCGTTACTATGTCCTGAAATTCGATCCTGCACATCTGAATATATCCGGTTCGGCACTTCCATCGATTTCGAGTCTGATCGCCATGGCCGCAGTGGAGCAGAAGCTATCGGTTTATTTTTCGAAAGAGAAATTTAATCAGGAAAAAATGAAGCAGCTGATTCAGGGATCAGTGAAGACGTTAGAAGAAAAGCAATTTGGTTATGACATTATTATGCATTCGAATTATTGTCTTCTTATGGCAGAAATTCTTCGTGTCTGGAAGCAGGAAGGCTTTCAGATAAAAAAAAGGAAAAAGGAAACTGTATTAAGCGAAAAATTTACAGAGGTATCTGAGTACATTTCACAGCACTACCAGGAAGATCTCTCGGTGGCGGAGCTGGCAGAAAAATTTCATATGAGTTATTCGTATTTTGCCGCAATATTCAAGGAGTACTATGGACAGACCTGCAAGGAGATGATTCTCACGGTAAGACTGCAAAAAGCGGAGGACTTATTGCAATTCACAGATTTTGACCTAACTTATATCAGCCAGGAGACAGGATTTTGTGACTGCAGCCATTTTATCAAGGCGTTTAAACAGAAGTATGGAGTGACACCGAGGAAGTATAGGATGAAGGAGAAAAGTTTTGATTTTGTATCACGGAAGTAAAGAAATTGCAGAGGGATTATTACCTTCGTTTGCACCAAGATATACCTTAATATTCATATTTTTCCTCTTTTCAAAAATGGGCAATTCCAATTGGAATTGCCCATTCATCGTACTAATCATACAATTTTTTCTTACTTACACCGATTTCTGCATCAAATGATGTAATTTTGATGTAAATCGCTGTTTTTCATTTTTATCAAATGAAGTACGTCCCGTCTATTTGGTAAAACGGTACATCTTTACAT
>OGQB01002411.1_pt1 | contig 13768 bp, 10 predicted proteins | sample 1553071 | NCBI WGS metagenome assembly OGQB01 (sample SAMEA2580284, study PRJEB22360) | human gut metagenome | biome: human gut; feature: human-associated habitat; material: faeces | place: Denmark | collected 2008/2010
CCATATAAAGTTGCAGTTTTACCTTTATCTAAAAAATTATCTGAAAAAGCAACAGAAGTATATACAAATTTAGCAAAGAAATTTATGTGTGATTATGATGAAGCAGGAAGTATAGGAAAGAGATATAGAAGAGAAGACGAAATAGGAACACCTTATTGTGTAACAATAGATTTTGATACATTAGAAGATAATTGTGTAACAATTAGAGACAGGGATACAATGGAACAAGTAAGAGTAAATATTGACGAATTAGAAAATTGGATTGCTGAAAAAGTAGAATTTTAATTTAATTGCTTAATTATGGTTAATACAGAGCCTTATAGGAGAAAGTAATTATTAAGGACATTCATTAAAACGAAATTAGTTTGATGAATGTCTTTTACTTTTGCTCAACTTATGATAAGATTTCGGTAGATGATACCAAAGAGGTGTTTTTATGGAAACAAGTTTAATAGTAAGAAAAGAGAGTAAATTTGATAAGATAATAAAAGTACTTAACAGAATATTTTTTAAAGAAGCATATTATTTAGAAGAGCAATTAGATGAATTATTTAAACCTAAAAGTGTAAATGTTTCTAGAGTAGTAATACCTAAAGAGATAAAATATTAAATACAAAAAAGGGGAAAAAAGGACCGTCCCCAAATCCCGAAAAGGACTGTCCAAAAATCTCTAAATTTTTTTAAAAAGGTTTACTAAAAGACATAAAGTGATATAATATTGGTATAAAAATAGCATTGTACGAAATTAAGCTTGATATACAAGCAAATATGATTCAAAAGATAAAGGAGAGAAGATACATGGAAGAAAACAAGAAATATGTATATTTATTTCAAGAAGGAAATGCAAAAATGAAAGATATTCTTGGTGGAAAAGGAGCAAATTTGGCAGAAATGACAAATTTGGGCTTACCAATTCCACAAGGTTTTACAATATCTGCAGAATGTTGTAATAAATATTATGAAGACGGAGAGAAAATATCAGAAGATATAATAAGCCAAATAGAAAAAGCTCTAGTTAAACTAGAAGAAATGTCTGGCAAAAAGTTTGGAGATGTTCAAAAACCATTATTAGTTTCTGTTCGTTCTGGTGCTAGGGTTTCTATGCCTGGAATGATGGATACAATATTAAATTTAGGAATTAATGATGAAACTGTTAAAACATTAGCAGTTAAAAATAGAAGATTTGCATATGACAGTTATAGAAGATTTATTCAAATGTACAGTGATGTAGTAAAAGGAATTCCTAATAGTGTTTATGAAAAGGCAATAGATACTAAAAAAATGCAAAGAGGTCTTGCTCAAGATATAGACATGGATGCAAATGACCTAGAAGATTTAGTTAAAGTATTTAAAGGAATATATTATGAACAAACAGGGGCAGCATTTCCACAGGATGTAAAGGCTTTACTGTTAGAATGTATAGAAGCTGTATTTAAATCTTGGAACAACCCAAGAGCAATAAAATATAGAAGATTAAATGATATACCAGGAGATTGGGGAACAGCAGTAAATATTCAAATGATGGTATTTGGAAATATGGGAGATGACTGTGGTACAGGTGTAGCATTTTCTAGAAATCCAGCAACAGGTGAGAACAAAATATATGGGGAATTTCTTATGAATGCACAAGGAGAAGATGTTGTAGCAGGAATAAGAACTCCTATGACAATAGATAAATTAGCAGAAATTAATCCAGATGTATATAATGAGTTTGTAAGAAGTGCGAAAAAATTAGAAAAGCATTATAAAGATATGCAAGACTTAGAATTTACAATAGAACATGGAAGTTTATATATTTTACAAACTAGAAATGGAAAAAGAACAGCACAAGCAGCTTTGCAAGTAGCTGTAGATTTAGTAAAGGAAGGGTTAATAGACGAAAGAGAAGCAGTACTTAGAGTAGAACCAAAGCAATTAGAACAATTATTGCATCCTAATTTTGATAAAGAAAAATTAAAATATGCAAGATTGATAGCACAAGGGTTAGCAGCATCACCAGGAGCTGCAACAGGAAAAGTTGTATTTAGTGCAGAAAAAGCAGTACAATTACATGATGCAGGAGAAAAAGAATTAATTTTAGTGCGTTTAGAGACATCTGCAAATGATATTGATGGTATGAATGTTTGCAAAGGAATATTAACTGTAAGAGGAGGAATGACATCACATGCTGCAGTTGTTGCAAGAGGAATGGGAACTTGCTGTGTAGCAGGCTGTTCTAGTATAGTTGTAAACGAAGAAGAAGGATATTTCGAATTACCAGATGGTTCAGAATATATGGAAGGTGACTATATTTCTTTAGATGGTTCAACTGGAAATGTATATGATGGAAAAATAGATACTGTACCTGCAACTGTTTCTGGAAATTTTGCAGAACTTATGAACTGGGCAGATCAATATAGAAAATTAAAAGTTAGAGCAAATGCAGATACTCCAAGAGATGCAAAACAAGCATATGAATTTGGAGCAGAGGGTATTGGTTTATGTAGAACAGAGCATATGTTTTTTGCACCAGAAAGAGTAAAAGCAATAAGAGAAATGATTCTTTCAGAAACAGTGGAACAAAGAAAAGTTGCATTAGCAAAATTATTACCTATGCAAAGAGCTGACTTTGAAGAACTATATAAAGCAATGAATGGATATACAGTAACAATTAGATTATTAGATCCACCACTACATGAATTTTTACCTAAAACAGATAAAGATATATATGATCTAGCAAAAGAAATGAATATAAAAGAAGAAAAAATAAGGGAAACAATCCAAAAGCTACACGAATTTAATCCAATGATGGGACATAGAGGTTGTAGATTAGATGTAACATATCCAGAAATAGCTCAAATGCAAACAAGAGCTATTATAGAAGCTGCAATAAATGTTAATAAAGAAGGAATGAATGTAATTCCAGAAATAATGATTCCTTTAGTTGGGGAATATAAAGAAATGAAATATGTAAAATCAATAGTTACAGAAACTGCAGATAAAATTTTAGAAGAAGCAAACATAGAAATGAGATATCATGTAGGAACAATGATAGAAATACCAAGAGCAGCTTTAACTGCAGATGAAATAGCTAAAGAAGCAGAATTCTTCTCATTTGGAACAAATGACTTAACACAAATGACATTTGGATTTAGTAGAGATGATGCAGGTAAATTCTTAAATGAATATTATTCTAAAAATATTTATGATTTTGATCCATTTGCAACAATAGATAGAAAAGGTGTAGGCAAATTAATGAAAATAGCTGTAGAGCTAGGAAGAAAGACAAGACCAGATTTAAAAATTGGAATTTGTGGTGAGCATGGTGGAAATCCAGCTTCTGTAGAATTTTGTAATGCACTTGGTTTAGATTATGTATCTTGCTCTCCATATAGAGTGCCAATTGCAAAACTTGCAGCAGCTCAAGCAGCAATAAATGAAGAAGAGTAATATACAAAAGGAAAATAAAGAGATAGGAATATTGTATGAATTTTTCAGAGATAGAAAGAAATTTAAACTTAAATAAAGATATACAAGCAGACATTAGACAAATTGTGTATGAATGCTATTATGATATTTATAATTATTTAGGAAGAACTGGATTTATAAAATGGGTAGATAAACAAAATCTAACTATTGGAATTAGAGATATCATATTTAAAGCGTTAACTGAGAATGAAGATGAATATTTAAAAAATAATAGATGGGTTGCAGGTTATCATGTGCAACCCTTGAATCCAACCCAAAAAGAAAATATAGTATTAAGAAAAGGTGTAGGTGACAATAAAGATACAAATGCTCATGAGATATTTCATTCTATAGTAGATGGTCTTGGAGGATTTAACCGATTTTGGGGAGAGGGAATAACAGAATTTTGTAAAAAAGCGATGTATAATAGAACAGAATACAGTTATCCAAAAAATGTTGAAATGGTTTTTTTAGCATATTCTATGTTTGGAAATATTATATTAAAAGATTATTTTTCGAAACAAGGTGATAAGTTTTATTTTCATTTGGCTAAAGGAGCAGAGAATCATTTGTTCCAAATAATGATGAAAATAGGAGAGAATCTAGATATAAATTTAGAAAACTATCATTCTATTATATATAGTCAAAAAAGGGCAACAGCACAAGAATTAAAAACAGCAGATCAAAATTTGAAAGATGGAATAAGTGGATTACTTAGTTTTTATTATATATATAAACAAGAACAAATTACACGATTTAAACATATTAAAGCAGATAGAATAGATTTTAATAAGTTTATTGATGAACAAGTAGAGATACTTAGATATTTAAAAATTTTAGATACAAATAGAAAAGACTATAAAGAAATATATGAGCAATACGGATTTATTAGGAAAAATATAATTGAAAAAATGATTCAAAATAGTCACCTTATTTTTAACAAATCAGAAGAAGAAAAAAGACAAATTGTAGCTAAAATTACAGAAGATATCGACTCGAAAATTGCTAGAAGAAGTTTAGGTAGATATTTATCTATTGAAGAAACATATATAAATCAAGAAGTGGAAGAACCATATAGAACATTAAATGAAAATGCAACTGGAAAATTAGTAGTTACATTTTTGTATAAAGATGAGTGCAAGGATTTTTTTACTACGATGAGAAAAATAGCAGATATACAAGCTGCAACAACAGAATTTTCAAATGAAGAGGTTGTAGACACACTAAAGAAAATAGGTGGAAATTTAAAAACTAAGAATGCATTAGAGATATTAGGAAATGCACAAACTTTTGCAAGAACTATAGAAAATCTTTCGCAATTAGAACAACAATATGAATATGATTTGGAAATGCCAACATTTAAGAAAGTTCATATAGATGGCTTAGAAAATTTAAATACTTTTGTAGAATTTAATGATGATAAACAATTTTTAGTAGTAATAGATACAGAAGGGGGAAGGCTAGATAGAGTATCTTTGAATGATTACTCTAGTGAGTCTTCTGAATTTAAGCTATTTACATACAAAAACAATGAAACGGGCAATCCTGAGACAACATCTTATGGAATTATTATGTCAGGTCAAAAATTATCGGATGTAGTAATTAATACTAAAACACAAGGAATAGAAATATCTAATGGAAAGGTTGATCCTAGATTAATAGTAGGAATGCAATCAATATATGAGGATACTTTAAATAGTGTTACTTTCAAAGTAATTGAAAAAGATATAGAACTTGGATCATATTCGCATGGCATGTCAAAAGATCAAGATATAATAAGCACAGCAAGAATTAGTGGTACTAAAAGAAGTATAGATATTGATGAGTTTATACAAGATTATATAGAGACTAAAAAGTTAATACCTGGGATAGATAAACAAGGGACAGCGTTTGCAGATATGAGTGAGAAACTAATTGATACAACATTTGAAGCACATATGATTCCAGCAGGTACAGCGAATCAACAATTATATAATAGACAAAAATATGCTTTAGTTACTGATATGAAACAGTTATTACAAGAAAGACAAAGAGAAAATAACGAAAGAAATGTAGAAGAATTGCATAAACGTTTAAACGATGATTTAGAGAATTTAAATAGTACGGTAGATAAAGCGACTTCAAAAGAAAATATTGGAATATTAGTTGGTAGGAAAGAAGCCAGTAATGAATTTTTAAGGAGTGCTGTAGATGGAACCAAAACAAGAGCAAGAACTTCCGGAATGCAAAACCAAATAGAACTTATAAAGCAAAGAGAATTATTTAAAAGAGGTTTAATAATGAAAAATACGTGGGAAAAGGGACAAGAATATGGAGATAACTAAAAGTACGAGAATTGCATATGCAGAAATAGATAGTTTTATAGAATTGTTGCCAAAAGAAGAAAAAGAGAAAATTCCGAGTAAATTAAAACAATATTTTAAAGCTGAAAAAGATAAAGAAACTACAAAAAAATTGTCAATGGATATCCCTATTGAAGAACAAAATTTACAAGAAGAAACTTGGAATTTAATTGCAATGGTTTACTTAAAATATTTGTGTGAAGATGAAAAAGAAAAAAAAGAACTAGAGCAAATCTATGACGAAAATGAGAAGAAATATAGAGAAGAGATGAAAGAGAAATATAATCCAGAAAAAATATTAGAAAATAGAGGAAAAAAGAATATAGTACAACAAGAAGAAAAAAATTTACCAATAAAAGTTCAAAAAGAAAGTATAATTCAAAAAATTATAAAATTTATAAATAAATTATTCCATAAGAAAAACACTTGATTTTATTATCAAGTGTTTTTATAAATTTATTTATTATTTTCTAATCCAGAATATTTTTTTAATTTTTCATAAACTAGATAATTAATTGTTCCAGAAGGGAACTTTCCATTTTTATCTTTAGTTCCAGCAGGTACACCTGTTAATAATTCGATACCTTCATCAATTGTAGAAATTGCATAAATGTGGAATAATCCATTTTTAACAGCATCTACAACTTCATCATCTAAATGAAGATTTCTTACATTTTGAACAGGAATTATAACACTATGACTACCATCTAAGCCTCTGTCTTTACATATTTGGAAAAATCCTTCGATTTTTTCATTAACACCACCAATAGGTTGTATTTCACCTTTTTGATTTACAGAACCTGTAACTGCAAAAGATTGATTTATTGGTATTTCAGACAAACTAGAAAGTAGGGCATATAGCTCTGTACTAGAAGCACTATCTCCATCAACACCATTATATAATTGTTCAAAACATATACTTGCAGTTAAAGCAAGAGGAAAATCTTGTGCAAATTTTTGTCCTAGATAACCTGTAAGTATTAATACACCTTTAGAATGAGAAGAGCCAGAAAGGTCAACTTCACGTTCTATATTAACAATTCCTTGTTTTCCAGCGTAAGTATTAGCCGTTATTTTTGTAGGTTTTCCAAAAGAATAGTCACCTATAGTTAAAACTGTAAGTCCATTAATTTGTCCAACTTTAGCTCCAGATGTATCTATTAATAAAGTGTTTTCTTTTATCATTTCCAAATAATGAGTATCATATTTTTTTACACGTTCAATTCTTTCTTTTAAAGCTTTATGAATAAATTTATCTGTAATCAGTTTAGAACGACTAAGTTTTGCCCAAGTTGCAGCTTCACCAAGAATTTCTGACAAGTCATTAAATTTAGTAGAAATTTTTTCTTTATCATTTGCAAGAACAGTAGCATAATCAACTAAACTTGCGACACCAGTTCTATCTAGTTGAGGTAACCCTTCTTTTGCACAAAATCCATGTGCAAACCTAGCAAGTTTTATCATGTTTTCAGAATTACGAGGAGCATCGTCTTCGAATTCAACTTTTATTTTAAATAACTTTCTAAAATCATTATCCACAGCAAGCAGGGTATGATAAATATTGCTATTACCAATTATAATAACCTTTAAATCTAAAGGGATTGGCTCAGGTTTTAAAGAAATCATTACCATAGAAGAATGTTGCTCAGAAGCATTTTCTATATTTAGTTCTTTTACCTTTAGTGCCTTTTTTAATGATTCATAGCATAGGCTATTTTGTATGATATCATCTGCTTGGAACATAATATATCCACCGTTTGCCATGTGAAGTAAACCAGGTTTTAACATAGTATGATCAGTTTTTAAAGCACCATAGTAATTTTCGTATTCAAGTCTTCCAAATAAATTTGGATAAGAAGTATTAGAATCCATTATAACTGGTGCACCTTCTAAATTGCTATTATCTATAAACAAGTTTACCCTGTAATTAAGCCATGGTGCAGGAGATTCCATTCTTGGGCCATTTTGAGGTTGATTATTATTAGGTTCTGCTGTAAATGCAGAAATATTTTTTAAAATATCAGTTTTTACATCATTTAGAAATTTAGTAATCTTCTTATTTCTTTTAAATTTTGATTTTACATTATTTATATGAACATTTATAGTAAGTAGGGCGATATTAGATTGCCATTCTTCTATTTTTTTATCTGCTTCTTTTTCTATTGCTTTAATCTCGCTAATTGCTTCAATTATTTGCTGTTGAACTATTCCAGATTTATCTTCAAATTCTTTTTTTATACTTTCGTCTAATTTATCAAATTCTTCTTCTTCGATAGTTTTACCATTTATTACTGGCATCATGTAAATACCATTTTGTGCACTTTTAACAAAAAAACCATGTTCTAAAGCTTTTTTATTTAAGTTTTCCATTAAAACATTTCTTTTTTCTTCGAATTCTTGTCTAATGATAGTTTTTTCTTTTTCAAAATCATCATTATTAAATGTATTTTTTATATCAACTTTTATATCTTTAATAAAAGTATCCATAGTATTTTTAAATTCTTTTCCTTGACCAGCAGGAAGAGAGACCGCAATAGGTTCATTTGGTCTATCAAAATTATATATATAGCACCAATCATTTGGAACTTTTTTCTTTTTAGCAATTGTATCCAAATAATTTTTTGTATACATAGTCTTACCAACACCACTAGGACCCTCTAGGTAAATATTATACCCTTTAACATTTACATTAAGACCAAATTCTAAAGCTTTAATGCCACGTTCTTGTCCAATTCCAGAAGTAATAGGTTCTAAATTTTCTGTTGTTTCAAAATCAAAAAAGTTTGGATTACACATTACTCTTAAATCTTTGTAATTTAATTCATTTTTTTTCATTTGTTTTTTTCCTTCTTTCTTTATAATTCTTTTGTCATAATAATTGCATTATCTTTATTGTTATAATACTTTTTTCTGAAGCCAACATTTTTAAAACCATATTTTAAGTATAAATTTATTGCAGGTTGATTGTGTTCATTTACTTCTAAAGTAATCGAGTTAAAATTTTGTGATTTTGCAGTTTGTATTAGTTTCTCCAATAATTTACTGCCAATACCAGTTTGTCTGTTAGATTTTTTTACAACTATATCTGTAATATGTACATCATCTACAGCTTTCCAAATTCCTGCAAAACCTAAAATATTATTTTCCAATTTGGCTACAAAATATTCTGAGTTAGGATTATTAAGTTCTTCTTGCAAGACATCATATGTCCAAAAATCGTCAAAATCGTCGATTAAAATATCTTTTATTAAAGATAAGTCATAATCTGTCATATTATATATTTCTAAATTCATAGTAATTATCCTTTATTTAATTTTTTCTCTAATTCGATTTCAGCACTTGATTTTTTTAGATATAATGGGGAAAGGGCTAAATCTTCCTTATCTGTGCAATTAAAATATTTATAGATTGCAGCTTTAGCTACTCCACTAGCAGAAGAATTATTAGAATTTCCTTCTGTTATTAAACAATTTTTAATAGAAGCTTTAATTTGTGAAGAATATGTTGTAGCACCAGAACCTACAAATATAATTTCAGTATTAGAATAATGATTTAAATTATCTAATGCATTATTAATATTATCAGATATATATTTATCTATTAAAGAATAATGACCATCTTCATATTTGAATAATCCTACATATACATTATTATTTTTTGCATCTATTATAGAACAAACCAAAGAGTTTTCTTTTGGTACAATATTGTATGCTAAACCTTCTAAAGAAGAAATACCGATAGCTTTTCTATTATAGTAATCTCTAAAAGCACATATTGTAGCAACTCCAATTCTAATTCCTGTAAAAGAACCAGGTCCTTTAGAACATGCAAATAAATCTATATCAGCTAAATTGATTGTTAAGTTGTCAAAGGCTTTTTTTATCATTGGCATTAAGTTTTCAGAATGAGTTAATTTATCAGCTATATAGTCTTCATATATAATTTTATTATCAGCTAAAATTGCGAGACTACAAATATTGCTAGATGTATCGATACTTAATGTTTTCATTTTTACACTTCCTTTAATTTATATTCGCCAAAACATTCCATATTTAAAATACGAATGTCAGAATCTTCAAAATCTCTAGAAAAAGAAATCTTTAAATAAGATTCAGGTAAAAGTTCTTCGATTTTTTCGCCCCATTCGATTATGCAAATACCAGCCTGAAAATATTCGTCTCCACCAATTGCATAAAATTCATCTGTATCTTCTAATCTATAAACATCAAAATGATAGATTGGAAAATCAGGAGTATCGTATTCGTTTACAATAGTAAAAGTAGGACTTGATAATTCGTCTTGTAAATTAAAATATTCTAAAAAACCTTCTGTAAATTTAGTTTTTCCAGAACCAAGTTCGCCACATAAAACGATAATATCTCCTTTTTTTGAGTTAGAAGCGATTTTTTGTGCTAATTTCTTTGTTTCTTCTTCAGAATGTGAAATAAATTTTGTCATATTTTTTCTCCTTTGCTTCTTAATTATATAAGAAGCAAAAACATTTGTAAAGAAAATCAGAGGCTAATTATATGGAAATTTGTAGAAAAATATGATACTATATTGATACTGCAAAATAATAGAAACTAGGAGAAAATTATGAGTGAAATCGAAAATATAAACTTACCAGAGGATTTAAAAAAACTTGATATAAAAGAAAAAGAAAAGTTATCAGCAGAAATAAGAAAAGAAATACTAAATGTTGTATCAAATAATGGAGGACATTTAGCTTCAAATTTAGGAGTTGTAGAACTTACAATAGCACTACATTCAGTGTTTAATGCACCTAAAGATAAAATAGTTTGGGATGTAGGTCATCAGACATATGTTCATAAAATTCTTACTGGTAGAAAAGATAAAATGAATTCTTTAAGAAAAAGGAATGGTATAGCTGGTTTCCCAAAAAGGGAAGAATCAGAATATGATACATTTAATACTGGACATAGTAGTACAGCTATTTCTGCAGCTATAGGAATGGCAAGAGCAAGAGATATAAAAAAAGAAAATTATCAAATTGTTGCAGTTATAGGGGATGGAGCGTTAACAGGTGGAATGGCATTAGAAGCATTAAATGATGGGGGAAGTTCTAAAACCAATTTTATAATTATATTAAATGATAATGAAATGAGTATTTCTAAAAATGTTGGAGGAATATCTAATTTCTTAAGTAAAATAAGAAGCAAAAGATTTTATAAAAGATCAAATAATATAATTAAAAAAGGCGTTTCAAAAATTCCTTGGCTTGGTAATAAAATAATAAAGTTAGTACAAGATTTAAAATATAGTATTAAAAAGATTTTTATATCTAATATGTTTTTTGAAGATATGGGATATACATATTTAGGACCAGTTGATGGACATAATATAGAAAAACTAGAAAATATTTTAAAAATTGCTAAAAATATTGATGGACCTAAATTAATTCATGTTATTACTAAAAAAGGAAAAGGATATGAACCTGCCGAAAAAAATCCTGATAAATTTCATTCAACAGGTCCATTTGAAATAGAAACTGGAAAATCTAAAAAAGCTAAGTCAAAAGATTACTCAAAAGTTTTTGGTGATAAATTGGTAAGCTTGGCAGAAAAAAATAAAAAGATTGTAGCTATAACAGCATCTATGAAAGATGGAACAGGGTTAAAAGATTTTGCAGAAAAATTTAAAGATAGATTTTTTGATGTTGGAATAGCAGAACAGCATGCGATAGGCATGGCAGCAGGAATGGCAACAAATGGAATTATTCCAGTTGTCCCAATATATGCATCATTTTATCAAAGGGGTTATGACCAAGTTATACACGATGTGTGTATGCAAAACTTACATGTAGTTTTATGTTCAGATAGAGCTGGAATTGTAGGTGCGGATGGCGAGACACATCAAGGAATTTTAGATTTATCATTTTTTAATATAGTTCCAAAATTGGTTATTATGGCACCAAAAAACTTTAAAGAATTAGAAGATATGTTAGAGTTTGCTATAGATTATAATGGACCAATTTATATAAGATATCCACGTGGTGGAGAAGAAAGTACAAAGATAGATAAAGAAGAAAAAATTGAACTAGGTAAAGCTGAAAAATTAGCAGAAGGAAATGATTATACTATAGTTGCGCTAGGCAAGATGGTTCAAAGAGCATACGAAATTTCAAATATCCTAAAAAAAGAAGGGATAGGAGTAGGGGTAATAAATGCAAGATTTTTAAAGCCTTTTGACGAAGAAAATATTATTAGCTGGATAGGAAATTCTAAAGTTATAACAATTGAAGACAATATTATAAAAGGTGGATTAGGAAGTACTGTATTAGAGGCTCTAAAGAAATACCATAAAACGAATGAATTAAAAATGCTGGGATATCCAGATGAATTTATAAAACAAGGTACAGTAGATGAAATAGAAAAGGATTATAAACTAGATGTAGAAAGTATTTTAGATATGATTAGAAAATGGAGTAATTATGAATAAAAAAGAATTATTAGAGGGACATAATAAAGAAGAACAAATACTTATTTCCAAAATGATAGATAAGATGGAAGAAGCAAAGCAAAAAAACAAACTAACTAATACAGATTTCTTAGATGGATATCAAATAAGAATATGTACAGAAATTTTAAATAAAGCTAAATTTAATAATTATATTTTCTTTGGAGGATATGAGGAAGCAGAAAGAAAAATCATAGTATTTTATCCAGATAAGTTTAAATTTATTATAGAAGATAAAAAATATATGAATAAGTTATGTGCAATAAGAATAAGTTTACCTAATGAATTATATGGTACATATACGCATAAAAATTATTTAGGTATGATAATGAAATTAGGAGTTGTACGAGAAAAGATTGGCGATATTTTAGTTAAAGAAAGTGGAGCAGATGTAATAGTAATGCCAGAGATCGTTAAATATTTATTAACTAATTTAAGTGAGCTTAAAAGGTTAAGAAAAGCGGACATAAAAGAAATACAAATTAACGAATTAGAAAAAGTAGAAATAAAAACAAAAGAATATAATATAATTGTTTCTGCATTAAGGCTAGATAATATAATAGCTGAACTTGCTAAAACTTCTAGAATGCAAGCAAAAGAGCTAATAAACCAAGAGCGAGTATTTGTAAATTTTAAAAACGAAATAAAACAAACAAAGCTGCTAAATGAAGGTGATTTAATATCAATTAGAGGCAAAGGAAGATTTAAAATTAGTGAAATTATAGGGAATACTCAGAAGGGTAGATATATATTGAAAATAGAAAAATATGTATAAAATGTAAAGAATTGAGAAAGAATACTTGAAAAGTATTCTTTTTTGTTATAGAATGACTATGATCAATTAGTAGGTCAAATTTTTACATGCCTATAAGGCAAAAAAGAAATGGAGGAATTATAATGTCAATTAAAGTAGGTTTTAACGGATTTGGAAGAATTGGAAAATTAGCATTCCAAGCAGCTTTAGAGAAAGGTGATGCAGTAGATATCGTTGCTATAAACGATCCTTTTATAACTGCAGACTACATGGCATATATGGTAAAATATGACACAATGCATGGAAGATTTAATGGAACAATTGAATCAAAAGAAAATGTTTTAGTAGTAAATGGAAAAGAAATAAAAGTATATAATGAAATGGATCCTCACAATGTACCATGGGGAGAATTAGGAGTAGAATATGTATTCGAATGTTCAGGAGTATTTACAACAATGGAAAAAGCACAAGCACACTTAGATGCTGGAGCTAAAAAAGTTGTTATAAGTGCACCTTCAAAAGATGCTCCAATGTTTGTTATGGGTGTTAACAACGAAACATATGATCCAAGTATGAACATTGTTTCTAACGCATCTTGTACAACAAACTGTTTAGCACCACTTGCTAAAGTAATTCATGACAATTTTGGAATTAAAGATGGTTTAATGTCAACAGTACATTCAACAACTGCAACACAAAAAACAGTTGATGGAGCTTCTAAAAAAGATTGGAGAGGTGGACGTGCTGC
>OGQB01002413.1_pt1 | contig 13760 bp, 10 predicted proteins | sample 1553071 | NCBI WGS metagenome assembly OGQB01 (sample SAMEA2580284, study PRJEB22360) | human gut metagenome | biome: human gut; feature: human-associated habitat; material: faeces | place: Denmark | collected 2008/2010
GGGTTACATAATATGCGATGATAAGGGCGTTTATTATCCGATTGATGTGAGAAAAAATGATATAGCCATATTGGAAGGAACTTATAATTGCATAGAGGATGAATTAAAGAAGGAATTGGTGCCATATAATATAAAGATCGAACCAGCAGAGGTATGGAGTCCTTTCTTTTTTCGTTGGCAGTTCATGTGTGATTGGAATGTTTTTGAAACTTGTGGAGATTTTATAAATATAGCCTCAAAAATAATAGGAAATGAGAGGCTGATGAAGAAGATTATTGATGACAAAATCGATTATGTCCTTCCAGTAAATTATAAAGAATTATCTCAAATGGTACGAGGCTTGAATAAATTATTTGGAGTTGAATTTTATAATAAGGATTATTACGAAGAGATAAACTATTTATTTGATTCGCTTGTGAATGGATACCATATAAATATGTCTACAGAAGAAGTTGAGATGTATTGTTATCAATTATGTAATTACGTTTTGAAAAGAATAGAGGGAGAACATGTATAATTCGGGAATAGGTACACCTTATTGGTTTGAATGGGAAATTGGAATACTAGAATGCTTGAATATGCTACAAGATACATCAATTGAATCAGTAATACTTCAATCAACTGATTTTCAGGCATTAGATGATGTCGTAGTAAATTATAGTGATAAAAGCATTTTAAATATTCAAGTAAAACATACAGATGAAGATGCTAATTTCACATATTCTTTTTTAGCTTCTGGGAAAAAGCCTTTACTGAATGAGTTGGCTTTAGAATGGAAGAATAATAAAGATAATTATAATTTTAAAGGTATTCAAATTGTAACAAATAAAAAATGGGGTCCGCAGGAAACAGATGGAAAGTGTTCAATGGATGACTTTATTTCCAAGGTGTTTCCATGCTTACAAGATAATTATAATTATACTTCGGCAAAGCCTAATGAGCAGAAGGCTATCGAATGGTACAGAGAAAATTTGGAGATAAATTTAGATTCAAATGAGGCGGCGTGTTTCACTAAAATTTTCTCTTTTAGAAAAGAGTCGTGTCTTGCTGATGTGGAAGAAAAAATACGTGTGAAGATTGGCGAAATACTAGGAACAGATAATAGTGATGCGATAGATTTTTGCTTAAATAGTCTTCTTTCTAAATTGAATATATGGGCAACATCAAGAAGAGAGAAGCAGGAAATAACAAGAGAAAATGTATATGGAGCATTATGCTATACCGAGCCGGATGTTCCTTCATATGAACTATGTCCAGAAAAACCGATACTTCCTTCTCGACAACGGTTTGGGGAGACCTTTATAGATGACATTAAAAAGAATAGTAATCATATCATATTCTTAGAAGGATTACCGGGCTGTGGAAAAACAAATTTTATAAGTTATTTATCACAGATGAATGAGTCTATAGTTGATTTTAGATTTTACACATATCTCCCAGTAGATGGTTCATATAGTGATGATGAAGGCTTTTATTTGGGTAATATTTTGTGGAGAAGTATTCTCGTACAGCTTAAGAAAAAATTTGAAGAGAATAATTTATTATCTGTTGTAAAGTTTCCACTTATATACCAATTTATGTCTGTTTCTGAAATGCGGGAAACGGTAATACATTTCCTACCGGAATATGCAAAATGTATAGGAAGGCCTTGCTACTTTTTTATAGATGGATTAGATCATGCTGCAAGATCAAAAGATGCACGAAATTCATTTTTATCTCAATTGCCAAGACCAGAGGAAATCGGGGATGATTTTTATTTTGTCTTGGTCGGACAGCCTATAAATGATGGTTATCCGTCTTGGATGAAAGATAATAAAGGTATTACATATTACAGCATGCCGGCTTTGGATACAGATGATGTTGTTATATTATTAGAGCAAAGCGGTGTAGCAGAGAATACAGTCGATATGGAAAACTTGGCGAAAACCGTTATTTCAGTTATTGGGAACAATGTTCTTAATATAATATTTGCAATTCTGGAATTGAAGAAAATGGTATTGCCACTTTCCTTCGAGGCAATAGAGAAGGAACTAAATAGTAGGTTTTTAAATAAACAAATTGATAAATATTACGAATGGATTATTAGTTCGCAGGAAAAAAGCCTTTTGCTATACAAAATTGAGGCAATTATGGCGTTTTCAAGTAAACGTATTAACGCTTATGATGTGGCTCAAATGTGTGGAGTTGAACACGACGAGGCGGCGTTTGTTTTAAATGGCTTATATCCAATTATTGTATGTGAAGGCGATAGATACTTCGCTTTTCATAATGATGTAAGGCTTTTTTTACAGAATGCAATTATTCACAATTCAAATATAAAAGGAATTACCGAATCAATAATTAATCGAATTAAACAGGATAGAGAATTATGGAAATATCGATATGATATCTCTTTTAATTTACTAGTATCTTGTAAGGCCACTGATGAGGTGTTGAAACTGATTGATGTTGAATATGTAATGGATTCAGCATTATATGGGATATCGTTTGATAGGATACTTCAGCAGTTTATACTAGCGCACCAATTGCCAATGGATAATCTTGAAGAAGTATGCATACATTCAAGTGCAGTGTCTCTTTGTTTGGCACAGTATGCAAATTGCATACAGTATTATGCAAAAGAATCGGATTATTTTGAAGCACAAAGTATCAACAAAAAGACTAAAGCGGAAAAATATTGTTTGAATGTTAAAAATGATATAGAGCAAATCATTTTAGATATTGATTTTGCTGCTAAGGCTGGATTTGAACGAGGACATAAACTTTTCGATGAATACCTCAGTGGATATAATATAGAGGCATTGTTAAGCGGGGAGCTAAACAAAGAAACGCTTGTTAAGGCAGGATATATATTTCGATGCTATGGTGCAGATTATATGGATGCTCTTACTGGAAATTCTAACGATTATGTTTATTTTGTAGATGGATGGTTAGATGCCAGTGTAAGTATTACATCAAAAGAAGATATCAGGCAAACATTCACTTTTAAATGGTATAATCCAGATTCATTGTATGCATATATTCATCAGATTACAGAAGAAAAGAATCTTGAAAAAGAATCATTTGACGAATTGTTGAATATTCTTTTAGGAATGTCTGCATCTATAGAAATAATTATAGAGATTTGCACATATGGACTGTTAAACTCATATAAATGCGAAGCTGGGATAGAATATATTGGCAACCATTTAAGTGATATTATAAAAATAGATAGAGATTATAAATACGAAGATTTAAGAATAATTTCTTTGATTAAGGCTAACTTGTGCCTGTTTGGTAGGATTGAGGAATCGTTAGTTGAAAAATGTTATAAAGAAATATTGAATCTAACTCATAATGGTGAATCACAAAGAGGTTATAAACCAGCATTGGCACAGTATGATATTGCAAAGCATGTTAGTGAACAATTTTATTCGGTGGACAGAAATGATGTATTATCTAAAGATGATATCTTTTCATTGATTTATTTTGCGGATAAGTACGGTGCTGGATCTGCTCATGATTGTAATGGATATACTGTTATGAGATTTTTACGTAAAGTATTGGTGAGCTTTTCCGAGCATAACCCCAAGGCAGGAATTATCGATACTATTTGTAAAGCGGTTGTTCAATGTTTGGAATGGGATAAGACTCGATTTATTCCGGAGTTTAACAGGTTGTTCTGTATATCAAATGCGCATGCTGATTTTCTAAAAGTTGCAGAATATTGGTGTGGCGAAGATGGAGTGGCTTGGAGATCAGAATATGATGAGATGGAAGATTTATGTAAAAACATGATACCTGCATTAGAATACTTTGGAGAAAACAAGTTTATAGAGGAAGTACGTGAAAAACAGAAATATAGAATGTTTGGCTATGTGGGAAGAAAAGACTATTCGTTAAATGGTTTACTTGATTGTTATAAAAAACTTCCTCTGAATGAAGAAAAATTATGCTGTTATGGCATGAGACTGTTTTACGTTTCAAATTTAGCGGATTCTATTGGTGATAATAGGTTTTCAAGTGAAGTTGACCGAGAGTTGCTAGAGGATGCCGTTAAATTGGGGTACAAGTACTGTAATGCATTATTTGAACTAAAAAATACTCCTAAAGATTTAGTTTATTGGAGAATGAAAGTTCTTGATTCTCTATATTGCAATATAGATTTGATTTCTGATGATTCTGAATTAATTGCGTTATACAGACTTACAAATTCATGGATTAAAGAGTATATAGAGAATGATAGAGAATACAATCGATTGGAAACCTTAAGAAGTTACAATTATGAAATTATTTCTCGCATTTCAAGTTCTGAAATTCGGGAAAAGCTTATGGCAAAAGGATTGTATGATAAAGCGGAACATAAAGATTTCTCTGTAGAAACAGGAAGGGACTATAATCTCGAAATTATCAATCTTTTAAAAGAAGATGGATATAATGAAAAGGCGGAAGGAGTAATTCTTACACAAATAGATAAAAGAGAAATCGGATTACATAAGCTGATTATGGAGGCAGGAGATATTATCGCCAAAAAACATATGGAAGAATATGTAAATAGATGTGTTGTTAAATTTATTCTATCTGAAAGCAAGTATGGTTATATAGGCAGCGGAATTAGCGATGTATTTGAACGTTATTATGAAATGTTCAATGATAATACATGGAATCTTTTATTTGAAAATATAGTAACTCGATTCGCAGAAAGTGATTATGGCATAATTGCCTCGTTGTGGGGAGATTTTACAATTTTCTCAATTTATTATCTTTCAAGAATAGATAAAGATAAAATAAAAGCTTTATTCGATTGTTTATGTAAAACACATGAAAGTCTTTCTTCGGCGAATGGAAGAGTAAAAATAAAAGAAGAAAAACTGATATTGGATGAGAATATTACGTCGCTCTCTGATATGGTAAATTTTCAGCTTAATATATGACTTTGGGTAAAATACTTATTCTTAGAAAGGAGGGATTTTGTGCCAAAGCAGAAAAAAGAAGGCTTGCTGATTATTCGACTTCAGAGATGGTAAAGCTTTGCGGAATGAAAGCCAGCAGTACTTTTGAAAACAAAAGAGATAAAGTCTTTGAGAGATATGAAATAGATCCAACTCTTTTTAAAATGGATTCTAGCATTGAGGGAGGAGAAAACTTTTATCCTGTTGTTTGTGCTGAATTATTGGCAATTCTAATAAAAAATTGGGATAAAAACCCTTCAAGTAGAAAAAATGCTAACAGAGATAATGTTACAGTGACTCAGATTTGTGATTTTTATAGGGCATTATTAAAAGATGTAGATGATCTTCCAAAAGAATTGAGAGGACTTATATATAAATCTTGCCAGAGTCATTTTACTACAAAGTGTCTTGTAATATGGGCGGAAAGAGTAGTAAATGGATTGGCATTATTTACAGAAACGCATATGGATCAACCAGAGGAAAATATAGGTACTCAAAATGTTGGTCTAGACGTTGGCTTGGCAGAGTTGATTAAGGCTATTGCATTAGAGATGAATAGCGATAAGGAAGAAATACAGTATGAGTCTATAAAAGATGAGGAATCTGATGTTGGCGCTGTAAGGGATGTGTATTACAAAATGGTACAGTCATGGTATGTCTCGTCAGAGTTTGAAGAATATACAACAAATACATATTCCAAAGGAGCTTCTGCTTGGAAAAACTGGGCCGAAAAAATTGAATCTGGCGAGATGGAGGGTAAAGATGCAATTGTAGCATTTTATGAGAAGCAACTTGCGGAAGCAAAACTAGAAGTTATGGCATTGGAGCAGCGTTTAGAGGCAATAAAAAATGACGAGCCAGCTATTTTTCCGGTGACTGCTGAGGAAATAGAGGATATTAATGATGCGTACGTAGAGTATTTCGGTGATAAGTATGGTAAGCAGACTGATAACCATCGGTATGCAGATGTATATATTGGGCAGATGCTATGGGCATTTTTAACCCAAGAAAATTTTTAAATTTCGTACTTAAGTATTTTGGAGAAAAACGGTGCTATCCTTAACTTACAAAAAAGAGAAAGGAGCACACTAGTATGATTTATTTTTTGTCTGAATCAGAAAAGAAAACTGCCATTAAAGAATATGCTGGTCGTCAAAAGACAATTAGACAGCTTGCACAAAAATATGGCGTCTTGTATGAAATAATGCGACGAATAATGGTTAACGCTGGATACTCGAATGGGTTGAAAGTAAGGTGAAATATGAGTGCAACCGGCTGTCCATTTATTAGGACAGCCGGTTTGTTACCATAAGAATTGTTTTTTGCAAGACCTTTTTGCATAAAATTGCAAAAACTTTTTGTAGGTCGTTGCAGCTGCATTTTGTAGGTAATTGCAAGCCCGGCTGGCAGTCATGGTACCTGCCAGCTATTTAAAAGGGCATTGCAGACATTCTTTAAATATTTTGCCTGCGTAGAAGCAGACTTTACTTTAGGGCAATTTACCCATTCTGACTGTTGATCTTTGAAAGTGTTTCATTAATGCTGGATTCCCGTAATCGGTTATTGACACCAGGAAACAGGATCAGTTCTACATGATGGGTCAGCCTGCCGATCAGTGCCGTTGTCATCCGCTGGTCGTAAAGAACATTCACCCATTGGGAGAATTCCAGGTTTGTATTCAGGATGACAGATTTCTGCTCGTGTATCTCAGACAGATAATCAAACAGAAGCTGCGAACCGTTCCTGTCATATGGAACATAGCCGAATTCATCCAGAATCAGGATCTGTGCGCTGTTTAATTTCTTTTTCAACGTACTGAGCGTACCTTTTCCCTGACTTTCAGAAAACAGGTTGATCAGTCCTGCAGTGCGATAGAATCTGACTGGGATCTCCTGATTGCAGGCCGACATCCCGATCAGTATTGACAGCATCGTTTTGCCGGTTCCCGTACCTCCATACATGATGACATTTTTTCCGGCATGATAAAAATCCAGGTCAAGTAGGCTTTGAAAACTGATACCATCAGGAAAATCAATTTCATCTGTTTTGAATTCTTCTGCCCGGTATCTGCGTGGAAAACCAGCTGTATTAAGATATTTGCTTTTTCTTTTTTCAATACGGTAGCTGATCTCATTTTCCAGAAGGTTTAACAGATACTTTTGTGGGGTATCTCCTTCCAGCGTAAGTGCCTGTCCGGCAAAGTTCGTGGACAGCCTCAGCTGCTTACAGCATTGCGCAATAGAATTTTCTATTTCAGCCATGATTGAAGGCACCTCCTTTGTGTAGGGCGGCATCCAGTTTCTGAAGATCATTTCTAAAGGGAATGATCCTTTGTTTTGGAATATCAGGCCCGGAATCCAGAGGCGGCAGGACTGGAACATCCGCATAAGTCCGCCTGTACAGGGTTTCAAGACTATCTGGATCAGTCGCATTCATGCGTACAGCCTCGTTGACAGTATTGACTGCACTGGTAAATCCGGTACGTTCTGTAAGCTCTGCAAGTACCTTAAGGATACGCCCACGGTCCTTGCTTTCGCAGCTGTCCATATACAACCGCATGGTTTGCGGCATCATATCGTAAATGCCGCTGTTACGCAGGGAACGTGGCTTCCTAGCTATATAGGCAAGATACGGTACCCAGTCCATGCTTTCGTGGTCGCTTCCGTAAAGCCGTTTGTGGCGTACAATTTCATGCATATCCTGATCCAGGACAGTCACGGATGCTGATGTGATCTTCAGGTTTACAATAGATTCACAGAAGACAGGAGATGCTGAATAACGATGCTTTCCTGCATCCAGGGTGAACTTTCCGTATTTATCTGTTTTCGCAGTTATATAGTTTGCTGTGTCGAATGGGACGGAGGGAAGCGGGCGCAAATGCGCAACATCTTCTTCAAAAAGTTCACGGATGAAGCGACCATTGCCGTCCTCATAATGTTCACGCTGCATATCTGTTTCGCAACATACCAGAAATTGCTTATTTTGCTCTGTAAGGTCATCAAACCTGGGGATTGGGACAAGATGGTTACGGCGCAGGTAACCTACTTTATTTTCCACATTTCCCTTTTCCCATCCTGACTCAGGGTTCATGAACAGGGGATTGATCCGGTAGTGTTCGCAGAAACGCTGGAATCGTTCTGTTATGTTCCGGCCGCCACCTTTTATGATCTTCGTTACAATAGTCCTTGTGTTATCGAACCAGATCTCAGTGGGCACGCCGCCTATGTGCTCAAATATGGCAACCAGACTTTCCAGCAGGCATTCCATGTTTTCTCCATAATTAAGCTGGAAAAAGCCGCCGTTACTGTATGGGAAGCTGAGTACAAGATATTTTGCTTCGTGGTGGAGTTTCCCATTTTCGTAAAAATCTGCTGTACCGAAATCGGCCTGTGCTTCACCTGGTCTGTGCTCAAGAGGAATGTAACCAGTTGTTTTGTTAAGATTGAGTTCTTCTTTCCGTTGTCTGACGTAAAGAGCAACCAGTCTGTAGCTGCAGGAAAAATCTTGGTTTTCGCTTTTCAGACGCTTGTAGATCCTTTTGGCAGTATGGCGCTGTTTTCGTGGAGCGAACTTATCCGCTTCCATCCAGCTGTCAATCTGCGGTTTAAAAGGATCAAGTTTGGAACTATGCTCCTCATTCCTAAGAGGAGCTGGTGGTGGACTGCTAAAATCTTCCATATCCACATATTTGCGTACTGTACGCCAGTCGCAGTTCATGATGATTGCAATTTCGTTCAGATTTTTCCCTTGCTCATAGAAGAGTTCTCTGATACGATGAATCTGATCCATTGTAGTCATACTCCTTTTCTCCTTATCTTTGATGTTTTGGCTTACAACAAAGACAAGGGTAATTGATTATCTGTATGTCTGCAATGGATTTTTGCATTAGATCCAACTTAGGAGCTACCATCCGGCGCCGCCTGTTCCTAGGATTCTGATGCTTTGCAATTACCTACAAAATGTAGCTGCAATCACCTACATTTTTGTTTTGCAACTTTCTACATTTTTATTTTACAACAAACATAGAACGCTTTATGATAAGTATGAGTCATTTGCTTCAAATCCTTTATTACTAAATATTATGTTGCTTACATTTCAAAAACATGCATCTATACCTGAAAGATTGAATGATTTTTATGATGAAGCTTTTGTTACATTATTTAATGTTCATGATGCAACAAAAGATTCATATGTTAGAGACATAAGAAGCGGATTAGGGTGTGAGGATTTTAAACTTGTTTTTTCGTATATATGTTTTAAATCATATTTTAATGGAGAATTTCAATTTTCTGAATCACGTATAAGATTTTATATACAACAAGCAAAGGAAAAATTTGATAGGTTTAATTTTACTGTTGAGAATTTTCAGGAGGATTTAACCCAGTCTGTATGTATGCTTGTAAAAGAAGGAGGAACTTATCGTTTCTCGCATCGTTCTTTTCAAGAGTATTTTGCGGCATGGTATACATGCAAACTAGTTGATGATGTACAGGCAAAATTATTATTAAATTGGATACAAGAGTCGGATTCTGTATTTTCGGATTCTTATTTTACTATGCTATTTGATTTGCAAAGTGAAAAGGTAAATAAGATAATTTTATGTCCTATTTTGAAAGAAGTTAAGAAATTGTATTTGCAATATGGTTTCTCAATAGACTTATTAAACATTCTTTTTAAAGGTATGAAATTTACGAAACGTTTAAATGGAGAGGAAATGCGTTATAGTACATCCTTAACTATAAAAAATCAATATTTGTGTTATGGATTAATGCTAAACAATCGATTAAATATGTTTCCATATTCGGATAATAATGATAAACAAGAAAAGCAGATATTTGAAAAAATGGAAAAATATATGGTGAATAAGAATCATAAAAGAAATGCTAGGAGTTTAAGCGCAACTTTTGATGAAGTATTAGAGGTTCTTAAGCCAGAGGAGTTACTTAAACATTTAGAGTGGTTTCAAAATCAAATTGAATTTGCAATACAAATTGTAGAAAAATATGATGATAGAAAGATAAGTAGAAAGAAAAAAGTTTCTACAATTTTAGAGGAATTATGATGGCTCCATTTTGGCTCTAAAAATTTTAGACGAGGTACATAAAAATGCAAAATAAGATGAATATGAAGAATAAAACGCACAAATGTGTACCGGGAAACAGCCAGATAAATCTCTCCGCCCAAGAGTTTGAGTAACGGACTAAAATGCCGAAAGCCTGTATTTATGCGGGTTTTCGGCATTTGTTTTATCGAATGGCTCTAGTTTGGCTCTATTTGTGGGGAGAGTAATAGCAAGATTAAGGGTAAACGGTAGAACCTGAGTACCTTTTTATTCACTTCAAGTTATGCCATAATCATACTCAACAAAATAACATAGTCAAAAAAGTTTAGTACTTAACTTTTTTAACTGACTATGATTCAGAGGAGGAATCTTATGGCTACGCAAACCAGCCTTGTAGCTCAGCAGGTGAGGATCAGACAATGGGCAGAACAGATCCGGAATTGTCAGAACCGTCCCAAAGGGATGGATGTTGAAACCTGGTGTACCCAAAATAATCTTACAAAAGCCAACTATTATTACCGTCTCCGGCGTGTCAGGCAGATATGCCTGGATCAGATGCAGGACACAGAAACCACTGCTTTTGTGGAACTGCCCGCACCTGCACCAGATCCAAAGAAAACAGATACTCCAAAAGAATCCGGTACATGCATTTCGGCAGGAACTCTGCCAATGATCCGTATTAAAAATACCAGGGGACTGTCAGCTGAGATATTTTCCGGTACTTCACCGGAAATGCTCTGCCATCTCATAAAGGCTTTTACCCATGCTGAATGATGCAGATGCTTCCGGATTTAAAAAGGTGTATCTGGCGATGGGATTTACGGATCTCCGTCGTGGGATCGATGGACTGGCAACGATCGTACGCTTTCAGTTTAAGCTTGATCCTTACGACAAAAATACACTGTTTCTTTTCTGTGGAAGAAGATGTGACCGGATCAAAGCACTGCTCTGGGAAGGCGATGGTTTTCTCCTTATGTACAAGAGACTCGATAATGGTGCATTCCGGTGGCCCCGTTCGGCAGATGAGGCAATGGCGATCACAGACGACCAGTACCGTATGCTGATGCAGGGACTGGAGATCGTTGCACGCCATCCGATCTCTGAGCTGAAAGAGACACCCCGCATTATGTAGCCTGTGCAAAATGCCGAAAATAAAAAAGTACCAAAACTGTAAAAATGATGTGTATCAACCGGATGAAAAAGGTTATCCACAAACAGTCTTTTCTCATTCCATTTGTTATCGTGTGAATAGAAAAACTGTTGTGGATAATACATCTGAAAAGCTGTAAAACAACGGCTTTCCAGATGTATTATCCACCGTCATTATGACGAAAGCCCATATCTGAAGGATTGGCGGAAATACAAAAATTCTGTTATAATCGGAATCAGTATAAAGACAGGAGTTCCGGTTATGACGATCAAGTACACAAAAGAACAACTGAATAAGTTTGATAAGGATCTGCTGATAGAGCTTTTTCTTGGGATGCAGGGACAGGTGGAAGAATTGTCCAGGCAAACGCAGGCCTTAAATGACAGGATGCAGCTGATGATGGAACAGATGGTCCTTTTCCAGAAGAACCGTTTTGGCAGATCCAGCGAAAAAATGGCGGATTCTGAACAGATACGTTTCATGGAAGTAGACGGGACTATCGTATTCTTTAATGAAGCAGAGGCAGTCTGCGACCTGGATGCACCGGAACCTGATGACCTGGAATTGAAAGCACCCAAAAAGAAAAAACAGCCAGGGAAAAAAGCGGCTGATATAGCAGGGCTGACAGTAAAACGTATTGATCACTATCTGAAAGAGGAAGAACTGACGGCTGAGTTTGGTGAAAACGGATGGAAACAGCTTCCGGATGCCATTTCCCGATGTTATCAGTTCATTCCGGCCAGTGTCGTGATAGAGGAACATCATATCGGCGTTTATTCCAGTAAACTGGATGAACACATGATAAAGGCACCCCATCCCAGAAATCTGCTTCATGGAAGCCTTGTATCCCCGTCCCTTGCTGCGGCAGTCATAAATGGTAAGTATGTAAATGCGGTACCTCTCTACCGTCTTGAAAAAGAATTCGAAAGGTACGGGCTTGCCATTACCAGACAGAACATGGCGAACTGGATGATCCGTCTTGGGGAAGAATATCTGGGAACCATGTATGATTATCTGCATAAACTTCTGTATGATTATCATGTGATACAGGCAGATGAGACTCCTGTACTTGTAAATAAGGACGGGCGTCCTGCCGGCAGCCAGAGTTACATGTGGGTGTACCGGTCCGGCTTTATGTACCGGGATCGTCAGATCATCCTTTATGAATACCAGAAAACGCGTAATGCATCCCATCCCCGGGAATTCCTGAGGGATTACACCGGGATCTGTGTTACGGATGGGTACCAGGTATATCATACATTGGAAAAGGAGCGTGAAAATCTGAAGATTGCAGGCTGCTGGGTTCACTGCAGGCGCAGGTTTAACGATGCACTGGAAGTGATACCCAAAGCACACCGAAAGGAATCAATCCTGCATCTGATCATGAAACAGATACAGGCCATTTACCGGGAAGAGGGAAAACTGTCTGATTTTTCTACGGAAGACAGGCTTATGCAGCGTCAGCTTGTGGTAAAACCACTGGTGGATGCTTTCTTTGCGTACCTGAAACAGAATGAACCTAAGATTCCAAAGAACGGTAAAATACGGGAAGCATTTACATATGCACTGAACCAGGAAAGCTACCTGAAAGTCTTTCTGGAAGATGGGGATGTTCCAATAGACAACAATGCCAGCGAACGTGCGATCCGTGGATTCTGTATAGGGAAGAAAAACTGGGAGATGATCGATACGGTCAATGGAGCCAATAGTTCAGCGATCATCTACAGTATCGCAGAAACTGCAAAGGCGAATAACCTGAAACCTTTCGATTATTTCGAATATCTGCTTACGGAGATTCCCAAACATGTAGATGACAAAAACATAGATTTTCTTGCAGAACTTCTGCCATGGTCAGATATGTTGCCCGAAAACATTAGAAAGCCGCAAAAAGCCAGCGGAAAATAAACAGACCGCAAAAGCGGTCTGCTATTTGTCAAGGTACTCGTATTCTACCGTTTACGATTGTTTCAAAATATTATATAATTTTGAAGGCTATGATTTCGAAACATCATCATCTAATCGTGCTCCGCAATTATGACAAATACTTTGGGAAGACCATTTAAAATTTAATAATTTTTTGCAGTGCGGACATCGTAAAAAGGTAAATCCAAAAATAATGTCAATAATTATAAGAAATATAGATACATAAATCATTTCTTTGTGAATTGAATTAAAAAGGGGAATGTTTGAAGCAAAAACAATTATTACTACTAACAGCGCAATAGCATTAAGTATTTGTCTGCATTTCTTTAGATTCATTAAGTACACCTCCGTGTATTATAATTTTTTTTATAATACCATACAGGTGTAAAATCTAATAACGTGATAACGTAAAAATGTGTAAAAAAACAAGTAAAATTATTCTTCATAAGTTAAATTAGTATGGTGTTCATGATAGAATGGTTTGGCAACATACAACAAAAATATTGACACCATATACGATACCATATATAATAAATGCAGGAGGTATAAAGAATGTCAAAATGGGATAAACTGATAACACGTATATGCAATTTATCGAAAGACCTCCGGTTTGATGAGCTGCGGAAAGTATTGGAAAGCTACGGATATGAAATGAATGCACCGAGAAGCGGAAGCAGTCATTATACATTCAGAA
>OGQB01002424.1_pt1 | contig 13697 bp, 17 predicted proteins | sample 1553071 | NCBI WGS metagenome assembly OGQB01 (sample SAMEA2580284, study PRJEB22360) | human gut metagenome | biome: human gut; feature: human-associated habitat; material: faeces | place: Denmark | collected 2008/2010
AGGAAAGATGGAATATATCCGGTTGTTCGGGAAGGTTATCGAACTTATGAAGAACAGCAGAAAATATTAGATGATAAGATAAAGGCTTATATAAATGAAGGATATTCACAGTCAAGAGCAGAAAGAACTGCTAAGGAATGGGTAGCTTTGCCCGGAACAAGTGAACATCAATTAGGCATTGCAGTTGATATTAATGCTGATAAATCAAAGAGCTCAAATGATGAGGTATATACGTGGCTTGCCGCAAATGCACATAATTATGGTTTCATATTACGGTACCCACAAGGGAAACAGGAGATTACAGGGACAAGCTATGAGCCATGGCATTATCGATATGTAGGAGTAGATGCGGCACGAGAAATTTATGAAAGAGGAATATGTCTTGAAGAATATTTTGAGCAATAGATTGGGGAGTGAGGATTATAGCTAAGTTACTGTTGCTTTCACTTGAGGAAGATGAAGAAGTAGTATTAAATGCAGTTATGTCTGCATTGGGAAGTTTTGAAAATAAAACACAGTTAAAAGAAGAAATAGCGTGTGAAAAATTAGCCTTTGCAGGAATGGAAATAGATGCATCAAAACGGTTAGTATATCGTGGTGAGAAAGAAGTAAATATTACGTTTACAGAATTTGAAATATTGCATTTATTAGCAAGGAATCCAGGCAGAGTGTTCAGCAAGGAGCAGATTTATGATATTGTCTGGAACGAACCGTACTCTGGCGATTACAACATTGTGATGACGCACATTCATCATATCCGGACAAAACTCGAAGATGATCCGACCCATCCTTTTTACATTCAGACTGTATGGGGCGTTGGTTATCGGTTCAATAAAAATGCAAGCAGCGAACTATAATTTAGAACGCTGCTTGTTTTTTAATCAGGATATGTATAGGTTGAGTTGGCTGTCAGAGTTCTTCCCCAGTTGTGTTCTTCCCGGAGTACCCGCAGCACATGAATTTCTTTCTCAGATTCTTTCACAATATAGAAAATGATGGAAGGCGGGAACGGTTTTTTATAAATAACATAACTTCGATACCAGAACTATGTTTTGGGGAACATACTGCCCATATATCCCAACTTTGTCATTTCATTTTTTATATCATTTTGGAAACGGTCAGCTCGTTCCCGTCCAAAGTCAGCTTCAATATAATCTGTAAGATCGGTCACGTCATAGATGGCTTCCCAGGTCAAAATAACTTTATACTCGTGCATTTCTTCTTATATCCCGCAATTCTGTGATTTTTCTAAAGGCATCCTCAAGTGGCAATTCTCTTTTGGCTTCCATGTCATCAATGCCTCTATCTAGCATCCGCAGAAGATGAGTGTCATTTTCTTGTTTTTGATTCAGTCGATCCATTGCTGTAAATTCCATAATATCACTCCAATCATACTGTATTAATTAGTGTATGCGGTTCCAGTGTTTCTACTCATAGCTTATCATAAAATGAAGATTCTCACGATCAAAATTTGCACATCCCTGCCCGATCCGGGCAATCTGTTCCCATAAAGAAAAAAACTCTCAACATGTTGAGAGCCTTGGAAAATACTGCCTATTTCTGGTCACTTACGCCTAATAAATATTCACATGACACACGAAAAAACTCTGCAATAGCCACTACCTCATAGTCAGGTACAAACCGTGTGCCTTGTTCAATCCGCAAAATTGTCAGATCGTTAAAATCATGTCCGGCAAGCTGAAGCTGTTCGGCCAGTCCTTTTTGTGAGAGCTTTTTCTGTATTCTTAATTCTTTCACCCGTTTTCCAATCCGGTTTTTTGAATTTGTTTCCTTATCCCAGTAGATGATCATTCTATTCCTCAAAACTTTCTAAAGATGAAGTTGCATAGTTTTATATTACGGAATAAAATGATTCATATACTTCTAAAGATGAAGTTATAGAAAATATTCTTGTTGAAAATTATGGATAAATTGATAATACGGACTGTAAAAGAAAATACTGAAAAAGAAAGGCGGTAACACAAATGAACGTATTTTATGAAACTTTATCCGGGGTATTGGAAGAAATTCGTAGTGAGGGTATGGAAAGAGAGTATGTGATTCTTCCGGAGGATTTAAAAGAGGCAGAAGCAGAGCTGAAAACAGAACGTAAAAAGTTTGAAGCACTGCTTGAAAATCTGCAGGGGAAGAAAAAGGAGATTTTGGAAAGCTATATGAGCGCTGTTGAGCATGTTCATTTCAAAGAGGAGCAGCGAGCATATTATCAGGGGATTATGGATGGAGTATTACTGTTAAGCAGTCTCGGTCTTGTACCAAAAGGGAAAAATGTGGATGAGCTTATTAAAAAATTGAAGTGATGGAAAAGGTGGTGTGTGTGATAACATGCCACCTTTTCCAGTTCAGAAAAGTAAAGAAAAACTCAAATGAAAATTCAGATATTTTTGCTACTTTCTTGGATGGGTTTTTGATACGTCCTTAGATAAGCTTCGACAATCGCTAAAATGGTAGTAATTTGGTCTTCCGTACATTGTGTTAAATAGAGCTGGAGTCTTTTATAATCCAGATTTTCTACAAGCATATTCGGAAAGAAAAAAGGATCGGCAGAAATATTCAAGGCACGGATTAGCTTTGTAAATATTTCAAGGCTTGGAATATTGCCGCGATTTTCAATCTCTTTTATGTATCTTGTGGAAACACCGGATTTTTCTGCCAGTTCATCATACGTCAGTTTTTGCTCCATTCGTGCTTTCTTTAGGCGTAACCCTATTGCTTTATCAATTCGTTTTGTCTTTGCCATATAATAACCTCCACTTATAGTGTATAGTTCACAATCCGGAAAGAAAATGCATTATAAGTTCCCTAAATTAGAGGGGTATATTGCACTTTTGAACTTGGAGGGCAGACTTGCAAAATGGCATTCAAAAGAAATGGCTGCTTAATGAACGTACATTTGGGAGAAATTATTTGTCAGGATATTTTAAGAAGGTGATCAGGAAAACTTTTCTTCCGTGCAGGAAGGAAAATGCATAGGAATTATATTTTTACAAAAAGAAAACTATGATTTCAAAAGTGCATTATACGCCCCTGAATTGTGGGGGGAAAATAGCATAAGGGATATAAATAACGTCTGGTGGGTAGTTGCTCATGCAGGCGTTTTTTATATATTTGAAAATTCTTTAAAAAATTTTCACTTCCACCCGTACATCGGGAATAAGCCTACGGGACAAGAACGAAAGGGAAAAAGGTTTCGCTCTTGGACAGTTGGTACGGGAAGGAGGTGAATCTTATGGAGAAATCTACTTCCAGTGACGAACTGACGGTCAGAAATCAATTTGACCGGATCTGTAAAATGGCATTGAAGTCAGAGGTAACGGATTATATCAGACATCTGGTGTATCGCCAGAGGTATGAGATATTGTTTTCTGAAATGTCAAAAAAGGAGTTGGATCAGCTTTTTACTATGGATGAATACAATGCAGAAAGTCATTGCTTTCAAGTGCTTGGTTATGACATTGAAGTGAAAAGTACGTTGATTGCGGAAGCATTGCAGACACTTACAGAAAAGAAGCGGGATGTGATTCTGCTTGCATATTTTATGGGGATGAGTGATGCGGAAATAGCAAGAGAAATGAATCTTGTGAGAAGTACAATCAATGAACATCGAAAACGTTCGTTGGAGCTGCTGAAAAAAGTTATGGAGGAAAGTACAGATGAAAAATGAGTTTGAGAAAAAATTGCTGCCTTTCCATATTATTGAGGCAGCAACAATGGGCGATGTGGAGGCCATCAATGTGGTTCTGAAGCATTATGAAAGCTACATAAAAAGATTATCTACCAGAAAGCTGTATGATGAATTTGGACAGCTTCATTATTGTGTAGATGAAACTTTACGTCGGCGTTTGGAAACAAAACTGATTACAAAGATTTTGAAGTTTAAACCGGTTCCCTATGGAACAGATCAAAGTGAAGAAAGCAGTAATTAAAGTTTGAGAACAGCACGACAGCACTTATAAGGCAGCTCCTTTATCCCTTTCAGGAGCCGGATAGATAAGTGCATCGCACCTTGAAAATTGAATATGGTCAATCCTGCAAGGACGTATGGAACAGTTGAGCCAGATAGCAGATACGCCATGACTGCCTGTTTCTGAACTTCCCGACAACTTGTCGGGAAGTCGGGGAATGAAAAGCGAAGAAATACTGATTCGGGTATTGAAGCAAAGGTACGAGCGAGAATTATGCTGTTATAAGCAGAGGATAGGAACTTTGCGGCCATGATGCTGTTTTTGATAATGATACTTCCGGCAATAGTCCGGTCTGAAGAAGATGGTGCAATTCCAATGGGGCCACACCTGATGGCCACTTGCAGGATTATTTTAAATGTCTGCCAATAAAAGGACATTTTTAATAGGAAGTGTTTTTTTATTGGTAGACATATCAGGTAAGTGATAGAGGAGGTTATTTAAATTGCAGCAAAAGGTTAACAGAAAGAAATTTGTTCGTTATAAAGAGGGTGCAGAGATGTACAGTATGTGCCAAACTAAATTTGAAAAGATGGCGAAAGATGCCCATGCAGTTTATAAGCTGGATAAATTAGTTCTTGTAAACTGTGAAATATTTGAAGCATATTTGGAAACTTTTCGTTTAGAAGATTAAAGAGTTTTTGTATGACAGAAAAAGCTTGACTTATTGTAAAACAAAAAGTATAATAAGTATAGGTTATGAAGGAGGTGCATATGAGTGGCAAAAATGGGGCGGCCCAAGGCAGAATCCCCAAAACAAAAACTTGTGAGCGTTAGGCTGACAAAAGAAGAACACGAAAAATTATCAGAATATGCACAACAGCGTAATCTGACATTAACACAAGCTGTTAAAAGAGGTATTGAATCATTATACAATACCGTAAGTTAGCATACAGAATCTCTTTACTATGTAAAAATAGGAAAGAGGTAGAAAGTGGCTAAAGCAAGAAAAGATAACAAAGGCAGAGCGTTGCGAAAAGGCGAAAGTCAGCGGAAATCCGATAATATGTATATATATGTGTATGTTGATCCTTTTGGAAAACGAAGATATAAGTATTCAATGGATTTGATAAAGCTGAGAGAAATAGAAAAGAGCCTGATTAAAGATCAACTGGATGGACTGGATGTATATGCAGCAGGAAAAGCGGATCTAAATTTTGTGTTTGACAGGTATATTTCAACGAAAACTGATTTAAGGCGAACTACATATACCAATTATACTTATATGTATGATCGTTTTGTCAGACCAGAATTTGGAAAGAAGAAAATAGGTACGATTAAATATTCTGATGTATTGTATTTTTATCTTCATTTGATAAATGAAAAACATTTACAGATCAATACACTGGAAATAATTCATACGGTGCTTCATCCAACGTTTCAGCTTGCTGTCCGGGATGAAATTATCCGCAATAATCCATCTGCTGGTGTAATGGCAGAAATAAAGAAGAAGCCAGGGAAAAATCACGGCGTTCGGCATGCATTAACGGTAGAGCAGCAAAGGGCATTTATGAATTATATGGCAAATAATCCTGTGTTTTGCAAATGGACACCCTTATTTACAGTATTACTTGGAACTGGATGTCGGATAGGAGAAGTAATAGGTCTCCGATGGGAAGATATTGATATGGAAAAACGTCTGATTGACGTTAATCATAGCGTAACCTATTATGCCAGAAAAACAGATACAAGAAAATGTGAATTTGCTGTTTCTTTGCCAAAAACGGAGGCAGGTATTCGAGTGATTCCTATGATGGATGCTGTATATGAAGCTTTTCGAGAGGAATATGAATACCAGCAGGAGAATGGTTTTAACGTGATAGAACTTGATGGTATGACCGGATTCATCTTTAGTAACCGGTTTGGAAATCTTCATAATCCACAGTCAATCAATAGAACTATTCGACGTATATCGGAAAGTTATAATGCAGAGGAAGTGTTAAAGGCTAAAAAGGAAAGGCGCCAGCCAGTTATAATTCCACACTTTTCGTGTCATCATCTTAGACATACTTTTTGTACAAGATTCTGCGAAAATGAAACGAACATTAAAGTGATTCAGGCAGTTATGGGCCATGCAAACATTGAAACAACTATGGACATATATGCTGAAGTCACAGATATGAAAAAAACAGAGGCAATAGAAAAACTATCACACAAGCTTGATGTATTTTAGGAAAAGTTCTTTAGGAACTTTTCATGTACAACAAAGAAGTGTGGTATACAACAAAACTACAATAAATCCTGATTTTTAGATACTGAATAATACAGCATAATAAGGTATCATATTAGAGGGAAAAACCTTGAATACAGGATAATACGGAATAGCACGTTATCTCGTGCAACTTTCCCGACAATGAGATCTCTTGATGCTGACAAGGCTTCCTCAAAGTCAAAAAATGGCACTGATTCAGCACAGGCTGCACCTGTAGTTGAAGAGAAAATTGATTTCTCCAAGGTACAGATTGAGCCGCTGTTCACTGATTATGTAGACTTTGATACTTTCAGCAAGTCAGATTTCAGAGCCGTTAAGGTTAAAGAGTGTGTTGCAGTTCCGAAGAGCAAGAAACTCCTTCAGTTCACGCTGGATGACGGAACCGGCACAGATCGCACGATCTTAAGCGGAATCCACTCTTACTATGAGCCGGAAGAATTAGTTGGTAAGACACTGATCGCAATCACCAACCTTCCGCCAAGAAAGATGATGGGAATCGAGTCTTGCGGTATGCTGCTTTCAGCAGTGAATAACCTGAAGGATTCAGAGGATGAAGAACTGCATCTTCTGATGGTTGATAACCATATTCCGGCAGGTGCTAAGCTGTATTAATCCAGAAAATAAGGTGTATAAAGGGACACTTCTCTTTTGGTAGAAATACCAATGGAGAGTGTCTTTTTTGCGTTATAGGATATTACTCCAGAAAATATTTAATGCTGGAAAAGAATTTAAAAGAATAAGACAATCCGGAGATATACATCAGACAGAGAACTACAAAGGAGCAGATATTATGAAAGCATGGGAAAGACTGATCAACTATGTGACAGTGCGTACGCCGAGTGATGAAGAGAGTGAGACAGTTCCGTCTTCTGTGTGTCAGTTTGATCTGGCGAGGAAGCTGGAAAAAGAAATGAAGGAACTTGGCCTGACAGAGGTAGTCCTTGATGATAAGTGTTATCTGTATGGAAAACTTCCGGCGACGGAAGGAAAAAAAGAGATTCCGGCACTTGGATTTATCGCACATATGGATACAGTTTCTGATTTTTGTGATCATGAGATCCGACCGATGGTTATCGAAAATTATGATGGCGGGGATCTGGTACTTGGCACAAGCGGACTGGTATTGAGTCCGAAGGAATTTCCACATCTGACAGGGCTAAAAGGACGTACACTGCTCACTTCGGATGGAACAACGATTCTGGGAGCAGATGACAAAGCAGGAATTGCAGAGATTCTGACTATGATTGAAAGAATCCAGACAGAAAATCGGCCGCATGGCACGATTTGTGTAGCATTTACTCCGGATGAGGAAATTGGAATGGGAGCGGAACATTTCAATCTGGATCAGTTTGGCGCAGAGTATGCTTATACTCTGGATGGTGACAGTGAAGGGGAGATTCAGTACGAGAATTTTAATGCCTGCAAAGCAGAATTTGAAATCAGGGGATTTAATGTTCATCCGGGTGAAGGAAAAGATACGATGATCAATGCCAGTCTGGTTGCGATAGAGATCAACAACTGCCTGCCATCTATGGAGACACCGAGAGGAACCGAAGACTATGAGGGATTTTATCATCTGATCAGCATGCAGGGGGAAGTCGGTGAAGCGAAACTTAATTATATTGTCAGAGATCATGACAAAAACGGATTCGAAGAGCGGAAGAAGACTCTTCGACTGATAGAAAAGAACTTAAATGCAAAGTGGGGCGAAGGGACGGTAACGCTTAAGATTACTGACCAGTACCTCAATATGAAAGAAATTGTAGAAGAGCACATGCATCTGATCGACCATGCGAAAAAGGCATGTGAGGCAGCAGGTGTGGCACCATTGATCCTTCCAATTCGTGGAGGAACCGATGGATGCCAGTTAAGCTTCAAAGGACTGCCGTGTCCAAATCTTGGAACAGGTGGACATGCTTTTCATGGACCATATGAGCATATCAGTGTGGAAGGAATGGAGAAGAGTGTGGAGCTCCTTCTTGCCCTGATTCAGGAATATACGAAATAATCTACGGAGTTGCAATAAAACGGTTAACATGCTCCATTGTGGCTTTTATAATCGAAAGATCTGCCTGTACATCGCCGGTCTCCAGAGAGTGATTGGCATTTGGCGTAAGAAAAAGAGGGACTTCTTTTTGTTCAGCCAGTGTACGGATAGAGTCTGTTTCTGCCCATGGATCTGCAGTACCGTGAAATGCAATGCTGCCGGGACGAGCAAAGGAAAAAGTGTCAGTCAGAGGTGTGAACAGGATGCTTTTTCCTTTTATATTATGTCTGGAAGCATAAGCGGAAGCGATAACTGTACCGATGCTTTTGGAAATAAAGAGAATGCTGCCATAGGAATTCCAGTCGATATCCTGCAGAGCCTGTTCTGTTTGTTCATAAGCAAGCTCAAAAGCCTGCTTCATTTTTGCGTGATCACCCTTGACATTCTCAGGGAGGGTTCCATAGGATACAGCGAGAATCTGATACCCATAATGTCTGGCAAGACGGCTTGCATAATACAGGAGTGGTTTGTCAGCAGTATAGCCGATTCCCGGGAAAATTACTGCCAGTTTTGGGGCGCTTTTATCAGAATCATAAGTATATGCAGATGCTTTGTCATAGAGCATTTGCTGATGAATTTTTTCCTGAAGGTCTTTTAAGGTCACAGAGATTGTATAAGGCTCTTCCGGGAGATAATCATAACCGGTGAGAACACCGTTTTCTTCCATGGCATAAACAATGTGCAATGCCCCCATAAGTTCCATATCGTCTTCAATATCAGAAAGTAATTCTTCGTATGTTTTCATCTTGATTTGTTCCTCGTATTTATATTTTATAAAATTCAGTCATGTGTATAAAAAACAAAATAATTATTGCATGTTTTATTAAAACGGGCAAGGAAAATTGAAAAACTCCTGCCAGTTACCTGGTTAAGGTGTCAATAAAATTGGGGAATAGCTTGCAAATCACGATCAAATAAAATATGATATAGAGATGTTAAACTATACAATGTAAGGAAAATATATGAAAAACAGAAACAAAGGTTTTACACTTGTGGAACTTGTGATCATCATTGCAATTCTTGCGATTCTTATAGGTGTTCTTGCACCGACTTATACCAAATATATAGAAAAAAGCAGGGAATCAACTGATCTTGCAAATGTCAGGACGGCGTATGACAAAGTGGTGATGGAAACGGGAATAGAGGGAAATGAAGATGTAAAGGAGATCGTTCATCTGAAGCAGAAAATAGACAAATGGCAGTCTTCAGATACGGTGACAATTGCCGGAATCTCTCATTCCAATGATGATCCGGATACGGATAACTGGAAAGGGTATCCTGTTGCAGGTGGAATATGCGAAGTGTCCATGAATCCTGAAACCGGTATTTTATTTGACTGGAAAACCGGAAAAGGAGACAGTGTAGAAAACGATGAAGTAAAAGAATACTGGTTTAACCTGGAAGAAAACTTCGACAGAGTTCTTCAGGAAAGTAATGCACTGAACGGTGTAACTGGCATCTTTGAAATCGATTCCAGATGCCAAAAATCTACTATGGTTCCAAGGATAGAGATGAAGATGGCATCTGACAGTCTCCTTAAGAAAGGAACCTGGGCATATTATGGAAGGGCGAAGGATGCTAGAAAACGTGCTTTGCTCTGGACTTCTGTTAATACAGATGTTGTCGGTGCGAACCAGAAGATTCCTGTGATTGTCTGCACGGCAGATAATAAATATTATGTAGCAGAATCTACAACCGCCAAACGTACAGGATATGGCCCTGATTACGTTGCGATTGCAGCGCAGATGAGCACAGGCACTGCAAAAAAAGAGCTGGCTGAGACCGCAGTAAAATATGACAGTCTTCAGGCCGCATACGACGCATATAAAAAACTGCTCACAGATGGAAAATATAAGCAATATAAAAATTCGTTGGATTTTAATATTCATTGGTGAAGGTAACTGGTGAAGATGGTTATTCCTTTGCAGTTTACTGGTTGCTTTTATTTCTCCGACAAGCTATACTAATCTGAGCGACAAAGTATGGATTGGAGGATTTTTATAATGAAAATTGCAGTAACTTATGATAATGGAAATGTTTTTCAGCATTTTGGAAAAACAGAAAACTTTAAGGTTTATGAAGTAGAAGACAACAAAGTTGTTTCAAGTGAAGTGATCGGTTCTAACGGAACTGGACATGGTGCCCTGGCCGGACTTCTGGCAGAACAGGGGATTGATGTACTGATCTGCGGTGGTATTGGAGGAGGTGCACAGACTGCACTTGCGGAGGCAGGTATTCAGTTATGCTCCGGTGCACAGGGAAATACCGATGAAGTAGTAGAAGCTTATCTGAAGGGCGAACTGGAATCAGCAGGAACAACCTGTGACCATCATCATGAAGAAGGACATTCCTGTGGAAACCATGAGGAAGGGGAGTCCTGTGGAAGCAGCTGTGGCGGCTGTGGTTCACATAAACCGGCATTTTCCGGACCGAATGTAGGAAAGACATGCCGTACACATTACAAGGGAACATTCAACGATGGAACACAGTTTGATTCTTCCTATGATCGTGGACAGCCGCTGGAGTTTGTCTGCGGAGCAGGACAGATGATCAAAGGCTTTGATGCAGCTGTTGCAGACATGAAGGTCGGAGAAATCAAAGAAATCCATCTGATGCCGGAAGAGGCTTATGGACAGCCGAATCCGGATGCGATCTTTACTCTTGAGATTGAACAGCTTCCGGGTGCAGAGGACCTGACAGTAGGTCAGCAGGTATATTTGTCTAATCAGTATGGGCAGCCTTTCCCGGTCAAAGTTACAGCCAAAGATGAAAAGACAATTACATTTGATGCCAATCACGAGATGGCTGGTAAAGAGCTGAACTTTAAGATTGAGCTTGTAGAAGTAAAATAAATGTCGAAGAAGTGCGGAGTTTGTCAATAAGTTTCGAACTCTTTTGATGGACGTACACAGTGCGGCATGCTAGTATGGAAGAAAGAAAATTATGTAGCTGTCTGGCGGCATTAAAGGACAGTGATATGATTCGTTTCTGCTTTATTCTGTGCGGCATGCCGCTTCTTTTGTTCTAAGACCGTTCTGGTTGAGAAAGGGAAATCTCCATGTTTTACTTGCGTTGTCGGGCGAAATTTCCATGTGTAATGAAATAGGATATGATGAAAAAAGACCGGAATGTGTTGTTTCGGTCTTTTTATGTGGTGGAAACTGATCTATCAGGGCATTCTTGAATTATCTGAATTCCACGGCATGTTTTCTTTTCCAGATGGGAAATAAATTTCGCTGGCAGACGTAATTCTTCCGTTGTTCAATGCTTATGGCATGGAAGAATGTTTTCCACATATCAGTATATTCATCTTCATAAGATTCTGTCTTTTGTAATACCGAAAATTCATCGTCCGTCAGATAGCGCAGATAATTTTCACCATCTTTTACATGTACACAGGCAGTTTTGCGGTTATCATCGATGATCATCCAGTGTTCGGAGGGCATACGGTTGGCAAAATGGTTGCCAACCAGCATGATTACATCATTCCTGGGCTCCAAATGACTGACATAGACCTGGTTTTCCAGACTTTGAAAACGGGCAAATTCCCGAAAATGATGCGCTTCATTTGATACCTGGCGCCGGAGTTCGAGAAGATTCATTACATGTGGATTCGTATATTGCCCGACTACAGTACTGCCAATAGCAAACCCCACCCGAAGAAAGTCATAGATTGCCTGCAGAGCGTTCTCATCCGCAGACAATGAGGCGTAGTAGATGTTCATGTATGCAGTTTCAGAGATGCTTCTCCGAATGGAGCGTATAACCTTTTCTGCTTTGGAAGGATCACCATCCACATGGATATATTCATCAAACATTGTTTGTTGAAAGATAGGTTCTTTCTTTAGTCCAATCTGGTTATGACCGACTTTCAGGGCTTCTGACCAGGCATCATAGATGCAGGTCATGATATCCGTTAAGCGGTCCTGGCAAGTATATATTTTCATATTTTTATTCCGTATTCTGATCCTATATGTAAAAGTGGCTGGAAACTGGCAGAGGGAAGTTTAGCCGATCCCAAAATCAGCGAGAGTCATCTGGGAATAAGATTCATTGGAATGTTGTACTTTCCAGGAATCTTTTGCATCTACCTGAACCAGCTGTCGGGTGATATAGGCTTCTTCAATGGGAGTACGATACATTTGTCTGCCACCGCAGGTGATAAAATAATGTGCGCGTTTCAAAACTACGCCCATTCTTTTCAGATTGTCAAAATTCAGACGGCCATATCGTCTGGCATAAGTGATCCGGCTGGCGGATTTTGGCCCGATTCCGGGAACCCGAAGCAACGTGGCATAAGATGCTTTTTCAACTTCCACTGGAAAGTGTTCCAGATGGCGCAGCGCCCAGTCGCATTTGGGATCCAGCAGTTCATTGAAGTTGGGCTGAGATTCGGATAACAGTTCATCTGCCTGGAAGCCATAGAAGCGTAGCAGCCAGTCTGCCTGATACAGGCGATGTTCCCGCAGAAGTGGAGGTGGAGTTCCAATCTGAGGGAGAATGGAGTCATCATTTAACGGAATATATGCCGAATAGAAGACTCGTTTCAGATCAAAGCCCTGGTACAGAGCCTGGCTGGTCTGTAACAGAGTATAGTCACTTTCGCCAGTGGCACCGATGATCATCTGGGTACTCTGCCCTGCCGGAGCGAAATTCCGTTTCAGATCAGACATGTTAAGAGGTGCCAGCTGACAGGCATTTTCCCATGTCAGGATATGTTTCGTGAATTTATTTTTATCACGGGAGATAAGATTCGGATCCTCTTTTTTGAGGGGAGGATTGTTCCCGGGTTTTGCATCGGTATTCTGCATATTGAGTTTTTCTCTGAAGGTTTTCTTGGAATCGTCTGAGAAAATACCATTTCTTAAAAACTGATTTCCCCGGCTTCGATCCATATATGCAGACTTTCCAGCAGCTATCCGGTGAGAGGCAATAGTACTTTGTACTTTTCCCATGGGATTCAGGATATTCTGCATGGTTTTATTGGGGGCAAGAGAACGCAGAGCTGTTTCTGTCGGAAGTTCCAGATTGACACTGATGCGGTCTGCCAGATATCCGGCCGCGGCAAGCAGCTCGTCAGAGGCCCCGGGAATTGTTTTTACATGAATGTATCCGTTGAAATGGTACCGGGTACGGAGGAGCAGCAGTGTCTCACACATTTTTTCCATGGTATAGGTCGGATTTTTTAAGACACCGGAGCTTAAGAAGAGCCCTTCGATATAGTTCCGTTTGTAAAATTCAACGGTTAGTTCACAGATTTCCTGTGGCGTAAAGGTGGCGCGGCGTACATCATTGCTGGCACGGTTGATGCAATATTTACAGTCATAGGCACAATGATTTGTCATCAGGATCTTGAGAAGGGAAATACATCTTCCATCAGCGGCAAAACTGTGACAGATGCCACATGCCTCTGCATTGCCGAGCTCTCCTTTCTTTCCCCGCCGGCTGGATCCACTTG
>OGQB01002446.1_pt1 | contig 13554 bp, 11 predicted proteins | sample 1553071 | NCBI WGS metagenome assembly OGQB01 (sample SAMEA2580284, study PRJEB22360) | human gut metagenome | biome: human gut; feature: human-associated habitat; material: faeces | place: Denmark | collected 2008/2010
AGTAAATATTTCCGCATATTCAACGAAATCACTTGCACGCTGGATGATTTTTCCTTGACCAATCAACCGCACTTTCCACCATGCCGAGAAGCCAATAGCTACAACAATCAAAATAACCGCCGCAATAATTCCACCCATAATTTCTTCCTCCTTGTTTTTTCTTTGTGTATGTACGTCCTTAGTCCTTCAGTTAAACTGTATGACTGTTTCATAATCGAAAAAAGCAGCACTTAATCCAGTTCCGTTATCTGACCGCCGTAAAATACGTCAATGTGATTATTATCCACGGTTTTTATAGTAAAGGTCAGCGTGTCGGTAGACATAAAGCTGGTAACGTCCAGCTTATAGGTATCGCCGTCCTGATAGAGTGCGTAGGTATCCTGCGGCGAGAAGAAGTTGCAGTTTGAGCCGTCAAAGACTACGATCGCTCCCGGCTGAGCCTGTCCAAAGCCGTAATCGCCTACACTTTTCCACTTACCCTCGATAGTAAAATCGGACAAGGTAACATAATCTTTGGAGGATGTTTCTGTCTCTGCTTCGGCAGACCCATTACTGGTTGTTTCAAAGGGATTGATGAATTCCAGCTCATAGACATTGCTTCCGGCTTCAATCCAGTCCGTCACAGGAAAGACCTTGTATAGGGTTATGTCGTCGCTGCCCAGCTCTTTGAAGGTTTCCTCGTACTGGAGCCTAACAATGCCATCTGTAACGGTCACATCGAAGTCATCTCTGCTGTTGGTTTCATAGGTCTCCCAATCTGCTGAGATGTTATGCAGGAGCGTTCCGTTCATGTCATACAGACCCAACGCTTCGTCCCGGTCATAGAGAAGGAGGTACGGTTCGTCATTTACAAACACGATACTATTCTCCTCATAGTTATAGCTGTGCGCACACTGCTGTATCGGCTCAAACAAAGACGTGCCATTACTGTCCAGGACGGTAGCGTAGTAATTCCCGTCTGCGCCAATGATATTCAGGATGGCGTACCCATCATGGAAGCAGGTCACATCCTTGCAGCTATCGGGGTAGAGATCCCTCAGATCCAAAACGGTATTGCCCAAGAGGTCTGTAAACCAGACCTCTGAATAGGTATAGTAGTTCTCATAATTTCGGATTAACCCATCCCTGACCTCGGAAATATTAGCGATGATACCTGAATTGCCATCGTATTCTTCCAAGACATTCATGTTTGTATCACATCTGGCCACATTACTGAGATCAACGCGATCCCTACTATTATAGTCACTGGTATAATATATGTCATGCCACGCCATAACAGCCGTTCCATTTTCAAATGGGATTGCAGGCACCCTACCATCAAGCCAGCGCACGGTATTCAGATTGAAGGTGTGATATGCTGCATTATCATAATACAACGTATACCAGCCCTCACCGAAGTATTCGAGTGCATTGTCACCCAAAAAGTAATGTGCATTGAAATCGTTTCGAATGAGCTCTTTCTCGATCAACTGTTTGCCCGCCACTGGGCCGTCTATGACATCACAGTGCGTATCCATCACATAAAAGGAGACATCCGCCTCCGTTATGCTGCTGGTATATTTCGCTACCATGAACCGACCATCGTCATAACCCAGAATGTGCTCCCAGGTTCTGCTGGGTTCGTCAAATTCCGTGCGGTAAAGTTCATTCCCTTGCTTGTCAATGATGACTTCATAACAGAGATATAGGTTTTTGCTATATTCAGAATAGGAATATTGACCCTTCGTGCTCACACGGTAAAACGCTACTCCATCATAAAAATCTGACGTGTAATAGGGATCTTCCTCCAGCGTGAAGAGGATGTTCCCCGCCTCGTCCACCGCGCAGGTTCGTTCCTGGCCGTCTGCTTCCAGGGATGTGGCCCACGCAACGCCGTCCGAATAAAACGAAAAGTCGGTCAGCGCCATGTTGTCAAGTCCGGGAGCAGTATCTTCTGTTTCGCTAGTTGTGGGTTCGAGGGAGAGATTGTTATCCGGGCTTTCATACTCGTCGGGGCTTTCATATTCTTCCGTTTCCGATTCGTAGGGTTCCGAATACTCATTTCTGCCATCATCCGATCTGCAAGCTGACATACACAGCGAAAGCAACAACGCCAATATAAGAGCAATTGTTTTTTTCATGGTTCTTTCCTCCATTTTTTTAGTATCCTCATTCAACAGGGTTCTCCTCATAGTCCAGTATCAATCCCATTATTTTATAGGTCGATATGGTTGCCTTGCTCCGTATGATCACTTCCTTTGATTGTGGGACGCTTTGTACCGCAGGCACCGCAGAAATCCTCATCCGGCGGAAGCTCCCTGCCGCAGCCGGAGCAGAACACCTTTTGTTCTGCATGATCCGGTTCAGCCCGAAGCTGTTCTGGACGTCTGGTACCGCAGCCTGCACAAAACAGCTCATCCGACAGCAGTTCCCGGCCGCAGTTGATGCAGATTACTTTCTGAGCAGCATCAAAAGCGCCAACGCTCTGATAGACCGGCTGTCCATAAGGCTGTCCATATGGTTGCGGAACAGGCATTTGGTAGACAGCCCTTTCCTTTTTATAGGGATGCGTCAGCCACCAGCCCAGCAAGAAGGTCATGGGGAGCCCCACTGCCAGAATGGTAAACATACTCAGCATGTACTTGTCATGGTCTGGTGCATGATTAATGATTGCCAGATATTCCTGATACAGGTCAGATAGATTGTTCACCAGGTACAAAATACCGGGAATAAACCAAATCGCCCGGTTGAACTTTGCAATACCGGATTTCCCCTTCCAGTCCTGAAAGGCAGCAAACAGCAATAACAGAAGCGCAATCACTGCGGCAATTGCTTGGCCTAAGAGAAGATCTTTCCAAGCTGGCCCCCAGAGGCTGCGGCTAAACACAATATCGCAGATGCATAAAAGCGGTATGACCAGTTCCAGCCCCAAGGCGAGGAAAAGGGTTAGTCTCCGCTTCCGCTGGTACAGCACCGCTGCTAGCACGATCCCCGAAATCAGGGAAAGAATTGGAAGAAGTAGGGTGTTCAGAAGCCGGTTCCAGGGCATATGTGGAAGTGAGGCATAGGTCATAAAAATGCTTATTAGCCCCAGTAGCACATTGGCTGTGCAGAAAATCGATGCTACCGGAAATTTTATTTTCTTTGTTTCGTTCATGTTTCTACCTCCAAGAAATACAATTAGACCGCCAATGGCCGCAATCGCTATCTGCAGTCCGTTTCCAGCCTCCCGAATCGGCGAGATACTTCCGTCCGGGTTGACCTTTCCGCTGCGCAGCTAAGCATTCCGCCCAGGATAGCGAGATCGTTGTCGGATTCATAGGCGAATTTCTCGAACAGACTTTCTTTGAATTTCGCAGATGCTCGGCACAACGAATTGGAATTCCCTATGTTTCCTCTTTTTCAAATTAGCTCCCAACGTCCGAAACCCGCACATATTCTCTGTCTGGCCACCAACCGTCCGGGTAATCCACAACAATCCGGTTGTTCTCCAAACGATAAAAGATAGAGTCGATGCCGTTCTGGAAGGGTTCCGAAGCAGTAACGCTGCCGTCTTTGCTCCAAACAAAATCACGCTGGTCATATGCACCGCTTGCTGTGGCGAACACATAGACGCCGCGCACCTCACTGCCATTCGACTCATTGATGATAATCTGCTCTCCCTGATTTCCGTCATCGTATTGGTAAACACCGCACCAGTCTATCACGCTGTCTGGCCCATCCAAATCCTCCGATGAATTCTCTGGAACCGCAGTCCTCAGCTCATTCAGCATATTTACCATATCTATCTGGAGCGATTCCCTCATTTCTTCCTTTATGTTTTCAAAATCATCATAGTAGGCAAACTGGGTATTGGTGTAAAACTGGGTCTCCTCGCATTTTGTAAATTCCATCCCATCCGGAAGCTGGTTCATATAAAAGGCGTTGTTTTCATATTGATAGACTTCTCCAAATTCCCTATTCTCGTTGAAACCGTATAAATGAACATACACGGGATTTTGATCCAGAGAATCATATACCGGAACATACAGTTTTCCGCCATTTTGATAAAGGCAAAAGCTCATGGCAGCCTCATGAAACTCATCCCGGGTTTTTTGAGAAAAAAGCTTCACAACTCCACCGTCCTCCACGGTATATACATCAACATACGGATGGACACCGCTTCCTTCCTCGGTATAGAGCATCACCAGTTCGGCAGTGCCATCCTGATTAAAATCCTTCAGGTCAATTTTGAATACGCCTTGTGCGTAGAATTCATTATCGGATCCGCCAAAGGAAAGGTTGCCGTATCTTCCTATGAAGTTCTCTACCACATCCGCATACAATGCGGTTGTATTGACTGTATCCTGATCCTCCACTGAATCCTCCGCTGAGGCGTCCTGATCGGATTCTCCAAAATAAATTAACGATCCGCCTTGTTTATCCGGGAGGAAGCAGTTATATCGTTCACTAGTTGCATCACCCTGCATCCAGCACGCATCATTGGCACCGGCATGAATAAAGTTAGGAATCCCTTCAACCTCGTCAAAAATCGTTTCCTCCAGGGTCTCTGTATTGAGGAAGTGGAGGGTCATATCCTCAAAATAATAGAACCCGTTCTCGGAAAGGCAAAATCTGTTATATACGTCATCATCATAGGACGCAAGGGTTTCGGTTTTGCCGTCGTTGATGCTTAATCGGTAGATATTTTCCGAATCTGCATAATACAGATAGTCACCTTTGGGAATGAAGGGGTAATATTTCTCCCAGAAATCCAGCACGTCTTCATCGTCCCGCAATGGCATTTTCCCGATTTCCTCTGCCTCCCCGAGTACCCCTTTCTCAATATCACTATACATTCGGTACAGCGTTTCGCCCATGCGATTATTCTCTGTATCGGGAACAAAGTAATAATAGTATCCGTCGTTATACGCGACAAAGCAGGCAGGCCCCTGGATGGAAAGCAAAGTGTCGTATTCGAACATCCCACCGGTATTCAGATTCAACTGACAGAAGGAATATCTGTCGCTGAAGATGAGATAGTCTCCAAAGAAGTAAACCTCTTCCATTAGGGGCTGAAAATCGTCTCGATACAGTGACCTAGCATATCCAATGAAGTCCTCATAGCTTATAAGGGTGCCATTTTCCTTGCCGTCTTTGCTGAGCCAGTGAATTTCATATTCTTCGTCGCCCTGCTCTGTGGCATTTGTGAATTCTATAAAGCAGATTTTATCGTTCCAGAGGAAGATACCGCCCAGGGAATACAGGCTCCACCCATCGCCTTCAATTTTCTCTGTTTCGTATAGGATCTCCGGCTGTCCGCTCAGATCATTGCGGACCCGCTTAATACAGGGCGCCCAGGTTTCAGTCTCGCTTAGAAAATATGTGTACTGGTCATCGTAAACAACTGTGGAATATCCCAGAGGTACAGAGCCGTCGTTGCCTTTAGAGCCGCCTTTCAGGCCAAACACAAAAATCAGCGCTACGGCAAGAATGACTGCCAGCAATACGCCGCCAAGAGAAAGGCCGATGATGAGCCCCTTTTTCGACTTCTTTTGAACCGGAGCCGCCGCGCCATAGCCTATTTGTCCATTAAAATTAGACTCCTGCATCAGCGGCTCCGGCTTTGGAACTTGGATGTTTTCCACTTCATCCGGTCTGCCGGCCGGTCGCTGCGGTACCGGCGAATCCTCTTGTGATATCTTTACAGGTGCGCCACACGCACTGCAAAATTTTGCGTCATCCGGCAAAGGATTTCCGCACTTTGAACAGAACATAATATCTACCCCTCTCGCATGCCGGAGACAAAAGCAGCCCCAGCTTATTTTTCATTCTATTTTACCTGAAGCGACAAAAAAGCGCCCCACACAATCAGGTAGTTTTCGTGAAAAATTTAAAAACACGATGGATACTACCTTTTTGTGTGGGGCATATTTAATCTTTCATGCTATAATATCCTTATCATGTTCTAACTGCACCAATCAGCTAGAATCATCTTTTTGCAAAGGGGGCTATGGCTATCTATGAGTGAGCGTAAGAAATCCGTCATTCGGCTTTTTGCAGCGGCAGTGCTGTTGTTTACTGTTTCTGCATACCGGCAGCTTAGCATACGGTATTGGTCGGAAGATTTTCTGCGGCCATATCTTGTCTGGGCGGTCTATATGCTACTCCTCTTTGGCTGGCAACATACCATTACAACAAAAATCATGCAGAAATCCATGCGCGGCCACCTGACTGCACAAAATATCGTCAGTATCCTGTATTTAACGGTCCGCTTCGTTCAGGATGCTTTCCTCTATGTCAATATTCCATGGATGCGCTTTACCGGATACTTTATCAATATCGCGGCTGTCTTCATACCACTGTTCGGGTTTTACAGCGCATTCTATCTCGGCAAGCCGGAGGATTACCAGATCAGCAAAAAGTGGTATCTGCTCCTAATCCCGGCATGTTTTCTGAGCATGCTGGCACTAACCAACGATTTGCATCACTTTTTCTATTACATTGTGCCGGAGGAACCCCAGCCAAATTTGTATTTCCATCCATACATCGGCACATATATGATTCACATATGGGCGCTTAGTATCATTGCATATCAGGTATATTTCATTTATCAGCGAAATGGTACGACAAAGTCAGACCCGCTTTACAGAAAGCTGATTCCCTTCTACGAGCCGATCCTACTGTTTCTATTTAGTATTCCTTATGCTGCTACGGCCTACGTGGTGCGGTTTGAGCTTGTAGAATATTCGGCGGGACTGATTTTTATTCTTGTGCTTTGCTGGCAGCTTTATATCCTGACCGGACTGATTCCGGTAAACACGCAGTACGAGGAAGTATTCCGGCGTTCTACAGTGGAGATGCAGATTCTTTCACCGACCGGTGAGCGGATTGCAGTATCGGAAAACGCGGCGGATATCACGCCTGCTATGCTGGAAGCTTTAAAGCAAAATCAGCATTTTTCTGCTACGGAAGATATTACCATGAACCTGCACCAAATCCCGGGCGGGTATATGGTCTGGCAAACCGATCTCTCGCAGATCAATCAGGCTTTACGAGAGCTTCAGAGACTGAATGCGGAATTGGAAGAAGAACAAGATCTGCTGGCACAGGAAATTCGAATTCAATCGGATGAGACAAGTATTCAGGCACGCAATGATATTTACGACAGCTTATCCTCGGAGGTGGCCGGGCAGCTTGTTCTGTTAACAGCGCTTTTATCAAATGAATCCCTTTCGACGGATGACTGGAACTGCATTTGCCTCATCGGCACCTACATCAAGCGGTTCTGCAACTTACAGCTCACTTACCAGGAACAGCAGACGATCCCGATAGGTGATTTAGCCATCAGCTTGCAGGACATGGCAAAATGTATGAAGAATCTTGGAATCAGGACAAGCTTGGATTTTTGTCCCATATCGAATTTAGAGCCAGAGCTGATTCTTCTCATTATGAAAGCCTTGGAAGCGCTTCTTGAGGAGGTAGATTTTCGTCTAGCCTCCATGACAATCCAAATCAGCGATACGGCTTGCTTTGAGATTACCGGCACAGACCATGAACTTGCTCCTCGTTCTTTAGAATACGGATATCGGTTCCAGACAGAAAAGATTCCGTCAGGTTATCGTTTTTTACTCTCACAGGAAGGAGAGGTGGTGCAGTCATGAAAAAGAAAACATCAGCCAAAATGATCAAAAAGGCAATTGACTCTTATCCCGGCGGCATCTGTTTCTCTGCGCTGGACGGGCGGGTCATTCTTGTTAATGAGAAAATGAATCAGCTGATGCTTGAACTGACCGGACACACGATTTTGAATGCAAAGGTGGCATGGGAGGAACTCGCAAACTTTGCCAATAACGGCAAGGCGGAAAAACTGAATCAGTCCTGGTTACCGAAAGATCCGGACAATGAAAATGGAAGCACCCACCAACAGTTATTCTTCCGCTTCTCCGACAGCTCGGTCTGGCGTTTTGAACTGAGATTTCTTGATTCCAATACCGTTCAGATCGAGGCGGCGGAAATTACAGAACTCTACCGACTCAGCGAAGAACTGTACGAGAACACCATTCGGCTGCAGGATATGCAAAAGCGTCAGAAAGCCTTGCTGGACAGTATCGTTGAAGTCAATTTGAATAAAGAGATTCTTGCCGCGAAAATGCATATCCATGATGAGCTGGGGCATTGTTTGCTGGCCACCACTAAGGCGATTACGGAAGACCGTCTGGCTGAGAATGCCGACACACTGCGGAAAAGCTGGAACAGTACCATTCAGGATTTTTCCAATATTTCTACCGTGTGGACGGTTCCCGATTCCTCTCTGCAGTCTGAACTGATGCAGGTTGCGGAGCTGATTGGCTGTAAGGTTACCTTCCTTGGAGAACAGCCCAAAAGCCGCAAGGCATTGCAATTACTATATGCCGCCGTTCGAGAGGCACTCACCAATGCGGTACGCCATGCGGATGCTACGGAACTGACGGTAAAGATAAAACAAGACAAGCAAAGGTATCATATAGAGATATCCGACAACGGCGGCGTATCTGTTTCAAGTATTACCGAGGGTAATGGCCTCAGCGCATTGCGTCAGCGGCTGGAGCAGGAAGGAGCTACCCTGAAGGTACTCTGCGACAACAGTATTTCCCTGCTTGTGGATATTCCCTTTGATTTTGACGAAGCTCAGAAAGGAGGACGAAAATGATACAGGTTTTAGTAGTAGAAGATTCCAGGATTACCCGGGACGCCATTGAAAGTCAGATTGCCAAATCAGAAAAATATATCCTGTACGCCTCCATAGAAAATGCAGCCAATGCAGAAATTGCCTGTCTGCGCGGGCGTGTCGATCTGATCCTGATGGATGTCTGTACTGCCGACGAAGAATCCGGCTTGAAAGCTGCGGCAAAGATCAAGCAGTATAATCCAAAAATCAAGATTATCATTATGACCTCCATGCCGGAACATTCCTTTATTCAAAAGGCAAAGGCTTGTGGCTGCAATGGCTTTTGGTACAAGGAATATGGCAGCACTGCCCTGATGGAGGTCTGCGACCGGGTGATGAACGGCGAATTTGTTTATCCCGAGGACACGCCGATGATTCGCATCGGGTACAGCAACAGCGCTGAGTTTACCGGTCGGGAATTTGATATTATCCGGGAGCTTGCGCAAGGCAGAAAATACGAGGAGATTGCGGCGGATCTCGATATTACGCCAAATACCGTCAAGTACCACATCAAGAATATTTTGCAGAAAACGGGCTACCAGAACACCTTGCAATTAGTGGCCGAGGTGGTAGAAAAAAGATTGATTTTACCGAAGTATTAATTAAGAATCCGCTGGACTTCCTGCAATATATGCCGTAAGCTATACTTCTAAAAAGGAAAGGTGGGGTTTATTATGGTTTGTACTTATGAGGAATATTTGAAGCGGCCAAAAGCTATTACGTTTGCAAAAATGCAAACTATCCATACGGAAATGATTGCCGAGATTGGCACAGATGTGGATGCGCTGGAGCTATATGACGAGTTAACGAAGATCGCAACTTGCTATGCTGCAATCCGGGCAAATTGGCTACTGCTTAGCCGCGAGGAGAAAAACGAGCAAGACTCCGGCAGAACTTCCTGTCACAACTCTGTGATAACGCATTTTAATATGCTGGCACGTTATTTAAAACAACAAGGCAAAACCGCCGTATGGCGTGATGACCTTGGCTATGAAGAAGATGATCCGTATAACCGCAAAGCCATCGGCGACTTCGCCTGCTATCTGGCTTTTGTGAATGGAATAAATGCAGGATAATTTTTAGACTGTCGAATTAAATTCGGCAGTATTTTACTCGCGTGAACACAGCACAATGAAAGCCGGAGCACTTATAAGCTCTGGCTTTCATACTGCATATTTGTTTTTTAACGCTAACATTTATTTGAATTTTCGGACTCGATGTAATATAATAAACTGTAGCAACTTACTGATAAAATGTAAGCGAGGTCAGGACGATGAATGTAAGCTATAAAAAACTCTGGAAACTTCTTATTGATCGAGACTTAAAAAAGAAGGATCTCGAACAAATGGCAAATGTGAGTCACTATACGATGAACAAACTTACGCATGGAGACAATGTGACCACGGATGTTCTTGGGCGAATCTGCAAAGCGCTCGGTGTTACTATGGATGACATTATGGAATTTATGGATGAATAGATGTGATGATTCTAACAGTTAAATTATGATATTCTTAAAAGATACAGCTGGAGGAATCGTTCATGGCTGATAAAAATAATGCCAATATAGGTTTTGAAAAACAGATTTGGGATGCAGCATGCATCCTTTGGGACGGAAGCGTGATCTGTTTGATGCTATTTCTTGTTTTGTGAGAGGTTATAATTATATGGCTCCATTTGTTTTTGAAGAATATGTTATTTCCGACAACGCAGTCCTTACAATTATTGATATTGAAAATATAGATGAGGCGACAAAAGCTGCTCTTGATGCGAATTTCGTGTTGATATGTGAGGGCAATTCAGGGTCAAGTCTCTCTACGGTAAAAATGCGTGTAAGGAATCTGTTCTCTTCCAAGAATCCAGAATGGATTATGGGTGCAACGGCCGAGTTTTTTGTTCATCTATATATTAGGCTCGCTGGATTTAAGCAAGAATGCTTATTTTTAAACCTTGAGGAGAATTCAATTAAGAAGGGCTTCGATGGATATTATTCTAAAGAGGGTCTGGAATGGTTAATGGAGAGCAAGGCAGGATCCATAGATTCAAAAGACATATCTCATGCAGGAAAAGTTAATCTGGCCATGAATGACCTTTCGGCGAAGGTGTCAGGTAGAGACAAGAGCGGAAAAAAAGAACTACCAAACAACCCATGGCAGGAAGCCTATTCTCATGCCAATCAATACGACGTAGGCACTGCCGCCAATATTCGTAAAAACATAAAAGAACTTGCAGACGATTTCACGAATGGTAAATTCCGTTCAATTGAAGAGTTTAATACTATGCCTTGTGGAACAGTCTTTCTTTCAGGAATTTGGTCACAACCAGATCATAATCTCATTAAAGGAGATATTAAGCGCCTTTCAGGTAAACTGAAAGGCAAGCAAATCCATGTAATATGCGTAACACATCGTTCTACAGACCTTTTTATAAAATATATTGAATCGGAGTGATAATGAATGGATGATAATAAGCTGATTCAAAGCTTAAGAACGCTGCCGCTATATAATGCAGCGATGAAGAAATTGACCGTCGCTCCGACTCAGCTTGACGAAAATGAAAAGACCTTTCTTTTGACGGTAGCGATTATACTGTTAAGAAAATATGAAAAAGATAACAGGCTTACTTCATTTGTGGAGTTGGCCTATTCCATCATTTTGAAATACTCCTTGTCTTTCAATGATTTTGCTCCGCTCTATGATTTTAGCGTTAATATTGGATATTATCCTATCGCTCAGGCTATAACTGATTTTGAACAAATACAAATAGATAATATTGCTTCAGCAATTATTCCTACTCTGATCGATGATGATTATAAACGCGAGTCGATTATTGAGACATATGGACAAAAGTATACAAGAGACCAGATATTGAGCAGTACTAGTAAGGATATTTGCTATATTGCGCCTACCTCCTTTGGGAAAAGCAGTATTATTCTTGAGCATATTGCTACACATTGGGAAACTCTTAAGCGGGTGGCTGTTATTGTACCTACGAAATCCCTTTTGATGCAAAGCTATCGTGCTATTCGCCATAAGGAGTTTGATGCTAAAATCATTATTCATGATGAAATGTATAACAGCGAGGAACGTTTTATCGCCGTATTGACGCAAGAAAGAGCATTAAGACTTCTCGATAAACACGATATATTCTTTGACTGCTTATATATTGATGAGGCTCATAGGCTCCTGGAACGTGATTCTCGATCAATACTACTATCTCGTCTAATAAGGCTTAATCGTCAGCGAAATGAAGAAACTGAAGTGATATACCTTTCTCCGCTGGTTACGGATACGAACAACCTCAAAACAGATGAATCGCAAGAGATATTTGAACAACGCATCAGATTTAATATTAAGGAACCTGAACTCTACGAGTATTGCACAGATGGCACAGTCCAAAAGTACAATCGCTTTATCGATACATTCTTTCCTATAGGTCATAGCGAAACAATGTTTAGATATATCCTGCAAAATGCAACCGAAAAATCTTTCTGTTATCTGTATGCCCCTAGGAAGATTGAGCAATTTGCGGAAGAGTTTTCTCAATCAATAACAACAGTCCAAGACAGTCCAGAATTGAAGGAGGTTATTAAGAACCTTAAAGAATACGTTCATGATGAGTTTTACGCCATTGAATATATTAAGAAAGGCATTATCTATTTGCATGGTAAAATGCCAGATAATGTGAAAGAATACTTAGAATACAAATATTCTCAAATTCCCGAACTTCAGTTTATAATTGCGAACAAGGTTATTCTGGAGGGCATCAACTTGCCCATTAGTTCGCTGTTTGTTCTTAACGGAACTAATTTATATGGAAAAGATCTCACAAATCTAATAGGTCGAGTGAACAGGCTAAACCTTGTTTTCTCACAACCGCCGAAACTTGGACTACTAATGCCTCAGGTTCACTTCGTCAACAGCGAAGAATACAATAGACGAAGAGGTAATTTTGAAAACAAGATACGACTTTTACGCAGTTCGGTTTTTGCAGACAATGTTAAGAATCCCACCCTCGAGAATTTCGATATTGAGAATAAAGAAAATAAGGATAATGTCGACAAGTGTAAGGAAATCGTCGAGAATGAAAGCATATTTTTTGCTGTTGCTAAAGATCCAATACAAGAGTTAAAGCGTCAAATGATTTCCCTCGGGATGAATACTATATATACGATTTCAGACGAACTCTGTCAGACAATTCTGGAAAAAATTAATCGAATTAAGGATCGTCCCGAGCTGCATGAAAGCCATTTTTTGGAGCGATTACGCTATCTATTTATTAGACATTGCGATAGTAATATTATTGACAATGAATTCGCTCGTTTAAAGAACGATAAAGCGATTGCGTACTATAAGATGTTTTTTAAAAACAGAAAGCAGTCACTCAAGGAGAATATTGCTAGAGAAGTTGCCTATTTTCAAAGGCGTATTGCTGAAGGCGATTGCTTAATGTACATCGGAGAAAGCTATGGCGAACGGGCTTATGTGACAACTGGGCGTGAAGCTTATCATAATGTCTATATCGATCTAAGTGGAAAGAGCAGCCGGCAACTGGCAAACATTGCTATTGTAAAGCAGAAAATTGAAGAGGATTTCGTAAGTTTTAAGTTGCGTATGTTCTTTCAATTAATGCTGGACTATTCTATCCTGAGTGAAGATGAGTACTATGAAATTCTTTATGGAACGACAGATAGGAAAAAAATATATCTTGTAAAGACAGGTTTGACAATCAACTTAATCAATCGGCTAGAAAAAGATAACCAGCTGCAAAATATTACATTTGATAGAAATGGAAACCTCGTCACAAATGCTTTGTTTGATGCTTACCTGAAAGGAGCCGACGATTTTTATAGATTTGAACTTAGCCGTTTTCTTTAATTTCCTCGTTTT
>OGQB01002451.1_pt1 | contig 13510 bp, 14 predicted proteins | sample 1553071 | NCBI WGS metagenome assembly OGQB01 (sample SAMEA2580284, study PRJEB22360) | human gut metagenome | biome: human gut; feature: human-associated habitat; material: faeces | place: Denmark | collected 2008/2010
GCATTGATGTATGGCATGAAGCAGGTTGTTGTATTGCAGCGATTTTTTGCCCAATCGTCAATCTGATCTGTCGGCACGCCAATGTGATACAGCCACTCCCGGCAAACTTCTTCACCTGTACAATCCCGCATTGCCTTCTTTACATAATTTCCTTCTTTATTCGTTGTAAGTGCATATACCCAGATCAAAACCGTATTTTTATCCTGCGCTTTAAACTGCGGCTGGCGATTGATTGTCCACGAAAGATACCAGTTGTCGGTACTATCCTTCACTGTCACAATTCCTCCGGTTGTTACCTTTCCTTCTCTCGGATCCCGCTTGCAAATGCTGATAATCTTCTGGATAATCTCTTCATCCGAGGTTTCTACTGTTGCACTCATCCAGTTTGTTGCTTCAAAATCGTCGCAGAATTTATCCGGATTACCATACTCACCATTCTTTGCCTGTGCAGCAATATTCTTCCACAAATCCCAAGATTCGCCTGCACCATTTTTAATCCGGCTCAAATCCGGCGCTGTATTCTGATCTCCATAGCAGGAAGTATCTGTACAGCATCCATTTGTTATAAAGACCAGATCATCCTCGATCAAATCAATTGTACCCGGTTTTCCATCCTTCTCATATACGATCTGTGTAGCAATTTTTTTATCATTTTCATCTTTGATGACAACATTTTTGACATCGATGCCATACTCGACTGACACACCGTGACTTTCGAGATATTTTACAAGCGGAAGAATCATGCTCTCGTATTGATTGTATTTCGTAAAGCGGAGTGCGGAAAAATCCGGAAGTCCATCAATATGATGGCAGTATCTGCACAAATACCGTTTCATTTCCAATGCAGATGACCATCTCTGGAATGCAAACATGGTCTGCCAGTACAGCCAGAAATTTGTGTCCCAGAAGGAATCCGGCAATATCTCACTGATTTTCTTATCCTCCAAATCTTTTTCCGGTGTCATAAACAACTTTGACAATGCCAGGGCTGAATCCTTATCAAGTGTAAATTTCTTATCTGTATGTGCATCCTGCCCGCATTTCTCAGAAGCCCTGCAAAGGGAGTAATTCGGATCATGCTTGTTTAACCAATAATACTCATCCAGAACAGAGACGCCCGGTGTCTCTATCGAAGGAACATCCCGGAACATATCCCACATACATTCAAAATGGTTGTCCATTTCTCTTCCGCCACGCATGTAGAAGCCTTTTCGGACATCCTTTCTTCCATCGCAGCTGCCTCCGGCAAGATCCAGCTTCTCAAGGAGATGAATACGCTCTCCCTTTACCTGCCCATCCCTCACCAGATAAAAGGCGGCAGAAAGCCCCGCTAATCCTGTTCCAATGATATATGCTGATTTCCGGTCAGCACCCTCCGGTTTTTCTGGTCTTGCAAATGCTTCATAAGTTCCTGCTGAATAATACATAATAAACACACTCCTTTTTTGTTTAAACTGTGACATTTTTCTTTGTTTCCATATACACAGTATATCCACAAAATCTTCTTCCTACTATGCACAAAAAAAGAGAACTGTCATAGAAAGCGACAATCCTCTTACATTGCATCCATATACGACAAACCAGCAGATTTGTCGTAATCAGCTCTTGTTCAGTTTTGCATTATTCAATGCATGTGCGAAAGATCCCTGAATCAATGCATTCAATCTTTCTATGATCTGTTTCGGATCCTCCTTCATTCCCTTGTCAATCCATTCTAACACCAGACCAACAAACCCATATTTATAAAAATCCGCAATGAATGTTTTATCCTCTTCCCGCACGACCATACCTGCCGCTTTTTCTTCGAGTACATCATATATCAGCTGATATGTTACTTTATACAAATATCGGTAAATATATCCTCGCGGAGCATTATGATAGATGTTGACAACAAAAGGCTCGTCCTTTTTCAGTAGATAGAATATTGCCAGAAATCCTTCCTGCCACGTATCATATGTTTTATTCTGTTTGAGGACATGATCTGCATCTGTTTCGCAAATCCATTCAATCAACTCATACATATCATGAAAATGATAATAAAAAGTCTGCCGGTTTATCCCACATTTTTCCGTAATGTCGTTGATTGTTATTTTATCAATTGATTTTTCTAATAATAACTCCTTAAACGCAAATGCGATTGCAAACTTTGTCGTTGCCTTGCTCATGCTGCCTGACACCTCCTATGTGTTCCGCTGTTTTCACCTGCCAAACATAGCTTTGACTAAATAAAATATAATACACTCAGCCGCCTATGACAACCACGCTTCGCGTGTTTGTCTCGCGGGCCCACGCCCTATATTACGTATACATCTTGCGATTGCTGCACAATCACAAGCGCATAGATATTCTTCGAATATCTATGCAGATAAAATATGCACACCCTCATTAATTAGTGATAACATTTCATTCTAGCATTTCATCTTTTAGTTTTGGCAAGGAAAAAATATTTGAATTATAAGATATCATCATCCTATTTTTTATCTTCTTATAATAAGTTTCATCGTATTTTCCTCTTCCTTTATCAAAGACCATTCTCTTAATACTTTCATTTAAACGTACCACTTTTGATGGTAATTTTTTCTTTAATGCATCTTCAAAACCTTTCCAAAAAATTACCAGCTTATTATTTTCGTTTGATACTAGCCAGTCAACCAACACTTCCCACCACATTTTATCTGTATTTCCGATTGACATACCAAAAACACAAACAATATGGCTTTTATTAATAATTTCAGTCGCCTTTTCCGTCTTTCGTTGTCCTATGCTATTATTCATTCGTCTTTTAATAAAAGTATCTAAAAACAGTTCCTCATCTTTTAATAAATCATTTCCTATTTGTTCCACATCGTTTACACCCAAAATCATTTCTTCATCTGTTGTTCCATGAATATGAATTATTTGATTTATTTTATTATTTCTTGTATAGACCTTTCCTTGATGAGTCGCTATTATAGTTGCCTTGCCATCATATAAACCAACTATTCTGTCTAATATATTAGTATAATTAAACGTTATATATGAATATTCAAAATCCTCATCTTTATACACATCCATTGTTTTTTTAATAGATGCAACATCCTCCACCGGTAATTCACTATAAAAATTCAACATACTTTTGGAAAATTCTTTTTTTATTGGCTCTGGAGCCTCAAATCCATATTTTGCTTGCTCTTGTTCCAAATATTCAATTAATAGCTTATCCAACTCATCTTTATCATCATAAAATTTATCTAATTCCCCCTCCGGAATTTTGCCTATTTCTTGTCCTAACTTTTCTTCCAAATCAGACCAGAGTTTTTCTTTTCCATTAATCCAAGACTTGATCATATTATTGTCATTCGCATTTTTTATAAAATACGGATAAAATTGTGAATATCGAGTAGCTAACCCAATATTAATATCAAATCCATTGCCAATAAAAAATGTAATATTCAACGTACCTCATCTCCTTATCTGATTGCTGTTTCAAATTCTTACTACATAGTCTTTAACAAAACATTAAACTTGCATGTATCTTGCATACGAACTTGCATGTATAGCATGCAAGTTTAATGATATGTTTTTTTCATTTTCATGTCACTATTTACTTTTTCTTGTAACGCCTATCACGATTACTGCCAATAATATCAATATAGTCGGAAAGACCTTTCAAAATATCTTTTGTTCGACTTTCTTTTAAGCCTAACAATTCACAGAAATCCCAAATGCCATATTCTTTTCCCTCTTCCATAAAGCCAAGAATTTTATCATATTGCATCTGTGTCTTCTTTGTCACTTTTTTATCGCCGCTCTTTATCGCCGATTTTTTATCGCCGCTTTTTATCGCCGTTTTTTTATCGCCGCTTTTTTTGAAAGAAAGCGACAGTACCGTTCTGTCCGGATCAAATCTCTCCTCAATCACCGGTTCTTCCCAGCCTTCATCTTCCCAAACATTAAAGATATTCGGCACACCGCTTCCGGCACGTTCACCGATATTGATAAGATTAAACATTTTCATAAGAGCCTTGTTTCGTGGATCGGATTCACCGCCAAGACGCATCTGCTTTTTACCCGTTCTGATATAACCGGGATTTGCCAAAACTAGCTTATCCGGCTCTTTTCGGATAACAACGCCACGCAAACCATGATAATCTGCATTAATCAAACAATTTGCCAATGCCTCACGAATTGCCTTGTGTACCGGCGTATCGTCAACACGCTCGCCACCGGACATTTTGAATGGCACCTTAACATCTTTAATAATTTTGTTATAAACCCTGAAATAAAAGTCGCACACATTTCCGGACCATTCACCGGAACTGGATTGCAATCTGTCACTCCAACGCGTGGTAGGGTCTAACTCTTCCCTATAATCCAAGAAATACTCAGGGAACTGACGCACAATGTTATACTCATCCCCAAACATCAGCATGCCTGCTGCCGTAGGATGTAACTGTCCATCTTCCTCAGAAATTGCAGCAGCACCAATACTTCGCAAATATTCATGATCGCTCAGGCGTTCAAACGGATGTCCCTCTTTTAAAGAACGATGGCTGTTACGATATCCATGAATGGTATCATAATTCAAATCTTCCATCGGAACCTTGTCCAGCACTTCCATGTCCATGGTGCGCTCAGTCTGATCACGAAGCATCGTCTTTACCTGTAACCTAGTACAATGATAATCGCCCTCATAATTTCTGCGGAATGTGCCATTAAAAATATCATTATTAATGTACACCGGCTTCTGCTCACGCTTTGCCATCGGCACATAAATAACCATTATAACATCATGATTATCGCCAACCTCATAAGTCTGAACATCATCTTCTGACAGGAGATTGATGCTTACCTTCTTGGGATTGTTCATATTATCCCAAAATTCCTTACGAAGCTTAGATGCATTCCGGAGACCGGTAGTTCTCCAACTACCATCTTTATTTTCTTTAACTCCAAGAATAATAACTCCACCATAACAGTTCGCAAAGGAAGAATAGGTATCCCACAAAGAAACTGGCAAACCGCCCTCTGCTTTTTTTACTTCTCTTCTGTTATCTTCTCTGTATTCATCAAATTGTGAAAGGTCAAAAATATTAGGCATTTGCTTCCCTTCCTTTCATTCTCAAATATTCAAAATACATTTTATTCAACTAATTCTTCCATTCTTTGTTTTATCAATTCAAAAACTTTTGATTCAATGGAATCAAACTGTAATAATATTTTTTTAAGTACTTCAAAACGAATCATTCTATTACTTAATTTATTTACACCTTCTGATGACGCTAATTTGTACTTTTTAAGATACTCAAGTACCTTTCTTTCCTCTTCCGTTTCTCCTTGCAAATCATATTCGTTTTTAAATATAGTGTAGCATTGTTCAAAGGTCAAAAACATCTGAATAACACTTTCAGAGACATCTATGTTATTTTCTACAAAATCAAACATTACACTAAATAAAGTATACATTTGAATTTTTTTATTAACAAAACCATTAGTCTCTCCATTTGTTATTTTTTTAATCAGTTCCATTGCCCTATGAACCTTTTGAACATCGGATTCTGCGTCTTTATAATCCTCACAAAATTCTTTATAAACTTGGTCCAATCTCTCATTTTTTGTCTGATCTATTATACCTTCGCGGGCTAATATCAAAATACTGCTACAATATTCTATGTCTTGCATCCTTCTCACATCTCGTGGACTAAAGACTTTATAATCGCTCCAAAATTCTTCATTAGCCAATTCTTCTGAAATTGTTCCAAATTTACTATTCAGACTATTTCTTTTCTCTTGTTCATTCAAATTATAATCTGTTAAGTTAAGTCGATAAAACATCTTTCTTACTTCTTCAATTGAAAAATCTTTATCTAAATAAATTATAGACATCTCATAAGACCATATAGATTTTTTTGTATTATCATCTAAATCTTCAAAATATTTATCACCATACTCATCTATTATTTCATTGTCTGTCAAATACTTTTTTTGTAACTTATACTTTCCTGCAATAAAATCAAATATAGCATTGATTCTTTGCTGTCCATCGACAATATGTGTTATTGTTGCACCATTATTTGGATCTGTATCAAAATCCCACAGGAATATCTCTGGAATAATCAATTTAAGCAATATTGTTTCTATTAATCTTATATTATCTTTTACACCCCAAACAGTTTTTCTCTGATATGTTCTGTCAACTACTAATGTTCCATCTTTAAACCCGTTATATATTGCTGTTATTTTCATTGTATTTCTTGTAAACTTATTTCCCATAATTTCCTGCAACTCCTTTCAAATTTTCAATAGCTTGAATATGATATTCTTCCATATCTTTCCAATCCCTATAGATTCTATAATGGATTTCATGTTTAAAATACATTTTTCTCTGCAATTGTCTTGTGGCTTCATTACTTAATTCCAACCATTTCACACGACAATTATCTATATTGTACAGGTCTATATCTGATATATACCCACGATAAATCCCTCTACAAATATACCTATACAGCCCCTCTTTTGTAACGTCATATGACTCTCTAAATAACTTCCAAAAATAATCAAACAATTGGGGCGAAACAACTGCTATATCAATGTCAGACCTACATTCTTCCTCATCAGAAAATGATTTTAAGAATTTCTTAGGAGATAAACTATAACCAGTTTTTGCACTGCCAACCATAACAACATTGTTAAAACCTATGCCCATAGCATCACTAACCAACATTTTAAAATCATCAACAGCATGAATAATATCTTTTTCATTAATTCCCAAAACTTTTTCAAAATACCAATTATCAGCTCTTAACAAGTATTTCATATAAAATTCCTTGACACTACAGTTTAATAAATCTTCTTTGATATTTTCTTCTGTATATACCATTCCTGATTTCCTTTCTACATAAAATATGCTTTTAGTAATTTATTTAATTCAACAGCTATCTTCTCTGCCATTAAGACAGGTACTCCATTTCCAACTGTTTTAAACATATCTGTTAACGACATTTCTTTAGGCAATTCAAATTCTTTAGGAACAGACTGTATTGCTAATACTTCTGCTACACTTAATCTTCTTGCTTTATATGGATGTAAATGTACTTCGTTATTTCCATATGCCGCTGTTGGCGAATATCTCCACCGATGCAATCTCTTATAAGATTTTCTAGAAACATCCCCTTCATCTATAGTCTGCATTCGATTTAATCCTGCTTTCGGTTTGAAGAAGTCATTTGCGTTTGCATGTTGTTCCACACAATTTTTTTCAAACCAATACTGAATTGTAAGTTCCTTATCTATACCTTCCGGCTCCATTTTAATTTCATTTTCATTAAACACATCTGTGGTAGGCCATTCCATATTCTTAATAACCTCCAACGAATTGTATTTTGATACCCCCCAATTAAAATTCTGTACTAATTTCTGGATTTTTTCCTTTTCGGCCTTACCAGTGCACTTTATTCCTATCATTATGACTCTTTCTCTCTCTTGAGGAACGCCATATTCTAAGGAATTAACAAGTTTATCTATAATATAATACCCTCTTCGTTTCATTTTTCGATACATCTTATCATAAAATTCTCTGTGTTTCTTGGTCTTCCACAAGCCTTTAACATTTTCAAACACAAAAAAATCTGGTTTCATTTTTGAAATTAAGTCAAAATATGTTTTCGTTAATTTCCCATTATCTCCGTTTACTCCTTTATTTTTCCCTGCAGTTGAAAAATCCGGACATGGAGGTCCACCAATAAAACCAATTATATTATCTTTACTATCTTTCTTAACAAATTTCTCTAACACCGAATCCGACTGAAGATAATCAGCTATATCATCATTAAAATAACCATGTTCTGGTTCTTCCATTTTCATTTTTTTTCTTGAATATTTATAAGCATTTAAAAAAGGCAAATATTTTTCAGATACCATTACAATATCAAAACCAGCCTTCTCCATTCCTAGATCTAACAATCCACATCCAGAAAAAAATGAATATATCTTTATTTTCTTCATATTATCATCGCACTTTTGTGCTTCCTCCAAATTTCAATCATCATTACTGTTGTCAAATAACATATTATCAAATATTACTTCTTCGACAACTCTCACACACTCATCCGCATGCTTCTTTATATCATCGCCCCAAAACCGTATAACAGTCCATCCTTCAAACAGCAATCTCTTATTAATTTCATCATCCCTTTCCTTGTTCCGGGATATCTTACTAATCCAAAATTCACTGTTATTACTTTTCTCCAGTCTTGGTTTTAAAACCTCCCAATCTTTACCATGAAAAAATTCGCCATCACAAAAAATAGCTATCCTATACTTAGTTAATACAATATCCGGTTTCCCCGGAAGCTGTTTGTAATTCTTCCGATATCGATAACCCTTGTTCCACAATGCCCGCCTTAATATCACTTCTATTTTTGTATCATGACTTCGTATATTTTTCATATTCTTATGTCGTTGTTCTTGTGACAAATTATCCAATACACTCACCCGACCAATCTATTTTCAAACTCACATTATCCCGAATATTTTCAGAGTTTTTCAATTTGAATTTTTACCTTACTAATCCAATATACTCTAATTCTATCGCCTGGTCTTGCACCAATCTGTGCATACCACCTACCCAATGCCTTTAAATCTCCGTCCCCTGCAAATTGTTTTGCATAAATATCTCCTAATGATCTTGAACCTTGTGCCCTCAAAATTCCATGAAAATATCCATCCACAGATTCACATTCAAATAAATTTTTTCCCAATATATCAACATGATTTGTTCCATTACCATTAAACAATCCCAACCGACGTGCATTATTAAGTGGAATAGGAATATAACCTTCTCCATTTATCGGTTCTCTACTATTTGTAAATCTATAAGTTCCCCATGCAACATGTGATTGTGACAATACAACCTCAAAACCATCTCCCGCATTAGCCATAGCTCTACCTCCGCTCTTAATATAAATATCTTTAATGATGTATATCCGATAGCATAATCTGTCTATCTAATCCAAATATCCTACACAACTCTGCATGAGAATATGGATTTTCCATATGATCTTCAATAAGCATTATTAAATTGGATACAGTAATACCGGAACCGTGAATACCTGATGCATTTACTTCATCCATAATCTGTCTATCAATATGTGGCACAAATCCGCCACTAATATATGTAAAATATCCTATTGGATGTGTACAAGTACTATAACTACTAATGTTTTCCAAGTAATTATGCACCATTCTGTTATGATGATCACCACTAATACTGTATTTGCTATATGCTTTATTATCTATAATAGCCTGATAACCTTCCTCATCTGAAATTAACAGAACATCTGGTGCTGATTTTGATCCTGTCTGTCCCAAATGAATTGCTTCATATCCAAATATATCTTGAAACAAGCTAGTCGTTGCTTTTTCAAAATCGACTGCTTCGTCTCTTCCTTGAAATGCCATATCGCGATAATGACTCAGATATCCTCCTACCGCTCCGTTTGGATATGTCTCAATCAAAACACTTTCTGTATACCTTGGGTCTGTGCCGGATATATTACAAATATAATCTACCACTTCAGCATTAATCCGTCTTACAGGGTTTAAAGAAGAGTAGTTAAAAAACGCACGTAAAATTCTATTCCTATCTATTACCTTACTTGAAACAGCTACTGTATTTAAAAGGTTTCTCGTATCCTTCTGATGCCACGGATCCACACCATATTTCCTTTGATATACATCGTTTTCCACAGGATACTGGATAAATGTCGGCATGTTAGCTACTAAATCTTCAACCTCTTTCCTCTTTTCATCTGGTATCCCAATTGTCCCCTTTTCACGATATACAAGTTGAGTATAATCAAGCCAATTCATCATCGTGTTCGCAACATCCATCAAATTACCTTCTGATGCATTATGCTTTTCTAAATAGTCGCTTTCAAATATTTCATCCCCATATGAACGATGCTGTAATACTTTTTCAACAACTTCGTTATAGCACTTATCCGACTCATTTTCTGCTTGAATTGCAACAATTAGGGCTATTTCCCTTTGTGACAATACTAATAATCTTTCATCCAAAAGCAACTTAAGCAAGAAGTAAAAAGGTCTAATCTTAAAACGTGGAGCAACCTTAACAGATGCAGAATATGCAGATGGATACTGAAATCTTAACACCTGTTTTTTTAGAACTGGAACCAGTGATTTTCCCTGCATAATTGCCTCACCTGCAAGTGTTAAAAACACTGTTTCATTCTTTTCAAACCATAGTCCCAAACTATACAGCATAGCCGCATGAGTTCTTCCGCCAGAACCAGAAGCATCTCTTCGTTCTCCTACGCGCTTTGTTCCTGTTTGCTCCAATTCTATTTCAAACTCAATATGAGAATCTCTATTTCTTGTCCACTTTTTCCCAAGAGCTGTGCTACAAAATGCCGCCAATTCTTCTGGAATAGGATTTAGTTTTCTCTTTGGGCGAGTAACCCACCAATAATCTTGCATTTAATCACCCCTAATCATCATTTCCGGTATATGCATCAATACTTTCGTACGGAATTCCTGCAAATGTTTTAAGAATTGCTTCAAAAATCACTCTTGCACCATTTTGAGGTACAGCCATTCCAATTTGCTTTCTTACTGATTCCTTGCTTCCTTCAAAAACATAATCATCCGGAAAAGTCTGCAATCTAGCTCGTTCTCTGTTTGTTAAAGCTCTTGGTTCATCATAATGATATATATGTGTTCCGCCACCACCTGAACCAGTTACTGTGTATGCCGGTTTGGTTGGATCCAATCGTTTATATATCTGACTAATCTTAGCCCCTTTAACCTTCAATTGCAATTCTTCCGGAATATCAGCAGTAAATGCATTCTGTCCCGGCTTAATATATTTTAATCGCTCTACAACCTGATGAGATTGCTTAGTTAATTCGTTATTTGCTACATCCTTAGGTATCGGGGGAACTTCCAGTGCAGTTTTACAAGTTACATCTATATTCTTGTATGGTTCTGGACTAGGTATTTTAAATTCATACGGCAAATCTGCCCGAATACCCACAATAATCATTCTGTGTCTTGCTTGCGGTACACCATATTGTTCAAATTTATACAAATTTGGATATATTCTATATCCGGCTTCAATCATATCCTCTTTAATTTTTTCAAAAGCCTTTCCTTCATTTGCACTTTTTAATCCACCCACATTTTCTGCTAAGAACCATAATGGCTTATATCTTTTTAACACTTTTATGCCATACGAATACAACGGTCCAAATGTACCATTAAATCCTTTTTGTTCTCCTACAACAGAAAAATCGTTACAAGGAAATCCAAAAGCTAATGCATCTATATCTCCCAAAGGTTCTATATCCAATTTACGAACATCACCACATATAACCGACTCCGGATCATCCGGACAAATATTCCGAGTATATGTCTTACACGTATCTAAATCATAATCATTTGCCCACTTGTGTATAATTTTATACTCTGAATCCGCTATTTGAGAATTAACTGCAGCATAAGCGAGTCCACCCGGACCACAAAACAATTCTCCCAGTCTAAATTCCTTAACTTTTTTCGACTTCATTATATTTCTTCTCCATTCGTTAATATAAAATTCCGTTTAAACTCGACACCAACCGCATCTGCGATTTCATTTAAATCATCAATGGTAAAACTCTCTCTTTTCATCTTCGCATTAAAACTTTGTGGAGATTTACCTAATCTGCGTGCTAGTTCAGCCTCACTCACATTACATCTAACACACAAGATTTTAATTTGTTCAGATATCGTCATATAACAATCCTCCTAACATTACCATTATAAACGTATTTATTGATAAAATCAACGCAAACATTAAGCATATATCATTTTTCAAAATGTATGCTCCACCTTATGCTCAGTACTAAATTTCCCCTTCCTCAACCACCTCTCCAACTATTACTCCGCTTCTCCCCCAGTCCTTCGCCAGATACGCATTCTGTGCCCACAGCCCCATTCGTACATCAATACATGGGATTTTCCCCTGAAACCCTGTATATTTTCTATGTACTCCATTTATTGGCGTCATTTTCTAAAAGGTGCTCCAAAAAGTGGAGTACCTATGTTATATCCAAAGGGTTTTAGGGATTTTTCCCTAACCGATACAACATTTTGCCCCGGATATCCAAAATGCGTATCTGGCAGAAGACACATCTAAATTCACCTGTGTCATTTTACGGTATAGAAATACCATTCTGGCACGTAAAAAAAGCGACTGGATTTCACCAGCCGGCTCTACTTCTGCTTATCTTGCTACCACACACTTATATCATCCAATGCATCCAGCCATACCTGCATCTCTCCGTCAAGCATCAACCTCACATACTCCACCGGGTTCTCAATCGCCATTGCATCCATCTTTCCTTGGGAATTGGGCGTGGTCCGAAGACCACTCTCCCACTTCCCACAATCCAGACTTACGATGCAGTTAGTATCATAGTGAATCACATTCACCGTATTATTCTGCTCGTTGTAAAATCCTCTTGGCTTATAGTCCTGATTCAGATAAAACTTATGTACTCGTTTGCACATGACTCTAACCTCCCGCTTACTATTAGTAACTATAATGTTACTTTTTGAAGTTGGAAGGAGTTACACGATGGCTATTGGTGAACGAATAAAACGAATCAGAAATTTCCGCAAATTAACACAGGCACAGCTTGGCGAAGCAGTCGGCTTATCCGACGTGCGAATCCGTCAGTACGAAACCGGCAACCGCACACCCAAGGAAGATATGATACAGGAGCTGGCAAAAGCCTTGAACTGTAATTACCGCTCCATTTACGAGCCTTCCCTCTACGCAGCCGAGGATGTGATGTATGCACTCTTCAAACTGGATGAGCACTACAATATGCCCCTCTACGAAGTTGCAAATCCCAAGAATCCTACCGAGAAGCATATCGCTGTTGGTTTTGATTATTCTTTACTGGATGATTTCCTGAATACCTGGAAAAGGAAAAAAGAGGACTTAGCCTCCGGTAAAATTACCAAAGAAGAGTATTTTGAATGGAAAATTAACTGGCCTCACACCGAAGATTGATTTGGTGTGGATTTGATGTCTTAAAAACAACGTGTATCACACGCGTATCACAAGCCCATTTTGAGTGAAGAACTTGAAACGGGCTTTTTCTTTGTTCGTTAATCTTCTCTAAACAAAAGAAAACCGCAACTCCTCATAAAATGAGGAATTGCGGCTTGTATTTAAGTTTCTATGATACGAAATCAAAGATTACTCAATGATAGTAGCAACACGTCCAGAACCTACTGTTCTACCACCCTCACGGATAGCGAATGTAAGACCCTGGCTCATAGCGATTGGGTGGATGAGCTCGATTGTCATCTCTACGTTATCACCAGGCATGCACATCTCTGTACCAGCTGGAAGGTTACATACACCAGTTACATCAGTTGTTCTGAAGTAGAACTGTGGACGATAGTTGTTGAAGAATGGTGTATGACGACCACCCTCGTCCTTTGTCAGAACGTAAACCTG
>OGQB01002452.1_pt1 | contig 13508 bp, 15 predicted proteins | sample 1553071 | NCBI WGS metagenome assembly OGQB01 (sample SAMEA2580284, study PRJEB22360) | human gut metagenome | biome: human gut; feature: human-associated habitat; material: faeces | place: Denmark | collected 2008/2010
AGGGAATCACGTCAAAACCGCCCTGCCGATGCCGATACACAGGCAAGCAGAAGAGCCACGGACTCTCCCGTACCTTCTCCTGTTTTCGGTGAAACGGCCGTCTTTGTCACCGTACTTCTTCTTACATTCTCACTGCCAGGACTTATCACTGCCGCCTGGACCGGAAGTGCCAGCATACCGGACAGCAAAACTGCCGTGATCCAAAGTTTTTTATTTTTCATGATCCTTCCCCGCCTTTCGATAAAACACCTCTAAAACCATCTCATACATTGCCTGCTCATCCACATGAAATTCCGCATAAGTCTCTCCCATGGATGCTTCTCCTTTGATGCTTAAAATACCGGCATCCTGAAAACCGCCTCGAAAAAGCAGGGTTCCAAGATACGTCACTTCGGCTGCTGAAAGATTCGTGACTGAAAAATCCTTGATTTTCTGATACAGAGTCAACAAAAAAAGCGGATTCTTTCGAAACTGCTCTGCCGCTTTTCCTCCAAAAGCTGCAAGATACTGCTTCTGCCGCTCGATGCGGTCACTGTTGGCATCCGCTGTCGCTTCCTTTTCTTCCACCAGACGACTTCGCACATACCACTGTGCCTGCTCTCCGGTCAGCACCTTTCTCTCTCCTTCTTTCAGGGACGGATCCTGGATCGTCAGATCTTTGGTGACCGTCACCTCCACACCGCCGACTGCATCCGTCAGCACTGCAATGGCATCCAGATCCAGTGCCGCATACGCTGCGACCGGCATCCCGTAAAACAGCCTGGAAACGGCTCTCACCGTATTCTCACAGCTCTTCTCCTTTCCGTCCCCGTACGTGTAGGCAAGACAGAGCTGCAGCTTTTCCGTTCCGATAAAATTTCCAAGGTCTGAATAGACGTTGACATCCGTCATCGTATCTCGTGAGATCGCGATCAGGCGGCTCTTTCCGGTTTTCGTATCCAGCACAAGAAGAAAAAGTGCATCTGCCTGACCTGCCTTTCCATCTCCGACCGTGCCGCCCTCTTCAAACGCTTCCTTATCTACCCCAAGAAAAAGGATCGACACCAGCTCTTCGTTGTACACATACTTCTCTCCCTGATATGTGACCTCCTTTCCCTGTTCGCATGCGATCTTTGCCCTGTCGTCTCCGCTTTGCTTTTCTTCCGGCAGATTTTCCGTTTCCACCGCCACATTGCGAAACAGTGCCTCTTTTCCCCTCATGCGAAATCCCTGAAAAAGTGCCACGATTGCCAGAATGATCACCAGAACGGCCGCCACACTTCGCATCACCCTGCCCGCTCTTTTTTCCGTCTGCATATTCCCACACCTTCTTTCTCTTTTTTACTGCCTGGTTTTTTCTTTTTTTCTCAGAACAGCCTGCACCAGGTAACGTCCGTCTGCCTGATCGGATGTGCAGGTACTCAGGGTCACAAGTTTATCTTTTGCTGTCACCTTTACATCCTCTCTTGTATTCTGTCCCATGGAAATCCCGGCAAACACTTCTCTGATATACGCCCTTCGCCCCTTTTTCTTTGAAAAATCAAATGCCCCGAGCAGATGCGTATCATCAAAGCGGTACGCCGCAAAAATTTCATATGTCAGCCGGTAGCCCGGCAAATAAATAAAAAATTCCGGATGTTCCGCAAAAAATGTTTTATCCTCAAAAAAATGAAGATTCTGGAACATCGAGCCGTCTCTCATGTTGTGCCCGTAAAGCACGGTCATCGGATCTTTAAAATCCCTGCTGTTTGCCTCTTCCGTATAAATACTTCCGGCAAACGCATATCTTCCGCTGCTGTTGTGCCTCAAATAATAAGTGTCATCTTCTTCTCTTTGCAGCACCGGATAATCAATCTGCGTATCCGGTATCCGAATCCAGGCATAAATATCCGGATTGATGCTCGAAAGCTCTGCAAAATCGATGCCTTCCGGCCTGTCATCCCCGGCTTCGGACTCACGTTCCATTCCCTTTGCTGCCTTATTTTTTTCTTTTCCCTGCTGCCCGTTTTTTGTCCCCACTGCGAACGCTTCCGCCGCATCCCGCAGTCTTTCATACGACTGCTCTGTCACCAGATTGCTGCAGAACCTCACGCCTGCATAAGAGGCAGACACAATCGTGACCATAAGTGCCAGATAAAACAGCACACCCCAGAATCGATGCGTCCCTTTCTTATCCCTCATTCCAAAACGCCCGCTTTTGCAAGATATGTAAGAAATTGACCGATATCCAGACGTGCCTGTTCTTCTGACACTTCATATTCTTGCAGAACCTCCTGTACCAGCTCTTCCCTCGTCCTGTTTTTTTCCATATGTTTCCACAGAAACGCCCCGCTCTCATTCAAGGTCACCAGACCGTTAAAAGTAAGAGCCGTATTTCCCACCGGCACCAGGATGTTTTCCCCTGCTACTTTCCGCAATACAAATCTCTTCGCCTCCATATTTCACTCACTTTCCCTTGTTGTATTCATCTTCTCTTTTCCCCGAAGATCCCATATTCTCTTAAAATCTCTTTCCTTTTTCTTCCAGTCTTAACGATTTCTTTTACCGATCCTAAAACCGGACCTTCTCTGAGATAGCCACAGAGCCTCTGCCCCCAGGCAAACGGCAGAAGATATGGATGCTTTTTCAGGTACGGAAAACGCCACAGAAGATTCTTTGCAGGCGGAAATGCCATGTAAAACAGACCGGGGAATATGCCTGACAGTCCTCTTTTTTCCGCCGCATGCAGCGTAAGGGTGCCGCTGTGCAGGCGACTCCTTGTCCCTTTTCCATGAATGCCGGAGTGCAGGATATCTTCCATCAGTCTTTCCGTATCCAGTTTCATACTATGCACACCTTCCGGAAAATAGAACTGTTTTTCTTCAAAACCAAGATACTGCACACCAAGGCGAAAAATCGCCTCTGCAAACAGGATCGCATCCGTCATCCGGATGCGATCCCAGAAAATCTCCCAGTCGATCTCCTTCTCGTAATACTCGGCAAACAGCAGAATATCGCAGATTTGCCGTATCCCGACTCCGGAAGCAAGCAGATGTTTTCTGGCATGGCAGAACTGAAAAAACAGATGATCCGTCGGCTGCGGCATATTGATTTTTACACCTTCTACCTCTCTTTCGATCGCCTGTTTATGGATCTCATCAAAAAATCCATTCCATCCAATACACCATTTTTCATTTTCCGGAAACAGCATCCGGTGCAGCTCGATCACCAGAAAGCCGCCTGTTTTTTTATAAGCCGTCTCATAGTTCTCGGTGCCAGTCTCAGGATTTAACTGCTGCATTCCATATAAAAGCATCGCTTCCTGACAGGCCTCAAACTGCTCTTTTGGTATCAGCAGATCCTCATCAGCAGAAAGCCTCGCATCCGGATTCGGATACAGACTGCGGCAGACGATTCCTTTTACCGCCAGCGGCTTTACACCCATCTGTTGTAAATGAGCGTACAACTCCAGAAATTCTTCGGTCATCGTCCTCTGAAGTGCCATCAGCCGTAGACTCTTTTCCCGCACTTTTGCAAACATCACACGGTCCGCCAAAGCCGCTGCCCGGCACTCCGCCACCGCCTCATAAACCAGCGGCAGCACATGATGCATATCCGCCAGGGCAAAAACCCCTGACCACTCCTGCACGGAACGCTCCTTCCAGGCCACCCGCTGCCCGCAAATCCCCGCACGCAGTGCCTCCAGAAAAAGCTCCTGGTATTCCCTTGTTTTTATGAACATTTCAGTCCTCCCTGTAATTCAGAAAACATTTCTGATATTTTCATTACAAAATCCTGCCGAGGCATCTTTTGACCTCAACATCATATGATGTTGGAGTCAAAAAAAGACCACATACCGTTTTGGTATATGGTCTTTTTTGTTTTGTCCAACACGTCATCTGCAAATTGCTTCATTTCCAGGTAACGCTCTTCTTCTATTCGTGCTCTTCCTTAACCAGATATGCCTGCACCAGGTAGCGGTAATTCTTACCGGCCGCATGGCAGGTTGAGAGCGTCAAGATCTTGCTGTCCTTGTCCACCTTCGCCTTCGTGTCAATGGATGCATTCATATTTCGCTGCTCTAAAATATCTTTCAGATAAATCTCCCTGCTTTCCTCATCTTTTCCCTGATTATAATACATCAGCACATGACGGTTGTCCGTCAGATAGGCCGCAAAAATCCGATATTTCAAGATTGAATCCGGCGTGTAGATGGTCAGATCCTTATGATCTTTCAGGAATGTCTTATCCTCGTACTTGTGCAAACCTGCAAACATCGAACCGTCTTTCATGTTATGTCCGTAAAGCACCGTCAGATAATCATCAAAATCTTTGGCGTTTTCCTTTTCCGAATAAATCGCTCCGCTGTCACTTAAACTGGTATCCGCCGCATGGTTCAGATAGTACGTATTATCCGTGCTGTCCTGTACAACCGGATAGTCGATATCCGTTCCCGGTATCGTGATCCACGCATAAATGTCCGGATTTTCCTTCTGTAAGGTCTCAAAATCCACCGGAATGTCCAGCTTCTTCTTTTTTTCCTTTGTCTTGGACTGTTCCTTCGACTCCTGCGTATCGGTCTGCCGTTTCTCGGAATTCTGCTGCTGCATTTCTTCATAAGTCTGCCTGGCATGTTCTCTTTGTTTATAAATCCGCAAAACAACTGCCGTCAGGATCACTGCCGCAGCAAACGATATCACCGCGATCACCTTCCATGTTCTTTTTTTCACTTCGACTCACCTTCTGACTGTTCTTCGGTATAGAAGGTCTGAATGATCAGATCATAAAGTGCATCATCATCTACATAAACCTCATCATAGACACTGCCCTTCTTGGATTTCGCCTTCAAAGAAACAATGCCGTCCGCAGTAAAATGCATATCCATCGCCTCCGTTGCCAGATAAACCGAACGATCCAGGCTGAGATTTGTGACCATATCATCCGTAAGACTCTGATAAAGGCTGACCGGAAGTCCCATATCTGCTTTCATCGCCTTCACCGCCTGTCCCATAAAATTCACAAGGTACTGTTTCTGACGCTCCATACGAGAATTGTTGGAAAAATCCTTTTCCGTATCTCGATAACGTGTAAACTTCAACGCCTGATCTCCTGTCAGCGCCACCGTCGCCCCCTCTGCAAAGGACGGATCAACCTGCGTCATATCTTCCGGTACCGTCACCGTTACGCCGCCAACTGCATCGTTGATCATGGCAACCGCATTCATATTCAATGCCACATAGCCATTGATCGGCATTCCATAGAACAGGTTGGAGACAGCATCCACCATGTACTGACAGCTTGTCACCTTTCCATCCCCGAAGGAATACGCAAGTCCGAGATGATTCTTTGATTTTCCAAGATAATTTCCCTTATAATCAAACGTCTTGATCTGTGTCATGGTATCTCGCGAAATACTGATCATTTTAATCTCATCTTTGCTCTTATCCATAACCATCAGAAAAATGCTATCCGCCTGACCGCTCTCACCGGAAACATCATCCTTTTCTTCGATCGTATCACTCTCCTGATCAATGCCCATCACGAGCATCGTCACCAGATCGTGATTATAGCGGTAAGCCTTGCCATTGTACCAGATTACATCCGGGTCGGAAGAAACCTTTGCATCACTTCCGTCAGTGTTTTTTGAAATCATCTGATTTTCTGCCGCACTGATGTTCTCATCCATATGTTCCTGTCCGGTCGTACGCAGTACATGATAAGCTCCGAACACCGCCGTTTCCAGAACCATCAACACGATCAGAATACTCAGCATCAGACGCATGGCATAAGAGAACGCACTTTTCCTGGAAAACGCATATTTCCAAACGATCACAAACACAATACCAATACCGGCACCGATCGTATGAAAGAGCAGATTCCCCAGATCAAAAACTCCCGTCTTTAAGACAAGCTGGAGTATTTCCACACAAAGTGCTAATGCAAACGATGCACCCATACTCTTCGCAGCCTGATACTTTCCTTTCATCAGGATCATGATCAAAACTCCAAGTGGAACAAAAGCGACCGTACCTGCTGCCACTTTTACCAGCGTTTCCATCACCCAGCTTCCTGTGAAGATCCCCATATCCACCGCAGAATCTCCGGTTCTCTTTCCAAGAATGGTCACCGCCAGGATCAGCAGCACATAAATCGCAAACATCAGCCACACACAGATGGCTCTGCCACGCTTTCTCTTTTTTTCTCTCCAGGATGGTGTCACAAAAACGTACACAATAAGCAGAAGCAGAAAGCTTGCGGCTGCCACCGCATATACCATGTCCGACAGTACGCCAAGCGGAGTCGAAACTGCCTCCAGGCCTCTGCTGATACTCGTTAATACTCCCATAATCCTATCCTTTCACTACCAGCTCCAGCGTAACCGGAGCAGATACATTGCCGTCACTGTCCATCGCCGTGTAAGTCAGCGTATAAGTGCCCGGTTCATCCGTGCTGTAGTCACCTGAAATCTGAATTTGACCAAACAGGAAGGAACGTTCATCCTTATCATCTGTAATACTTTCAACCTGATAAGTTGCATCAAATCCTTCGCCTGCCTGAATCACTGATTTTGTTTTTCTCAGCTTAACTACCGGTGCACCTGATTTTGCTGTTGTTTCTTTTTCTGTTGCTTTCTGTGTTTCCGTTTCCTTATCAGAACTCTCTGTTGCTTTCGTTTCAGAACTTTCTGTTGCTTTTGTTTCTTCCACAGATTCCTTCACTTCTTCAGATTTTGTCTGTATTTTTTCCCCAGAAGAACTTTCTGATTCAACATCTTTTTCTTTCTCTGTGTTTTCAGTTTGAAGTTCATATCCTGCAACCAGCATGGTCTTTTGATTTTCACACTGCATATTCAGTTTTTTTCTGATTTCATTATAAGAGGTTGCAGCCATAATCACAGCTGCTGCAGCAATCACAGCCATACCTGCCGTCAGCCATCTCTTCTTCCTCATCTGTCATGCCTCCATCATAAAGAATCTTCTGTATTCATAGTTTCTTCATCATCTTTCACATACTTCTGATAACTTCCGTATTTTCCATAGCCATATCGACCATAACCATATTTCCCGTATCCATACTTTCCATAGCCGTATTTTCCGTAGGAAGCAAATCCTCTGTGACTGCGATTCAGGATATAACCAATCAGTTTATCCTCCAGAATAAATGGTTCCATTCCCTTCTTAACCTGTGGAAGCTCCGCCATATCGTGACGTACCACATAAAGCACACTATCTGTATAGGTTGCCAGAATTGCCGCATCCGAAAACAGGTAAGACGGCGGTGTATCAATGATAATATAATCAAATTCTGCTCTAAGATGTTTCATAAGTTCTTCCATGCGCTTCTCGTCCATCAGATTTGATATATTTCCATGCTTTTTTCCGCCCCCGATTACAGTCAGTCCTTCTCTCTTTACTAAGATTTCTTCCAGTTTTGCTGTTCCTTTTAAATACTCAGCAAGCCCCTGCTGTTCCTGAAGCCCCAGTATTCCCGCAACCGAAGGTCTTCTGAGATCTGCATCAATAAGAACTGTCTTTTTTTCATGTTGGACAAAAACCAGTGCCAGATTGACTGCCGTCATACTCTTTCCTTCCTGTGGAAGCGTACTGGAAATCATTAACACTTTCTGGTTTTCCTGTTCCATTTGTTTCTCAATTCGAAGCTGTGCTGCCTGAAGGGACTGCTTGAAAGCCCAGTCTACCTTTCTGTTTGTCAGCAACAGATGTTGCTTTTTACTCTTGTCACGCTTTTTAATCTGAATTTCCGGTATCATGCTGATACACGATTTTGAAGTAATTTTCTTCATATCACTTTCACGACGTACCGTTTTAATTACCTGTGCATAAAATGCCGCAATCATCAGACAAAGAATAACTCCTACCGCAATTCCTTCAAATAACTGCTTAACTGCTGAATATGCATTGACCGGGGTATCTGAAGCCGGTGCCTGATCCACAATCTGAAGTTCCATTGTTCCGTTTGAACTCGCCACCCATTCAGGATACATTTTCTCAAAAAGTTCCATCACCATATTTGCATTGTTGTAATTATTTGCTGTAACAGTAACCGCAAACAAATTGGAATTTTCCGTATATGCAGATGTAATACTGTAATTTTCATTGACGTCTTCCGGTTCTACACCTGCAAACAGTCTTTCTTTAAATTCTCCTGTGCTCACAACTGCGGAAATGCTTCCGCTAAGCCTCTGTGCTATAGAAGCATCCACTTCTGCTATTGATGTTTTATTTACCGCATAGGTAACTTTTGCCTGATACTGTGGTGTGTAAGCCTGATTACCTGCTATAATAAAAGCAGCGATCATTGTCACAACCAGCATAAGGAATTGCGGCCAGTATTTTTTAAAACACCGGATGGCATCATCCAGCATACTTATAAGATCAATGGCATTTTCGTCTTCATGGTATTCCTGTACACTCTCCTGCACTTCCTGCTGTCTCTTATCGTTTTCCTGCATTTTGTCCATCCTTTCCGTAGGCATAGCTGTAATAATAACGTCCATACTTACGATATCCGCTTCCTGCAAGCCGCTCTCCCCTTGCCATATTCAACACACCGCCGATTACAGATGCCCCTGCATCCTCCAGAATATCTACCGCATCGTTTATTGCCGTTGCATGAACTTCATCCTGCTTAATGACCATAAATGCAGCCTGTGCATATCCCGCAATAATTTCAGCATCACGCACAATTCCAGTTGGTGCTGTATCCAGGATCACATAATCAAATTTTTCTGAAAGTTCCTGCAGCATCTGTTCAAAACGCTCTGATTCATACAGATTTTCCGGATTTGAAATCGCTTTTTTCTGTAATACACACATAAACTGTCTGTCATCCTGTCCTGCTTTCTGCAAAACCTCATCAAGTGATCTTGTTCCCTTCAGATAATCATAAAGCTGTTTATCCATATCCATATCTATTTCCAGCAGCTTATGGACTGCCGATCTTCTCATATCACAGTCTACAAGAACAACTTTTTTTCCTCTCTGTGCCAGATTCAGTACCATATTTACTGCAACTGTAGATTTACCATCATTCTCTTTCAGACTAGTCACCATGAGAACTTTATACCCTTTTGCATACATCTTTCTCCGCAGTTTGGTAACAATTTTATCAATCGACTCTGAATATTGAGGATCTGTCCTTACGTCTGTAAGCAATATGGATTTCTGATTCTGGTTTTTTCTTATAAACGGAATGCTTCCAAAAACATCCATATCCAACAATTCTTCCGCTTGATCCGCATTATGAATCTTATCCGTAAAGATTGCCATGGCTATAATAATCCCACAGGCAGCTGCAAACATAACTGCTGCCATTTTGAGTGCTGTCATAAGTGCACGCTCTCTGTGAATTTTAATCCCATTTCCCGAAAAACTTCCAATTTTTTTCAGTATATATCCCGTCTGAAAATACCCTGAAAGCTTTGGATAATTATCTATACCGGCTTTCAAAAGACGACACGCACTCTCAGCCGAACTGCTCGTTGCACTCATCACAATGACATTTGTTCCTGTTACGATACTTGCAGATAAATTTCCCTGCATTTTATCTGCATCATCTTCCTTTTTAATCAGTTCTTTCATCATATCGCTGTTTAATGCACTGTTGCATCTGGATACCGCTGTATCCATCCCTGTCGTATAGAACTTATTTGCTGAATTATCACGTGGAATTACGTAAAGATTCACACTTGCTTTATACGTATTTTGCATATACTGATCTAGGAAAATATAAGAAAGTGTACCTGTCACACAGGTAACTGCAAGGATATATATCAGATATTTTTTCAGACTTCTATAGATATACTTAAAATCAAATGCTTCTGTATTTATATTTGAGTATTTCTCCTGTTTCATCCTTTTCCTCCTACTCAACTACCACAATCAGATTTGCATTGCAGTCGTATCCGGTTTCTTCTGATGTGTATCTGTAATTCACTGTATAAATTCCTTTTTTTTCGGTATTCACTTTTGAAGTAATTTCAATGGATGACAGTGGAATAACATCTTTACTGATCTGATTCTGTTCTTCTGAACTGTCACCAGACGTTGTATCTTCTATCTTTTTCTCTCCATCTTCTACAACATGATCCAAATATGTATTCGCATTAAAATCCTGTCCCTTTTTCAAGTATGTCACGTATTGATTCAGCACAAGCTCCGGTCTCTTGTTTCTTTCATCATAGCTGTCTTCATAAATTTCTACACTGATTGGGAGTGATGTTGTAAATCCGACACTGTTCGTTACGTTTAATGTACATTCATAAATTCCCTTTTTGGGTTCTCCCTCTAACAATTCCTTATCTCCGTCGAACGTGACAAATGGAGTAACATCTCCGTCAATACAATCGTCAGCAGTAATGCATGACAATAAATCAATTTCCTGGTTTTCCGGAAAGCGAAGTGCCTGTGTGATGGAAAAATGTACCTGCCGATAATCTGAATAATGAAGCGTTCTTGTAAGCGATGTCATATTACTGGACTTATCGAATGCAACATATGTAATCAGGAAATCATTATCTGAATCTTCCTTTTTCTTGATATTATCAATCAAAATACTGTCCGATACATCTCCGTCCTTCTCATCCGTTGCTGTAACACCAGAAATCAGTTCTTTATCATCCGCACCAATACTTGCAGAAAAACTTTCCGCATCGGCACTAATCACCGGCGGATCCACATCTCTTTGCTTTTGCCCATTCGAATAATAGACCCAGCCCCCTGCTAATGCCAAGATACAAACTGCTCCTGCACAGACCTTTGCTTTATTCATAGTATTTTACTCCTTTTCTAAATTGCCTGGAAATCCACAAGTGGATTTCCTTTTAAAATCCTGCTTGGATTTTCTGAAGTCCACACCTGAACCTGTTTCCATGGATATCTTCTTTCAAGATATCTCATCAATCTCTCCATAGATGGTGTACGATACTGAAAATCATGTGCATCTGATGCCAGGATGCTGACAATCCCATCATCCATAAACTGCCTTGCCAGATTTCTGCATCTGCTTCCAAACTGCCCAAAAACACTTCCTTTGTTTACCTGAAGCACACAGCCTTGCTGTGCAAGAAAATATGCAAACTCAGGATCTTTCTGTATAAAAGTATATCGTTCCGGGTGTGCCAAGACTACATTATAACGTCTATTTTGCAAATCATCAACATATTTGCAAACTTTTTCGACATTTTCTTCAAAATCAAATTCAATCAACACATATTTCGTTCCATTTAGCGTAAGAAGTTCTCGGCATTCTAACAAATCTCCCGCATTTTCATCCATAAAAATTTCCATACCCGGATAAAGTTTAACCGGTATTTGCCTTATTACCAGTTCTCTCTGAAGTCTTTCGAAGCTTTCTCTATATTCTTCTAGCGTATAATCATAATAATTTCCATGGCTGGTTGCCGCCATATGAAAAACCCCGCTATGAGCTGCCATTTTTGCCATTCTCACTGCTATTTCCAGATCTTCTGCCCCATCATCCAATCCCGGAAGAATGTGCAAATGTAAATCAACCATATCCTTCTCCTTTCACTGCCGTGCATTTTTCTTTTTGAAAAAAATCTTTTTCAAGAACATTCCGCCCATACAGGCTCCCAACGTATTACACAACACATCTGTCCCCTGGGCAATCCCTGTTCCTGCTGCAAACTGCCAGCTTTCTATCCCAAGCGACAATAGAAAAGCAAGCCATATCACATGACAGCCTGTAAGTTCCCCCAGCGTAAGTCCCAGTGGAAAATACAGAAAAATATTCATGATCATTTCTCTGTAAAATTCGCCCGAATATTCTGCCATCACCATAAAACAATGTTCATTGGATGACTCTCTTCCAATCACTGTGAATCTAAGGATTATTAAAAGTGCCACCACAGCCCCCACTGCATTCATTACTTTCCATATATCCTGTCTTATACATTTGGCCAGAATCCTCCAGATTATCAGTGATCCCAGCATTGCCATACCTACGCTTCCATAGCTCCATGCATAAACATTTAACATTTTCAATCCCCTGTCCACTCTTTCTCTTTGTTGTTTAAGATTATACTATCCTGTGTATATTTCTACAAGGAATCTTTTTCGTCTTTTTTTCTCTTCATTGTCTCCTCTACCTTTTCCGGAACTTCTATTAATCCAAATCTCCATAAAATCGGATATATATAGGAAATACCTCTTATGTCCCCAAGTTCCTTGGGTTTGTTCACCGTCCCTGTAAACTTCCTGCTTTTTTCAAATGCCAGCACAATACTGCTCCACGCCAGACTTTTGCTCTTTTCCCTTCGATCGATCAACAACTCTTTATTCCATTCTCCGTTTTTCCCGATTTTCAGTTTATAGTAAAATGGCAGACCTGTCATGGTTTTAAATGGATATTCCTGAAACGCAATAATGGTCTGCCATAAGTTTTCTTCTGTTTTTTCTTCTGCTAATTTTTTGATTCTTTCCTGTCGGATACGGTATATTCTGCAATCTTTTTCCCGCATCTTTCGTTCTTCTTCATTATAAGTACATTTTTTGTATGATATCCCTTCTGTCATCTTACCTTCTCCTTTTACGATTCCTCACAAAAAATACTGTTATTTATATTTTTACTTCTCTTTTGCACTTTTCTTCCGATACTTATAAAGAGCTACGATTTCTCGCAGCTCTATTATATATCATCTTAAAATTTAAACGTATCTTTCAGTCCCAACCATTTCTGGTCTTTATCACTCAGGTTCAGCGGTGTACCGTCTGCCAGCCTATAACCTTCTGCAGATGCACTGCCTTTGTACTCGCCCTTCACTTCCGGCCACTCGATGCCAATCTCCGGGTCGTTCCATGCCATGCCGCCCTCATCGTTTGGATGCCAGAAATCGTTCACTTTATAGCAGAATTCTGCCTCATCGCTCAGCACCAGAAATCCATGTGCAAAACCTTCCGGAATGAGGAACTGCTTTTTATTTTCCGCAGATAAAACCACGCCGAACCATTTTCCATAAGTCCTGGAATCGGAACGCAGATCCACGGCAACATCAAATACCGTTCCACGTACCGCACGGACCAGCTTACACTGCGGATACTGTTTCTGGAAATGAAGGCCTCTCAATACTCCTTTTGTGGACATGGACTGGTTATCCTGTACGAAATGAATATCAATGCCTGCCTCTTTCATATCTCTTTCGTTGTAGGTTTCCATGAAATAACCACGCTCGTCACCATGAACGGCCGGTTCTACGATACAAAGGCCTTCGATGCCGCCTACATTTTTCTCAACTTTGATCTGTCCCATTTTCTTTATCTCCTTCTGCAACTGTTCAGTATCTTTTTATCTTAGTCGGTGAAGACTCCCACTTCTTATTTTTTGTACTTATCTTTTAAAATGTATCCGAAATCACGCTTTGATTTCTTTCAGGTAACGGCTCAATGCGTCCTGCCAGGTCGGAAGCGGGGTAAATCCATTTTCCACCAGCTTGCTCTTATCCAGACGGCTGTTAAACGGGCGAGCTGCTTTACTCAGACCGTACTCTTCCGTACTTACCGGAAGCACTG
>OGQB01002453.1_pt1 | contig 13505 bp, 5 predicted proteins | sample 1553071 | NCBI WGS metagenome assembly OGQB01 (sample SAMEA2580284, study PRJEB22360) | human gut metagenome | biome: human gut; feature: human-associated habitat; material: faeces | place: Denmark | collected 2008/2010
CGGCTGTAACCCGGGTCGCCTTTTTTAAAAAAACCCCCCCCCCCCAGCCGGTAGGCGTACTTGTTGTTCGACGATGCGAAGTTGAGCAGCGAAAAGTAGAAACGGAACGAATTTTCGTTGTGCCGCAGCCGCAGCCGGTCGCTGTGCAGGATCGAGCGCGGCAGTGCGACGCGTTTGCCGATCCGGTGCCCGGGGCGCACCTCCTTGTTCCACAGGCTGAACGATGTGACGACCGTCGGCGCCTTGTCCTCGTTGAGCAGGATCGCGTCGGGGTGGTAGCGGATGTAGCCCCCGTCGCCGCCCATGTAGATATGGCCCTGCGGGTCGATGAAGAAACTGTTGTAAATCAGTTCGTCGATCCTCAGATCCCGGTTGAGGTCGCAGACGATCTTGTTTTTCCGCACCGGGTCGTACATGATGAGCTTGTTGGTCGTGGCGGCCCAGATGCGGCCGCGGCTGTCCGACGTGAGCGTGCGGATCGACTGCGAGAGGTCGAGGTCGTTGTCGAAACGCTCGAACTGCCCGCTCGCCGGGTCGAGTTTGCAGAGGCCCCGGTCGGTGCCCGTCCACACATTCCCCTTACGGTCTACGTGGATGGTGTAGATGCGGTTGCTTATCAGGCTGCGGGGGTCGTTCGTGCGCACCTTGTACTGTATGAAGCGGTCGTTGCGCTTTTCGTATTTGAACAGCCCCTCCTGCGTGGCCGCGAACCAGATGTTGCCCTTTGCATCCACGTCGAAATAGCCGATGTCGCAGTTGTCCGAGTTGATGATGCCGCTGATGAGCCGGGTCTTGTAGCTCAGGTGCGAGATACCGCCGTCGGGGCGGTAATGCGGGGTGATGAAGCAGAGTCCGCTGCTGATGTTGGTCACGATGTCGTGGTCGGCGTCCTCCTTGATGTCGTAGATGTATTTGAGCGAGAAGTTCTGGTTCGAGTGCTCGGCGCGTACGAAACGGTCGCGCGCGGCATCGTAGTAGTCGATCCCGTCGTTGGTTCCCAGCCACAGGGTGCCGTGGCTGTCGCGGATAAGCCGCTTGGCGATGCTGTGCGAAACCCCTTTGTCGGCCATGTAACGCGTGTATCCTGCGTCGCGTCGCGTGCTGTCGTACCGCAGGACGCCTTCGTTCGTGGTGAGCCACAGGCTGTGGTCGGGGGTTCCGAGCAGGTCGTTGACGATGACTTTGCGTTCGGCCCCTTTCCTGTCGTTGGTCAGGCGGACGCAGTCGATCTTCTTGCGTTTGAGGTCGAGTTTGGCCAGTCCGCTGTCGGTGCCGATCCAGACGATGTTCTGCCGGTCGCGGAAAAGCGTGCGCAGCGAGTTGTTGGGCAGCGACGTCGGGTCGGACAGCGAACTGTAATAGGCGCTGGCCCGACAGCTGCGGGTGTCGTAGAGCGTGAGCCCGTCGGCCGTTGCGAGCAGCAGGTGCGTATCGTCGTAGCTGAGGATGCTCTTTATGTCGTTGTCCGTAAGTCCGCCGTCTTCCGCGCGGAGGGTGCCGAGCGGCTGCTCGGGATGCCGGATGTCGAGGACGACCAGGCCGCTGGAACTTCCGACGTACAGCAGGTCGGGGGTGTTCTCCGGGATATACAGCGCGTTGACCAGGTTGTTGTAGGTGTCGTTGGGCAGCTTCCGGCTCCGGGTTTCATAGCGGACGAAACTGTTGTCCGTGGGGTTGAAGCGGTAGAGCCCGTCGAAGGTGCCGAGCCACAACATCCCGTGCCGGTCGGCGCAGATGCTGCGGATTTCGTTGGCCATCCGGTCGAATGCATCGGGTACCAGTACGAAATAGTTGATATAGCGTTTCCGCAGGTCGAGGCGGATCAGCCCTTCGAGCGTCCCGACCCACATCACCCCTTGCGGATCGTCGTGGATGCAGCGGATGCGCAGGTTGTTGAGCAGCCGCAGCGAGTCGTTGTCCGCATGGTATTTCACGAAACTTTCCGTCACGGGGTCGTAGAGGTCGAGCCCCTTCTCGGTGCCGATCCACAATTCGCCCGTGCGTGTGAGGTGTATGCAGTTGATGAACGAGGCGCTGACCGACGTCGAATCCCCGGGGTTGTAGCGGAACGTTTCGAAATTGTAGCCGTCGTAGCGGTTGAGCCCTTCGGCCGTCCCGAACCACATCAGCCCCGTACTGTCCTGTGCCACGGCGAAAACCATTTTGTCCGACAGTCCCGCGTCGATCGAGAGGTTGGTGAAATGGAGGTTCGTGACCTGTCCCCACAGGGGCAGCCAGCAAAACAGCAACAGTCCGGCAGCAAGGTGTTTCATCGGTCGTAATTTAAGGTGCTACGACAAATATACCTGTTTTTTGCATCATTCTGCCTGTTTGTCCCATAGGAAAACCGCACACTCTTCGGCTCCGAGCCTGACGGAGGCGCCTTCGGGCGACGCTTCGCCGCATAACCGGCGCGCCGAGGCGGGCAGCGGCCGCGAAAGCCCTATTTCGACGGCGTGCGGGCGTTTGTTGACCAGTACGGCCAGCCGTTGCGACGGAGACTCCATCAGACGCATCAGCACCCCGTCCGCCGGGCGGGAGAAGTGCAGCGGGGCACGGTCGATCTGCCCGCGGCAGTAGGTGCCGTAGAAATCCGCGACCCCTTTGTTGTCGCCGTGCCAGCCGCCCAGCTCGACGAGCGAGGGAAGCCACACGGCCTCGCCCTTGCCGTAGCGGTGGCGGGTGCCGACCACATCGTCGCCGTGCATGGCGATCGCCTGCGCCTTGTCGGGGGTGAGGATCCCTTTCCACAGATGCGCGGGCAGGGTCGTGGCGGGGGTGTCGCATGCGATCGTAAAATAGGGTGCGACGGCCTTGTACTCGCTGATCTGTGCGCCGAAACACCTGCGCAGCGGAAAGTCGTCCATCAGGATGCAGTGCATGTTCTGGTCGTAGAATCCGGTGAGCCCCGTGGCGATCATCCGGCCGCCTTTACGGACGAAATCGTCGAGCCGTTCCCATACCTCCGAAGGCAGTGCCACGAGGTTCGTCAATACGATCGTTTTTCCCTGCGGGTTGCTCCAGTCGTATGCGCCCATTTCGCAGATTTCGGGAACCACGCCCCAGGCGGCTATGGCTTCATAGGCCCCCGCGAGCGATTTCATGGTTGCGCTGGCCTTGCGCCCTTCGTAACGGCCGTCGTCCGACACCGCCGCATTCTTTTGCTGCGTGCGGAGCGATTCGGTGTTGTAAAGGAGCGTGATGCCGCTCCGTACGGGCCGGGCCTCGCGGAAAAAGCTTTTGTGGGCTTTCGCCGTGCGGGCGACTTCCGAGGCCGCTGTCAGGCGGTCGCTCGGCCGCCCCTGGAAATCGAGCATACCCCATTCGCCGGCTTCGAGTGCCGACGCCCGCTGGTTCAGCGTCCAGAAGATCACCCCTTCGGCGCCTGCGGCGATACCCGTCCAGAGCCATTGCGTGATCTCCCGCGCCGTGGGACAGAGTACCTCCCTTCCGCTGGCCGTGACGTTGCCGCCCTGCATTTCGGTGATCCAGAACGGGTTTTTCCCGGCTCCGGAGCGGATGATGTCGGCCATGAGCGAGATTCCCAGCGGGTATTGCGCCCGGGTGAAATAACCGAAGTGCCAGCTCAGGTGCATCGACACGCCCAGCGAGGTCAGAAACCCTTCGTAGGCGGGGAAATCGTAGTCGGCGAGGTTGTCCAGAAGCTGGTGGGGATTGATGTGTTTGTGGTGCGCAGGGTCGTGCCGATCGACCTGCGATGCGATCCATCCCAGGTACCACGTCGTGAAATCGGTGTGGAACCGCTCTTGCGTGAAGTCGGCTTTCAGGTAGCCGTTGTCGTAGGCCGGAGTCTTCTGCGCGGCTTTCCAGCGTGCGAAAACCTCATCGGTCAGGTCGTTTCGCCCGGGCCCCGTTCCGCCCGTCCCCGGTTCGTTCTGCAACACCCAGGTGTCGAGGGCGGGATGCCCCCTGAAGTGGCTCACGACGGCTTCGATGTAATCGGCGATTTCCAGCAGGTGGGCTTTCGAGCGGGGGAATTTGAATCCGCCCACGTCGCCCAGCTCGTCGGTCGGCGGGAAGAGCGTGGCGAAGAGTTTTACGCCGTGTTTCCCGGCGGCATCGAATGCTTTGTCGTAAAGCGTGAAATCCCACGATCCGTCCGGGCGCAGCATGTGCGCCCCGAACATCCGGATGCGTGCCGTTTCGAATCCGTGCTGCGCGAGTATCCTGAAGAACCCGTCGATCTGCTTGTCGGTCTGCCCCGGTTCGATGAACACCTGCGCCCCGATCTGCGGGTATTCGGTGCGTTGCGGGTAAAGGGGCTGGCACAGGAATCCCAACGCCAGTAACAGGATTATCTTTTTCATGGGCTATCGTTTGTTGCAAAGCCTCCGGCCGTTGCGGATTGCTTCGGATTCGTTATTGCAGGGAAGTAGCGTGAATTTATAGGCATAGCGTTTTGCCAGCAGGCGGTACTGCTCCGAGGGGCGCGCATTCAGGCTCCAGGTATCGGTTCCCCCGACCCCGGCCTGCACGCAGTCTATGTTGACCGTCAGGGCATCCGGAAGCCGCTCCACTTCGGTGACGTGACGTGCCCTGTCGAGCGCCTCCTGCGTGCAGTCCCATACCGACATGCTCAGGGGGCTGTCCCCCGCGATCTGGATGCCGCGCCCGTTGCCCTCCGTCAGCGTGAGCCAACGCACTGCGCAGCGGTTGCCGTTCTCCTGCGGGGTGATGTAGTCGTGCATGAAGTCCCCGGGCGTACCCCGGTAGAGGCCGATGAAAGCACCGCACGAGCGGTCAGAGTAATTTTCCTGGGGCCCTTTGCCGAAGTAGGCCATCCGCCCCAGTGTATTGGGAACCCGGGTTCGGAGCCCCGCGCGCAGCGGTTCGGGCAACTGCCCGGCGATCTGCAGGTCGTATGCCACGGCCAGCGCCCCCGTACCGTCGAGTGTATAAACCAGCGTCAGCCGCACGCTGTCGGGAACCCCCTTTTCGACACGCACCGTCCCTGCGGCTTCGTCGATGCGGATGCCTTCCGTCCGTAACCTTCCGGGCATCTCTTTCCAGCATCCGGCGATCTGCCCGACGCGCCATCCGCGCCAGTCGTTGTCGGTCGACGCCCGCCAGAAGTTCGGTCGCAGGGTGTCGCATACCAATGCCTTCCCGTGTGCCGTATAGCAGACCAGGTAGCCGCTTCTGCGGTCGATTTCCGCCCGGACACCCGCGGCGCTCAGCACGATGCGCTCCCCGTCCTGTGAGACGGCCGCCCTGCCTGCGGCGGGTTTATGCGCGGGAGCCTTGTAGAAAGGCAGTCCGAACTGCTCTTGCGCAGCGATGTGCCCGGCCCCGGCGTAAGGGGTCGCCCGTTTTTCCCGGGCCTGTACGCGGAGCAGATATTCGGCGCCGGGTTCGGGCTCGAAGGGGCGGAACCCGACGGTGGCCGGGGCGCTCTTGCCCGCGGGCGTCGTCGGCACGTCGAAACTGCCGCGCTGCAATACGCCCTTGTCGGTCGATATTTCCCAAGTGAAGTCGTAGCGGTCGGTCGGGGAGAAGAAATTACGGTTGTGTACGACAACCCTTCCGGCAGCAAGGTCGTCCGCCGTGAACCCGATGGGCTGGAATACATATTTGCACTCCAGTGCCGCGGGCTTCAGCGTACGGTCGGGGTTGACGATGCCGTTGCAGCAGAAGGCCGCGTCGTGATGCTCCCCCGCCGGTTCGAAATCCCCGCCGTAGGCCCAATAGGTGCGTTGGCAGGTGTCTTTTTTGACCAGCCCCTGCTCTGCCCAGTCCCAGATATGGCCGCCCAGCAGTCCCTCATGGCTGCGGATGACCGTCCAGTAGTCGTTCAGCCCGCCGGTCGAATTTCCCATCGAGTGAGCGTATTCGCACATCAGCACGGGGCGGTCGATCCGCGGGTTGAGGGCCATGCGCTCCAGCTCCCCGACCGTGGGATACATGCGGCTCACGATATCCACGTAGGCGGGGTCGGTCGGATTGCCGCCGTCCTGCGGCTGTTGCGGGGTGCCCGGCTTCCCGTCTGCGGGGGCGGCACTAGTGAATACGGCCGCCGAAGTGCGCCTGAGGGGTACGTAAAGCGGGCTCGCAGGTTGTCCCTGCGCCCCTTCGTAGTGGATCAGGCGCGTGGGGTCGTAATCCTTGGCCCAGCCGGCTGCCGCCGCGTGCGCCGGGCCGCATCCTGATTCGTTACCCAGCGACCACATGACGATGGAGGGGTGGTTGCGGTCGCGGACGACCATCCGGCTCACGCGCTCCAGGAACGGGACGGCCCAGTCCGGGTCGTTCGAGAGCTTCCCGCCCGAACCGTGGCTCTCAATGTTGGCTTCGTCGATGACATACAGGCCGTAGCGGTCGCACAACTCGTAGAAATAGGGGTCGTTGGGGTAGTGGGACGTACGCACGGAGTTGAAATTCAGCAGTTTCATCAGCCGTACGTCCTGTTCCATCCCTTCGCGCGTGACGGTCTTTCCCGTATATTGGTCGTGGTCGTGGCGGTTTACGCCGTAGAGTTTCACGGGAACGCCGTTGACCAGCATCTCGCGTCCGCGGAGCCGGACGTCGCGGAACCCGACCTTGCAACTGCGCGATTCGGCGACCTGCTCGTCATCGTTGCGCAGGGTCAGCACGAGGGTGTAGAGCGCAGGGTTCTCGGCGCTCCATTTTTCGGGCGCCGCGATGCGCTGCTCCATCAGTGCGAAGTAGACGTTGTCGCGTTGCGGGTAAGCCTCCGACAGGATTTCTTCGACCGGTAGTCCCATTTCACGGCCTTTGGGCGTCCCGTCGGGGGCATAGAGTTGCGCCCGCAGATGCCATCCTGCCGCCGGGGTGCCCTCGCGCAGGTCGATCGTGGGGCGTATCTGCAACAGCGCGTCGCGCATGTCGCCGTCGAGCAGCGTCCGCACCCCGAAGTCGCCGATGGCCACATCGGGTTTTGCGGCAAGGTATACTTCGCGGTGTATGCCCGCCATGCGCCAGTGGTCGGCATCTTCGAGGTAACTGCCGTCCGTCCATTTGAAAACCTTCACGGCGAGCGTGTTCTCGCCCGGTCGCAGCAGGCCGGTGACGTCGAATTCCGAGGGCAGGCAGCTGTCCTCGGCATATCCTGCCAGGGTGCCGTTGACCCAGACGTAATAGCCCGAGTATACGCCCCCGAAGTGCAGCACCACCCGGTCGCCTTCCCAGCTTCGGGGTACGGTGAATTTTCGGACGTAGCATCCCGTCGGGTTGTCGCGTGTGATCGACGGCGGCCTGAACTCGAACGGATAGGGGATGTTGGTGTATATCGGATACCCGTAGCCCTGCATCTCCCAGCACGAGGGAACTTCTATCTCGTCCCAGTCTCCGAGGTCGGCGCCCGGTTGCCAGAACCCTTCGGGGCTTTGGGCGGCGTCTTCCGCAAAACGGAATTTCCAGACACCGTCGAGCGGCATCATCCGTGATCGGGCGCGGTCTCCCGCCAATGCATCCTGCGGGGTCTTGTAGGAGTAGGAGGTGGCCCGGGCGGGCAGGCGGTGCAGGGTGTTGACGTGCTGGTCGGCCGGGGCGTCCCACCCGTCGGCGGCTGTTGCGGCGCCGTATGCAAGCGTGCACAGGAGGATTGCCGTAAGTCGTTTCATAGTTCGGATAAGGTGAGTTTTCGATGGAACAAATATAGGAATACTCCACCCGCCGGATTTGCACGGATTTATCAAAAAATAACAGAAAACCGGCCTTTCGCCCCTCCTGCGCCGTTCCGACGAAAATGTGTTAGCATCTGCGGAACCGGTTATATTCCGTGCGCGGGGAATTTCCTACTTTTATCCTGTCGCTCAAACCTAAAGACTACGACCTATGAAACGACTCATCCTTTTGACCTGCCTCCTTGCCTTCGTGTCGGTAGCGGAGGCGTGGGCCAAGCGCCCCGGGCGCTCCTTCAGGCGCTCTTTCGTCCAGGTAAGCGCCCGGGATCCCCGTTATTTCTGCCTTTCGGACGGGCAGCCGTATATCCCCGTGGGATGCAACATCGCCGCGATGGGGTCGGTTGCCGACATGGAACATTACCTCGGGAAGATGCACCGCAACGGCGCCAATTTCGGCCGCGTATGGCTCAATACGAACCTCTTCGAGATCGAAACCCGTTACGGCGAGGTGGACACCGCCAAGCTCGTGCGCATCGACCGCCTGCTGGAGCTCGCCGACCGGTACGGCATCAAGATCAAGTTCTGCATCGAGAGTTTCCGCCATATCCGGCCGGGCGTGAACAAGTGGGACACCAAAGCCTCGTACCATACCTCGAACGGCGGCCCGTTTGCCGATGCCGACGATTATATCACTTCGCAGCGTGGTGAGGAGGAGTTCCTGCGCCGCGTGCGCATCTTCCGCGAGCGTTACGGCGACCATCCCGCCGTTTTCGGCTGGGAGCTGTGGAACGAAATGAACGCCGTGGAGACGCCCGAGGAGCACCTGCGCGCGTGGAATGTCCGTATGCTGCCGCGTGTGAAGGAGATCTTCCCGAAAAACCTGGTGATGCAGAGCCTCGGCTCGCTCGACCGGGAGTCGAGCTTCCCGATTTATGAATTCATCAACCGCCTGCCTCCGAACGAGGTAGCGCAGGTGCACCGCTATATCGACGAGGGTGCCGAACTGGCCGTGTGCGGCGCTCCGGTCGACAGCATGGCCTCCGATGCCATCGCCGTGCTGCGCGGATACGGCCTCCGCAAACCGATGCTGCTGGCCGAGTCGGGCGCCGTGAAACCCGTGCATACCGGCCCCCATCCTATATATAAGGTAGATACGATGGGTTCCGTGCTCCACGACGTGCTCTTCGCCCCCTTTTTCAGCGGGGCCGCCGGGCCGGGGCACCTCTGGCATTGGGATCACCATATCGACAAGCAGCATACCTGGTTCCAGATGGGGCGCTTCGCGCGTGCCGTCGAAGGTGTCGACCCCCTTCGCGAAGGGTTCGAACCCGTGCGCCGCGATACGGCGGGGCTGCGGGTCTATGTGCTGCGGGGCGAACACACGCTGCTTGCCTGGTGCCGCGATACGGTGAGCACGTGGCGGCACGAGCTCTCCGAACGCATTCCGGCACAGCGGCTGTCCGGCCTGCAGGTCGACTTCACACCGCTGCTCGGCGGGCGCAGGGTGAAGAAAGTGCGGATCTACGACCCCTGGCGGGACGAGTGGGTGCGCGCGTCCCGCCGTGCCGACGTATCGCTTCCGGACTTCACGCGCTCGGTGGTCGTCCGGATCGAATATTGAAGCGCAGGAGGGTGGATGATGAAAACGGACAAATAAATGATAAATCCGTTCTTTATATCCCTGTTCCGTCTTCCTAAATTTGTTGTAACGAAAATCCTGAAGCATAACCAAACCTATCAGCCTATGAAAGAAAAAGACGCTCCGACCTTTTCGATTTTGTGATCCGGCCCTCTCGGTGAACCTCAGTGCGGGCCTGTCCCGCGGCGGCGATTCTCCCCGCGGGACCCAATCAACCAACTACAACCTAAATACCTATGAAAATGAACCATTATTTGAATGTGCCGGGGCTTCTGCGCAGATTCGCGAAGATCGGGCTGGCTCTGCTGCTCGTCCTGTCGGTCGCTTTCGGCGCCGGTGCGCAGGACGTCTCCCCTGCCAGGGTCTCCGGGACGGTCGTCGACCAGCAGGGCATGCCGGTCGTCGGGGCCGGAGTGGTCGTCAGGGGAACCCAGACTGGCTCCGTGACCGACCTCGACGGGCGTTTCACGGTCATGGCGGCCAAGGATGCGACGTTGACAGTTTCATTTATCGGCTATACCACCCGGGAGGTGCCCGTAGGAACTCAGACCGATATCCGCATCGTGCTCGAGGAGAATGTCCAGAGCATCGACGATGTGGTGGTGGTCGGCTTCGGCACCCAGAAGAAGGAGACCGTCACCGGCGCCATCGGGCAGCTGTCGGGCAAGGAGCTGATGCGCTCCCCCGTGACCAATATTTCCAATGCCCTCGTTGGGCGTATCGCCGGTATGGCCGCCGTCCAGAAGACCGGCGAAGCCGGCTTCGAAGAGTCCACGATCCGCGTGCGCGGCGTGGGGACGTATGCCGGCGACCAGAACCCGCTGATCGTCATCGACGGCATCGTGCGCGACATGACGGCCTTCAACATGCTCGACCCGAACGATGTGAAGAACGTCAACGTGCTCAAGGATGCTTCTGCGACGGCCGTGTACGGCGTGCGCGGTGCCAACGGCGTCATCATCGTGACGACCAAACGCGGCCGCGAAGGCAACCTGAAAATTTCGTTCACGGCCAATGTCGGCTTCACCTCCCCGACGACCCTGCCCAGCCTGGTCAACTCCTACGATTATGCCGTGCTGCGCAACGAGGCGTTCGCCAACGACGGCAAGCCCGACGACATCAAGGTATTTTCGCAGGACGAACTGTGGAAATTCCGGCATAACCGCGACTATACGCCCTCCGAGGTCGAGGCGATGGGACACCTTTCGCCCGAACAGAAACAGGCGTTGCTCGACAGTCCCGCCATCTATTACGGCAGTACGGACTACATGAAGCGGATTTTCGACGCCGGGGTGTCGCCCCAGCAGCAGTACAGCGTCAATATCTCCGGTGGTACCGAAAAGGTGGCCTTCTTCACCTCGGTGGGGTATTCCAACCAGAAGAGCCTCACCAACGACTTCGGGTTCAGCGATGCGGCCTCCAACTCGGGCAGCCACAAGTATAACTTCCGCACCAACTTCGATTTCAACATCATCCCGCTCACCGAGATCAATGTTTCGCTCTCGGGGCAGGTGCGCGAGACGAAGATCATCACCGACCGCAACAGCAGCGTGGACATGTGGGGCCGTTACCGCGACCTGATGCTCAACATCTACGAAGCCCCGCCCTTCTCGGCGCCGGGCGTCTCCGACGGCCGCATCATCACCGATTATGCCGGCGGTACGATCATGGACAGCAACAAGGGCGCATGGGGCAAATCCCCGATCGCCTACATGCTCGAAAAGGCACAGGCGCGTATTAACCAGAGCAGCCTGAATACCTCGATCCGCATCCGCCACCGGATGGATTACCTCGTCGAAGGGCTTTCCGTACGCGGAGCGTTGTCGTATGACCATTATTTTACCAAGACGCTGCGCGTTGCGCCCAACCTGCCCGTCTATTCGATCACGCGCAACCCCGCCGATCCGGCCGAGCTGCTCTATTACGGCGGCGAACACAATGCCAAATCCTACGAGGAGACCGGCTGGGGCAAAAACCGCAAGGTCTATGTCGAGGCCGGCATCGACTTCAGCCGCGATTTCGGCAAGCACGCCGTCACGGCCATGGCGCTCGTCACCGGCGAACGCTACACCTCGCCCGGGCTGAAGTACAACGTCCCCCGCGGCTATTACGGTGTGGTGGGGCGTGTCACCTACGGTTACGACCAGCGTTACCTGGCCGAATTCAACATGGGTTACAACGGTTCCGAGAACTTCGCGCCCGGCAAGCGGTTCGGGTTTTTCCCGGCCGTTTCGGTAGGCTGGGTCGTGTCGAACGAACCCTACTTCCCGAAGAACGACATCCTCACGTGGCTCAAGTTCCGCGCCTCGTACGGGCAGACCGGCAACAGCGAGATCGGCGGCGACCGCTTCCTTTTCACACCGTAACTCTTCTTTTCCCGGCCGGGCCCCGGGGCCAGCCACAGCTACGGCCCCTGGAACGGCACCCCGCTCGACGGGTATTTCTTCGGCTCGTCGAACGGTTCGGTCAATAACCCGGCCTTCCCCGGCAAATACGAACAGTCGACAGGCAACCCCGACGTCACGTGGGAGAAGAAGGAGTCGTACAACATCGCCGCCGAGGTGCGCATGTTCCGCGACCGGCTTTCGGTCACGGTCGACCTGTTCGAGGAGAAGCGCAACAACATCCTCACCAAACTGGGGGTCACGCCGGGCATCATCGGCCTGAGCGGCAGCGCCCTGCCGCCCGTGAACGTGGGGCGCATGAGCAACCGGGGTTACGAGATCCAGGTCTCGTGGCGCGACAACGTCGGAACGGATTTCTGGTATGAAGTGGGCGGACAGGTCTCCTATGCCGTCAACAAGATCGACTACAAGGCCGAACCCTCCTACATGTACGCCTGGATGAACGAAACGGGGTTCGCCTACGGACAGTACAAGGCCTATTACAACGAAGGCTTCTACAATACGCCCGAAGAGGTGGCCAACCACCCCTACAACGCCATCGACGGCAACCGTGTCCAGGGCGGCGACCTGCGTATCGTCGACGTCAACGGCGACGGCATCATCGACGACAAGGACATCACCCCGACGGGCTTCTCGAACGTCCCGCGCTTCGCGTTCAGCAGCAACCTGAGCTTCGGCTACAAGGGGTTCGAAATATCCGCGCTCCTTACCGGTTCGGCGCAGGGGACGTTCAACATGAACGGCTACCTCATCACGCCCTTCGCCCAGGGAAACGGTACGCCGCTGAGCTATATGAACGGCCGCTGGACGCCCGAACGCCATGCCGCCGGCAAGCAGATCACCTTCCCGCGCATGTCCGTGAACATGGCCAACAGCCAGAACAACCAGAACAACTCCTTCTGGTTCCGTTCGACCGACCATATCAAGCTCAAGAACGTCGAGGTGGCCTATACGTTCCGGAACGCCCGCTGGATGCGCAAGGCGCATATCGGCTCGATCCGCGTATTCGTCAATGCCAACAACCTCTGTACCTGGGGCGGCAAAGACCTGGTCGACGGCATCGACCCCGAGCTGGTGCAGGACGGCAGTACGTCCGAAGGCATCATCTATCCGCTCACGCGCGTGTATAACTTCGGTTTCAACATCCAATTTTAAGTCGCAGCCTTATGAAAAAGACCATTTATACGCTTCTCGGCCTGTTGCTGGCGGCCGGCCTTACGTCCTGCCAGGACTGGTTCATCGAGAAGCCCGAAGTGACGGGCATGGATCAGGACGAGGTCTTCAGCACGGCCAAGAACGCCGAGGGGGCGATCGCCGAGGCCTACGCCACGATCCTCTCTTCGGGATTGCCCGTACTGGTGTGGAACAACTCCCCGATCATGCCCTACGAGACGACCGAAGCCATCATGGGCGGCGAAGACCTTTGCCGCCTGACATGGGGATACATGGATAAGCAGGTCGTGGCGGGCATGCTGGCCAACAACGAGAATAACGGCGCCGGTTATACCGACGACTATTTCCCCAACAACTACGCCTACATCCGCAAGGCGTGGCTCGTGTACGAGAACATCGACAAGGTCGCCGACATGTCCGACCGCGACAAAGCCATCGTCAAGGCCGAAATGCAGGTGCTGGTGGCTTTCCGCTACGTGGAGATGCTCAAACGCTACGGCGGTGTGCCGCTGGTCGAATCGACGCTCACCACGGTCGACGTGCGCCCCCGCTCCACCGTGCAGCAAACCCTTGACTTCATCGTCGGGCTGTGCGACGCGGCCGCCGCGACACTCGAAGGTGTGCGCTGGCCGGCCGACTGGCTGGGGGGGGGGGGAGAGGGGGGGGGGCGGGGCACCTCGCGGT
>OGQB01002462.1_pt1 | contig 13440 bp, 10 predicted proteins | sample 1553071 | NCBI WGS metagenome assembly OGQB01 (sample SAMEA2580284, study PRJEB22360) | human gut metagenome | biome: human gut; feature: human-associated habitat; material: faeces | place: Denmark | collected 2008/2010
CGAAATGTCTCTCTAAGAGCCGCAGCAAGGCTCTGAAAATTGCCCAAAGGGCACCAAGCCAAACCGCCGGGCAATCTGGAAGACTTTTCCGATTTCCGGTGGTTTTTCGGGTGTATTTCCCGAAACTAGAATTCAAAACCGCTGTCCGGCACCGGACAGCGCCAACCGGAAGGTTGATTAGAAAGGAACGGAAAACTATGGATTATGCAGCAGAATCTTTGAAACTGCACTATGAATGGCAGGGAAAAATCGAGGTAACCCTCCGTGCACCGCTGGAAACCGCAGATGACCTTTCTCTGGCGTATACCCCGGGTGTTGCACAGCCCTGTCTGGAAATTCAGAAGGATGTTTCCAAGAGCTATGACCTGACCCGCCGCGGCAATCTGGTGGCCGTTATCACAGACGGCACCGCTGTTCTGGGTCTGGGCGACATCGGTCCGGAAGCAGGCATGCCGGTTATGGAAGGCAAGTGTGCCCTCTTCAAGCGTTTCGGCAATGTGGATGCCATCCCGCTCTGCGTTCGCTCCAAGGATGTGGACGAGATCGTCAACACCGTTCGTCTGCTGGCTGGCAGCTTCGGCGGCGTAAATCTGGAGGATATCTCCGCACCCCGCTGCTTCGAGATCGAAAAGCGGCTGAAGGAATGCTGCGATATTCCGATTTTCCACGATGACCAGCACGGTACTGCTGTGGTAACGCTGGCTGCAATGCTCAACGCACTGAAGCTGACTGGCAAGGACATCCACCAGATCAAGGTGGTTACCAGCGGTGCAGGCGCAGCAGGTATCGCAATCATCCGTCTGCTGATCGCAATGGGTCTGGATCCGCACCACGTAATCCTCTGCGACCGCCACGGCGCAATCTACGAGGGACGTGACAACCTGAATGCACAGAAGGAAGAGATGGCTGCTATCACCAACAGCGGTCACAAGAAGGGCACGCTGGCTGAGATGCTGGTTGGCGCAGATGTTTTCATCGGCGTTTCCGCACCGGGTTGTGTAACACCGGAAATGGTAAAGACCATGGCAAAGGATCCGATCATCTTCGCAATGGCAAACCCGACACCTGAGATCATGCCGGATCTGGCTCTGGCATCCGGCGCAGCTGTTATGGGCACCGGACGCAGCGACTTCCCGAACCAGATCAACAACGTTCTGGCATTCCCGGGCATCTTCCGTGGCGCACTGGACGTTCGTGCAAGCGACATCAACGACGCTATGAAGATCGCTGCTGCAAAGGCAATCGCTGACTTCGTAACGCCCGAAAAGCTGTCTGCGGAATATATCATTCCCAGCCCGCTGGAAGAGGGTGTCAGCGCCGCTGTTGCAAAGGCAGTTGCACAGGCTGCCAAGGACACCGGCGTAGCCAGAGTGTAACATCTGACAGCACAAAAAGAAAATCTTGGGACAGGGGATATTGTGGTCTCCTGTCCTTTTTTGTGGATAATGTCAAATCAAACTGACTGTACAAAAGAATATTAAGTGAATTTCCCGTTTGACAATTGGAAATTTGGGAATTTGTTTCAGATAGAAAAAAACACAAAAACCACTTGCAGATTTGTGTGAAATGTGCTAAAATAGACAATGGACTTTGAATCTGATTTCGAAGTCCCATACAGCGATGACGCATCTCGTCTCGCAAAGCAGGAAAGATCGTCTATGAAACGAAAATTACCCAAGTGGTCGGGCGTCGCAGCCCTGGTTCTGCTTGCCGGTGCGCTGGGCGTACTGGCGTGGCAGGGCAGCCGGCATCTTACCGCAGCGTCCGGGAACACACCGGCTCGTCTGGCGGCTGTCTCCGAAACAGTTACCGACACCGGCACGTTTCCGGCAGAGGAATCCCAGCCCTGTCCGCAGACGGCGGCTGTGACCCGGCAGACTGAAACGTCTGTGACATCTGACAGTTCGCCGCAAACCGCAGTGACGTTTCCTCTGGAACTGAACACTGCCGGAGCGGCGGAACTGGAACAGCTGCCGGGGATCGGCGCAGTTCTTGCGCAGCGCATCGTGGCATACCGTACACAGATCGGCGGCTTTTCCAACCGGGAACAGCTGCTGGAGGTGGAGGGCATCGGTGCGGCAACGCTGGAAGGACTGAACGGCTGGATTTTCGTGGAAAACGAGACGGCGCTTTCGGCAGAGCCGGAACAGCCCTTGCCGGAGGAGACCCCACCGCCGCAGCCGGCGGAAGAATCGGCGTTGCCGGAGACTTCGGCAGAGACCACGCCGCTGATGCCGCTGCCCCTGGATCTCAACCGGGCGGGGGAAGAGGATCTGATGCAGCTGCCGGATATGCAGCCGGCGCTGGCAGCAGAAATTGTGGCATTCCGGGAACGGATCACCGCATTCTCTTCGGTGTATGAACTGCTTTATGTGGACGGCATGACGGAGGCCTATTTCACGGAAATTCGGGATTCTGTGCAAATTTACGGGGACATTGCCCCGGAATAACGCTTTTTTGAGCAAACTCCATACTTTAACCATTTTGTAACCTTTTTCGGAATGATTCGAAATTTCTGACATATTGCACAAAAAATCGGAGCAAAATTTGTATAGTACCACTGAAAAAAATAAAAGAATGGTTTAAGCCATTGACATTCGTTGCGAATTGTTGTATATTAGGCTTATCACAAGAATTGTTCTCTGGCACAGTTTTGTGCATTTTCACAGAGGACAGCATCGGTGTGCAGTGAAATGCAGATCTGCTGCACAAAAAAAGGTTATTGCACTGCTATGCCAAAACCGGCACAAAGTGTGATATATATATTTAAGGAGGAAAAATTCCAATGAACAAGTTGAAAAGAACACTGGCTCTGATGGCTGCATTGGCAATGACTGCTACTGCATTCGTAGGATGCGGCGGCAACGAAAGCTCCAGCTCTTCTGAGTCTAAGGCAGAAAGCTCTGCTGAAGAAAGCAGCGAAGCTGAGGGTGAGGAGTCTTCTGAAGAAGCAGAAGAGTCTTCTGTTGAATCCGCAGCTGGCTACACAAACGTTGAGGTTCCGGAACTGGGCGAACCGGACGGCTCCCTGAAGGACGGCGGCGACAAGCTGACAATCCTGTGCTGGAACGAAGATGACCTGCAGTACATGTACGACATCGTTGCTGATGCAACCGGCATGGACAAGAGCATGATCAACTACAAGAACGTTGGTTCTAACGGTACTGAGGCTAACGAACAGTACGCACAGGTATTCCTGTCTGGCGACGACGTTGACCTGTACTTCTGCGACGCTGACTGGAACATGGCTTATCAGAACAACGATGAGTATTCTGCTCCGCTGTCTGCAGTAGGTATCTCTGAAGATATGTATGCAAATGCTTATGGCTACACTGTAGCTATGGGCAAGGACAAGAACGGCGTCCTGAAGGGTGCTTCTTGGCAGGCTGCAGCAGGCGGCTATGCATACCGTGCAGATCTGGCTGAAGAATATCTGGGCGTAACTTCTCCGGAAGATATGCAGGCACAGGTCGGCAGCTGGGATGACTTCTGGAAGACCGCAGCTACCGTATATGAGAAGTCTGGCAACACCACTGCTATGGCTGACTCTCTGGGCGGCGTATGGAGAGCTTACTCCAACGGTAACAGAACCAAGTCTTGGGTAAACGACGGCAAGCTGGATCCTTCTTCCGTAGGTGATTTCATCTCTATGGCTAAGGAGAACTTCGACAAGGGTTACATCTCTGGTGCAACTCAGTGGAATGATGACTGGCTCCCGCAGGGTCAGTCTGACGGTGCTCAGGCTAACAAGACCTTCGGTTTCTTCTTCCCGACTTGGGCAATCGCTAAGGGCGGTTCTCTGGAACAGGCTGAAGGCGGCGAAGGCGGCTCTACATACGGCAAGTATGCACTGTGCGAAGGCCCGACATCCTGGTTCTGGGGCGGCACATGGATCTGCGTATATCCGAAGACCGATAACGCTAAGGAAGCTGGCCAGTTCATCTACACTATGACTGTTGATGCAGATGCAATGCAGAAGTATGTAGACGCTCGTGGTGACTTCGTAAACAACAAGGGCGTAATGTCTGCTACAACTGAAGCTGGCACAAACAGCAACCCGCTGTTCGGTGGTCAGGATCAGTTCCAGATCCTGTTCAACTCTGCTGACAAGATCGACATGAGCATTGCTTCTGAGTATGATGCAAAGATCAACACTGACCTGCAGAACGCAGTTCAGGATTACTGCAATGGCGTAACCTCTTCTGAGGATGACTGCCTGAACGCATTCCTGGATGCAATTGCAGCTGATGTAACTGACATCACTGTTGAATAAGCTTCGGCTTCTCAACGCTTTTTGAATGATTGAACGTACAGCCTATAGGATAATTGCGTCCTATAGGCGTATGTTTATCTTTTCTCTTACTATTCTACTGAATTTTTGAAAGGGTGTGTGCAAATGGCATCCGCTGCACAACGTCGTATTAAGTCGATTAGCTATGCGAAATATGGCTATATGTTCATTGCCCCGTTCTTTCTTGTGTATTGTTTCTTCCAGATCTGGCCGCTGATCCAGACCTTTATCCTGAGCTTTCAGGGTAACGGTGCAGATGCGGGCACATTTGCCGGCTTCGACAACTATGCTACCATTCTGTTCGGTTCCGGTGAAGGAATGGGTCGTCGTGCAAAGGCAATGCAGGAGCTGTTTTTGACTTCGTTCAAAAACACGATCATTCTGTGGTTTGGTAACTTTATTCCGCAGATCCTGCTGTCTCTGCTGCTGGCAGTCTGGTTCACAGATTCGAAACTGCACATTCCGGGCGTGGGCTTCTTTAAGGTCGTTATGTACCTGCCGAATATCATCACCGCTGCATCTGTTGCAGCTCTGTTCATGCGTTTTATTTCCAACAGCCAGCTGTCCGCAATCAACACACTGCTGCTGAATGCAGGCAGCGATCCGGTAAGCTTCGAAGCATCTGCTGTTTGGAGCCGCGGCATCGTTATGTTTATTCAGACGTGGCTATGGTTTGGTAATACCATGATCATGATGATGTCTGGTATCATGGGTATCAACCCCTCTCTGTTCGAAGCTGCTGCGATCGATGGTGCTTCCAGTGGTCAGGTGCTCCGTAAGGTAACCCTGCCGCTGCTGCGACCGATGGTTGTTTATACCCTGATCACTTCCATGATCGGTGGTTTGCAGATGTTCGATATTCCGTATCTGTATCACACAGGTGCAGGTAAAATCAACGTAAACCTGCGTACCGTTGCGGTATTCGTTTATGAACAGTTCCGTGCCGGTGCAAAGGTTCACCAGCCTGACTACGGCATTGCCGGTGCCGCTTCCGTAATTCTGTTTATCATCACTGCGGCTCTGGGTATTCTCGTATTCCGTATGAACCGTGATGAAGACGAGCATCGGAAGAAGCAGGAGCGTAAGGCTCTGGTCAAGGAATACAAGAAACAGCAGAAGCTGGCTAAGAATGGAGGTCTGGGTGCATAATGGAAAACGTTGGTGTTAAGGACAATTACATTCTGGTGCAAAGGCTGAAATCGGCTGGCTGCTTCATTGTCTGCATTCTGCTGGCACTGATCTGCTTGGTTCCGCTGTATATCATGGTCATGAACGCAACCCACGGGGACGCTGCACTGCGTTCTCAGCCGCTGCAGTTCCTGCCGGGCGGTAATTTGATGACCAATATCAAGAATATTGCCGGCGGTGAATTCCCGCAGTCACCGAACTTCAATGTTTGGCTGGGCTATCGGAACTCCCTGATTATTGCAGGCTGTACCACAGTTCTGACCGTATTCTTCTCCGCACTGACCTCTTATGGTCTGACCGTTTACGATTTCAAGATCCGTGACGGTGCATATACGTTTATTCTGGCAGTTATGATGATCCCGATTCAGGTTACATCTACCGGTTTCGTAAAGTTCATGGTAGGTACACTGGGTCTGGCAAACAGCTACATTCCGCTGATCATTCCTGCAATCGCAGCACCTGCCGTTGTATTCTATATGCGTCAGTATATGAAGTCTTCCTTCCCGCTGGACATCGTAGAAGCTGCCCGTATCGACGGAAGCGGCGAGTTCCGCACCTTCCTGACCATTGCAATTCCGATGTGCAAACCGGCAATTGCAGTACAGGCGATCTTCGCGTTCGTACAGAACTGGAACAACTTCTATACACAGAATATGATCATCATTTCCAATGAAAAGCGTTTCACAATGCCGATCATGATCCAGAGCGTTCTGGGTCAGGATAAGCACCCTAATCTGGGTGCACAGTACGCTGCAGTTGCACTGTCTGTTATCCCGATCATTGTGATCTACCTGATTCTGTCCAGATTCATCGTTGCTGGTGTAGCACTGGGCGGCGTAAAGGAATAATCGCATTTCAAATCGTTGTTCATAGAAAGAGCCATTGCCTTCGGGCAGTGGCTCTTTTTCTATTTCCCGTGGATGTTTCCGGGCAAAAGAACAGCCCTCCGGTCGCTGCACCAGAGGGCTGTTTGGTGTTTTCATTTCAGTGTGTGCTTATTTCTGTTTCAGTTCCGCAGCACGGAGGGTGTTTTTCATCAGCATGGTGATGGTCATAGGACCAACGCCGCCGGGAACCGGTGTGATAAAGCTTGCCTTCGGCTCGACCTCGGCGAATTCCACGTCGCCGCAGAGCTTGCCGTTTTCGTCGTGGTTCATGCCCACGTCAATGACAACTGCGCCCTCTTTCACCATGTCGGCGGTGATGAAGTGCGCTCTGCCAACGGCGCTCACCAGAACGTCCGCAGCTGCGCAGACTTCCTTGAGGTTCTTGGTGTGGGAGTGGCAGATGGCGACGGTTGCGTTCCGGTGGAGGAGCAGCATCGCCATGGGCTTTCCCACGATATTGCTTCTGCCCACGACCACGCAGTTCTTGCCGTCCAGGTCAGTGCCGGTGCTGTCGATGAGTTCCATCACACCTGCCGGAGTGCAGGGGAGAAAGTCGTAGTCGCCGATCATAATTTTGCCCACGTTGATGGGGTGGAATGCGTCCACATCCTTCAGCGGCGAAATGCTGTAGATGACCTTCTGCTCGTCAATGTGTTCCGGCAGCGGCAGCTGCACCAGAATGCCGTGTACCTTGTTGTCCTTGTTCAGAACGCCGATCAGATCGAGGAGCTGTTCCTCGGTGGAATTTTCATTGAGCCGGTATTCAAATGCGTGAAAGCCCACTTCCTCGCAGGCTCTCTGCTTGTTGCGCACGTAGATCTGGGATGCCGGGTCGTTTCCCACCAGAATGACCGCCAGTCCCGGCTGGATGCCGCTGTTTTCCCGCAGCGCCTGCGCCTCTTCCTTGATTTTTTGGCGAATCTGGGCGGAAACTTCCTTGCCCGAAATCAACTTTGCCATATTGCGTTACTCCTTTTCGTTCTCATTCTCACAATTTTCTGTTGCAGTATCATCATTGTCCGCAGATGCGTCCGATGCGTCAGCCTCTGTGGTAGTATCTGTAGTATCGTCTGTGCTTTCCGTCTCGTTGGATTCGCTGTCCTCTGTGGTGTCTGCGCCGGTCTTGCCAGCCTCATATTCCGCCAGCATCCGCTTGGATTCCGCCGTGTCCTTGTACATATGATAGTCCACGCCCATGCGCTTGACCTTTGTACCGATGGCAATTTGCAGGATAACGGAAACCACTACGCAGCAGATTGCCAGAATCTGGGACACACGCACGTTGCCGATCACCAGGCTGTCTGTGCGGAGACCTTCCACCACGGCACGTTCTGCGCCGTACCAGCAGATATAGATGAGGAAGATCTGTCCGTCATAGCGGCGAATTTTCTTGGCGAAAAGCGCCAGCAGTACAAAGCCCAGCAGGCACCAGACGGATTCGTACAGGAAACAGGGGTGAACCGGCTGAGACGCATCCAGCGCCGTGCCGAAGTTGGCGAAATAGGTGGTGGAGGGATACTGGTCGGTGATCCACTCCTGGATTCTGCCGCCTGACATTCCGAAGATGCTGTTGGTGTTGCAGCCGAACGCCTCCTGGTTGAAGAAGTTGCCCCAGCGTCCGATGCCCTGTCCCAGCAGGAATCCGATGCCGACAATATCCAGCAGGGGCAGGAACTTCACCTTGCGTATCTTTGCCACCAAAAGTCCTGCCAGAAAGCTGCCGATGATGCCGCCGTAAATGGCGAGTCCGCCTTCCCGGATGTTGAGGATGCTTTTCCAGTCGCCGGCGTAGTTGTTCCAGTTCAGCAGAACGTAATAGGCACGTGCGCCCACCACGCCGCCGATGATGCCGCCGATGATGCAGTCCATGACACGGTCGGGGTTCAGCCCGTACTTTTTCACCTGGGTGAAAGCGTAGACCATCGCCAGCACCAGCCCCAGGGTGATGAGGATGCCGTACCACTGGATGTCCAGACCGCCAATGGAAAAGGCGGTGCTGTCCAGGTGCAGGTCAATCCCCAGTTTCGGAAAGGTGATTTCGTTATAATCCAGTGTTCCGATTGTTTCTGTCGTCATATGTTTCCCGGGATCTCAAAGGAGATCCCTGCCTCCTTTGGGTTATTTTGCCGGCGCAATGATGGAGAGCGTCATGCGCTCCACATCCACTTCCTCCCGGAGGAAACAGTTGCAGTCCTCCAGGGTCATCTCAGACAGCACCTGCATGGTGTCGTAGAGACCGCAGCCAGCCATGTGGGATGCCACCAGCGCATTGGTCACTGCGGAGACGTTGTTCTGCTCCCGCACCAGATTGCCGTAGGTGGTCTTTTTGCACTCGGTGAACATGGTCTCATCCAGCCCGTTTTTCTGTGCATCCAGAATGGCAGCGGTGATCTTTTCCCGGACTGCCTTGGGGTCACGGGATTCGCCGCCGAAGATCATGGTGAAGAAACCGTCGCCGTTGAACACTTCGCTGGAAAAGCTTTCGTTCACCAGTCCGCTCTGGAGCATTTCCTGGTACAGGAGAGACGAGCTGCCGGACAGGGTCAGCATAGCGATGTGCGCCTGCATCTCTGCACGCAGATTGTCCATGCCGCTCCGGGGCTGGCACTTGATGCCCAGATTGAACAGCGGCTGTCCCACTGCGGCAGTCTCCACCGTCTCCGGACGAACGATGTCCAGGGTCTCTTCCGGGAAAACGGTCTCCAGTTTCTGGTCGTCGCAGGGTTTCAGCAGACGGTCTGCCACTTCCAGTACCTCATCCACAGTGCAGTTTCCGGCAACCGCCAGCACCATGTTGTGGAGATTGTAGAAGGTGCGGTAGCAGCGGTACAGCAGATCGTCTGTGATCTGGGCAATGCTCTCGATGGTGCCGGCGATGTCGATGCGTACCGGGTGTTTCTGGTACAGACCGCACAGCATATTGAAGAACACACGCCAGCCCGGATCGTCGTCGCACATCCGGATCTCCTGCCCGATGATGCCCTGTTCCTTGGCGACGCTTTCCGGCGTGAAGTACGGGGACTGGACAAAGGAAAGCAGGATCTTCAGGGATGCCTTGAAGTTGTCGGAGCAGCTGAAGAAATAGCAGGTCTTGTCGAAAGAGGTGAACGCATTGGCGCTTGCGCCGGTCTTGGCGTACAGGTCAAAGACGTCGCAGTCCTCGTTCTCGAACAGCTTGTGTTCCAGGAAGTGGGCGATGCCCTCCGGAACGGTGCAGTAGTCCTTGTCGGCAGCGGTCTTGAACTGGGTGTTGATTGAGCCGTACTTCGTGCCGAACATTGCCTCTGTGGTGCTGAACCCTTCCATCTCGCAGACCAGGATCTCCAGACCGCTCTTGTGATGGATGTGGGTGTACTTGTCACCGGTGTTCGGGGAACTGATGGTGGTCATTGTGGTCTCTGCCATGTTACTCCGCCTCCTGTTCTTTGCATTCCATAATATAAATGGTATCCAGCTGCATGGACTTTGCCGCCGCCATCAGATCTTCCTTGGTGACCTTGCGGTAGTTCTCTTCCTCTTCCGCCGGCGTTAGCTTTGTGCCACGGCAGAACTGTCCGAAGTACCAGGAGATATAGCTGGTCGCCGTGTCGCCGATGCCGCAGAGGGTGTTGTGAATGGTCATCATGGTGCTGTCCATCTCTGCATCCGTGATGTCGCCCTTGCAGATGGCATCCAGCTGTGCGGCGATGGCATCCTGTGCGGTGTCCAGGTTCTCGGTCTCAATGCCGCTGTCCACCTGCATGAAGTACTTTGCCTCGTTGTAGTTTGCGGCGCAGTAATAGCACAGGCTCATCTTTTCCCGGACGTTGGCGAACAGCTTGGAGCTGGGTGTGCCGCCCAGGAGCATTGCCATCATCTTCAGCGCATAGCGGTCGGGATAGGTGGTTTTCCAGCCCATGACCATTTTGCACTGGTTCACCGGAAGTGCCTCCCGTACCACAGCCGGTTCTGCCTTGCAGGGGCTGGGGTTGAGGAACTGCACCGGTGTCACGCTGCGGTTTTCGATGGCGGCGAAAGCCTGTTTCAGGGTGTCAGCCAGCTGCGGCACAGCTGCCGGACCCACAAAGTAGATTTCGATCTGTGCAGTGCGGAGCAGTTCCTGGAATGCCGCATAAGCGGCTGCCGGTGTCAGAGCCTCTGCGGCGCTGCGGTAGCAGGAGAACGCTGCCGGTTCGCCGGCGAAGGCAGTCTTATAGGTCTGAGAAATGGCATACTGCCGCTTTTCGTTGATCTCTGCGTCAATGCTGTCCAGCAGGTTCATCTGCTGGATGCGGAACTCGGTGTCGTCGAAAGCGCCGTCCGTCACATTGGGCTGGAAAATGCAGCCCAGCACGATCTCCAGCAGCTCTGCGAAAACAGATTCGCCGTCCAGCGCATAGCGGTCAGCGATGGCGGAAGAGCGCAGGGTGATGGACTGGACATCGCCCTGTTTGGCAATGGTGCAGCTCAGATCAGCCCCGTAGAGCAGATGCAGCTTGCGGTTCATTGCCGCATTGGAGGGATAGGCTTTGCTGCTGGAAACCACAAGGCTCCCGGCGAGGGCGCAGGCAGCGGCAGTCTGTTCCGACAGAGGCTGCAAAAACTGGATGCGCAGGTGATTGGTCTTTAGTTTGGAGTCCAGGATCTCAGAAAACGCAATGTTGTCCGAGAGCGGGATCCGCTGATAACTGGTTGTCATAACATCGTCCTTTCCAAAGGATTGCGGCGCTGTAACAGCGTCTGAAAAGTTGTTTTCCATACATAGTACACATCTGCGTGTCAATATGGATTCTGGCGTATCCCTGCTTTTGCAGGCATACAAATTTATTATACCACATTTCGCTGCGGATTGCTACGGTTTTTTTGAAATTCTCAGAAATATTTTCCGCAGAGAATTTCCGGGCGCTTTTTGCGATGGTTTACAATTTGTTGTTGAAAAGAAAACGCTTTTTTAGTATAATAAAATATGAGAACCTATCGAAGGATTCCTGCGCCGGAAAAAGGGTGCAGAAAGATATCATCTCCAACAGGAGGAAAAGCAAGATGAAAACAATTACAGTACACGCCAGCCAGACCTATCCCATCTGGATCGGCAGGGGACTGCTGGGACAGTGCGGCAGCTATCTGAAACAGCAGACCAAGGCACAGACGGCGGCGGTCATCACCGACGACCATGTGGACAAATATTACGGCGACATCGTGACGAGTTCCCTGGAGGCGAGCGGATTCCGCACGCTGAAGTTTGTCTTTCCCCACGGCGAGGCATCCAAGTGCAGCAGGACGCTGAACCAGATCTATGACTTTCTCTGCGAGAACAACATCACCCGGACGGACTGCCTGGTAGCCCTGGGCGGCGGCGTGGTGGGAGACATCACCGGTTTTGCGGCGGGGGCCCATCTCCCGGGGCCGGGTGTTCCAGCAGCGACCTATCTCCGTGGCATGGACTTCATTCAGATTCCAACCACATTGCTGGCACAGGTGGATTCTTCTGTGGGCGGAAAGACAGCCATCGACCTGCCCGGCGGCAAGAACCTGGTGGGCGCATTCAAGCAGCCGGTGGCGGTGCTGTGTGACCTGGATACCCTGGACACCCTGCCGAAAATGTTCCTGGCAGACGGCATGGGCGAAGTCATCAAGTACGGCATGATCCGGGACGAAAAGCTGTTCGAACTGCTGGAACAGCACAACCTGGAAAATGTCAGCAGCGCTATGGACGAGATCGTCCCCACCTGCATTGACATCAAGCGTGACGTGGTGGAGCAGGACGAGTTCGACACCGGCGAGCGGATGATTCTGAACTTCGGGCATACCCTGGGACACGCCGTGGAAAGCTATTATCACTACGAGACCTATACCCACGGCAGCGCAGTGGCAGCCGGGATGTGCATGATGACCGAAAAGACCTGCACTCCGGAACTGTACGTGCGGCTGTGTGACTGCGTGAAGGCATACGACCTGCCTACCGAAGTGCCGGCATCGCTTTCGGAATTGGTTCCGCTCTGCGGCAACGACAAAAAGCGTGCCAGCGCAGCCCTGCGGTTCATCGTCTGCGAGACCATCGGCAAGGCAGAGATCCGCAGTATGCCCTTTGACGAGTTTGCCGTTTGGATGGGAGGAGACGCATGAACATACTGATCTCACCGGAGAAGCTCCACGGCACTGTGCGTATCCCGGCATCCAAAAGCATGGCGCACCGTCTCCTGATCTGTGCAGCTCTGGCAGAGGGAACTTCCGTGGTTTCCGGGGTGGATATGTCACGGGACATCACCGCCACCATGGACGTGCTTTCCGCATTCGGCGCATCGTTCCGGCAGGACGGCAGCACCATCACAGTCACCGGCGTAGGGAAGACCAGACCCCAGGCGGCTGTGGCGGACTGCTGTGAAAGCGGCTCGACCCTGCGGTTTCTCATTCCGGTGGCGGCGGCACTGGGTGTCCACACCACCTTTTTCGGACAGGGCAGACTGCCCCATCGTCCCATCACCGCCTATCTCCGGGAACTGACCAAAAAGGGCATTGCGTTTGAGTATCACAACACCATGCCGTTTTCCATTGACGGCGCACTGCAATCCGGTGTCTATGAGCTGGAAGGCGATGTGTCCTCCCAGTATGTGACCGGACTGCTGTTTGCGCTGCCGCTGCTGGAGGGCGATTCGGAGATACGGATGCTGTCCCGGCTGGAGTCCAAGCCGTACGTTGACCTTACCATCGCCTGCCTGCGTCACTTCGGCGTGACCGTTTACGAGACGGAACAGGGCTACACCGTTCCCGGCGGTCAGCAGTACCATGCCTGTGACATGGAAGTGGAGGGCGATTATTCCCAGGCGGCGTTCTTCTATGTGGCGAACGCCCTGGGCAGCGACATCACCCTCACCAATCTGAATCCGGAAAGTGTGCAGGGCGATAAAAAAATTGTGGAAATCACACAGCAGATGTGTTATAATAGAGAAAAGGGACTGCCTGCCTGCTTTGATGTGGATGCGGCAGATATCCCCGATCTGGTACCGATTTTGGCGGTGCTTGCCACATTCGGCACAGCGCCGTCCCGGATCACCGGGGCGCATCGTCTCGCCATCAAAGAGAGCGACCGTCTGG
>OGQB01002482.1_pt1 | contig 13373 bp, 8 predicted proteins | sample 1553071 | NCBI WGS metagenome assembly OGQB01 (sample SAMEA2580284, study PRJEB22360) | human gut metagenome | biome: human gut; feature: human-associated habitat; material: faeces | place: Denmark | collected 2008/2010
ACACTCATAAGAAAATGAAAACAAACAGTGAAAATTCATTGGAAGTATTGAACGAGATGCTGCCACGATTAGAAGCATTACCGGATTTCTCATTTGAGAATGTAGAAAAAGTAGTAAAAGATTATGTGGCTGAAAAAGAATGTAAGAATGGATTGGCACTGTGGCCGCTTCGTACAGCGGTTTCCGGTAAACAGATGACACCGGGTGGTGCTTATGAGATTATGGACATTCTTGGAAAAGAAGAGTCATTAAAGCGAATTAGAAAAGGAATTGAGTTGCTTAATGGAGTGCAATAAAGAACAAGAAGAGGCAATTATGCACCGGGATGGACCTGCTATGGTATTAGCGGGTCCCGGTGCAGGAAAAACCTATGTTATTACCAATCGTGTGAAAGCATTGATAGATGAATATGGAGTCAAGCCGGAACAAATTCTTGTTGTAACATTTTCAAAAGCAGCGGCAGTGGAGATGAAGGAACGTTTTGAAATGCTGACAGGTGGACAGCGTCTGCCAGTCAGATTTGGAACGTTCCATTCTGTTTTTTTTCAGATTTTGCGGTTGGCGTATCATTATGAGGTAAAAGACATTGCAACTCCGGCATTAAAATACCGGTTTCTGGAAGAAACACTCAATGAAACCGGATACGAGGTGGACGATAAAAAAGAATTTCTTTCCGATATTGAAAAAGAAATCAGCCGTGTAAAAGGGGAAGGAATCGAAATAGACTGTTATTTTTCCTCGGCGTGTTCCGCTGAAATTTTTCAGAAAATGTACCGGGGATATCAGGAAAAACTACAAAGACACCGTTGTCTTGATTTTGATGATATGGTAGTATATACATATCAGCTTCTAAAAGAGAGAGAAGATATCCGCAGACGCTGGCAGGCACAGTTTCGGTATTTACTGATTGATGAATTTCAGGATATCAACCGTTTGCAGTACGAGACGGTTTGTATGTTGGCAGAACCGGAGAATAATCTGTTTATTGTCGGGGATGATGACCAGTCAATCTATGGATTCCGCGGTGCTAAGCCGGGTATCATGCTTTCTTTCCCGAAACGCTTCCCGGACACAAAACAGATTGTGCTTGGTGTAAATTACCGTTGTTCGGATGAGATTATGAAAGCGGCAGAACGGCTGATTGGAAAAAATAATGAACGGTACGAAAAACATATTGTTGCAAACAAGGGCAAGGAACAGCCGGTGCATATGAAAAAATGCGAGAATTTACCGGATGAAGCCGAGAAGATTGTGGCACAGATACAGATGTATCAGAAAGAAGGCATTGCGTATCAGGAGATGGCGGTGTTATTTCGGACGAATATGCAGATGCGTTTGCTAGCCGGGAAACTGATGGAACATGGAGTTCCATTTACCATGCGGGAAAATCTTCCGAATTTATTTGATACTTGGATGGCAAAAGATATTATGTGCTATTTGCAGCTTGCACTTGGAAACCGGAGCCGTGAGAAATTTTTAAAGATTGCAAACCGCCCGGTCAGATACTTAAGCCGTACGGCTTTTACAGAACCAGAAGTAAGTTTTGATAAACTCCGTGCCTATTATGCAGTGAAAAATCAGGAGTGGATGGAAGAGCGAATCTGGAATTTTGAGTATGATTTAAAAAATCTGGCATCGCTTTCACCCTATGCGGCAATTCATTTTATACGAAAAGGCATTGGTTACGATGAATTTTTGAAGACTTATGCCGATGAGAGAAATGTAAATGCCGATGACTGGTTTGATGTGCTGGATGAAATGCAGGAGATGGCACGCGACAAAAAGAGCATTCCGGAGTTCCTTTCTTTTGTGGAAAATTACGGGGATACGCTGGAGGAAATGCGGCAGGAGCAGAAGAAGCAGCAGGTCAAAGAAGAACCGGGTGTTTCATTGATGACGATGCACGCCTCCAAAGGCTTGGAATTTCCGGTTGTGTTTGTGCCGACATTAAATGAGGATATTGTGCCGTACCGCAAGGCTGTTCAAGAGGGAAATTTAGAAGAAGAAAGACGTATGCTTTACGTGGCAATGACACGTGCAAAAACATATTTGCATCTGTCATTTGTGAAAGAGCGTTTCCATAAAGAGGCGGAGCCGTCACCATTTTTATATGAAATTTCGCCGGCTCTGAAGAATAAAATAAATAAGAAGTGAGGTAGATGAAGGTGAAAAAAGCAATAGCTTATGTGCTTGCCGGAGTAATGATGTTTGAAGTGGCAGGGCTGACAGCATCAGAACAGGCACAGGCGTCTGTAAAGGGAAAATTAAATGTGAAATCGGTTACCTTGGCAACCGGAAAATCGGTTACGCTGAAGGTGAAAAATAAAGGAAAGGCAAAGGTGCGCTGGAGTTCATCCAAGAAAAAGATTGCGAGTGTTTCTTCACGTGGTAAAGTGAAGGCAAAGAAAAAAGGAAAAGCAACCATAACAGCAACCGTTTCCTACCGTGGGAAAAAGAAGAAATTAAAGTGCCGTGTTACGGTTTTGCAAGGGGCAAAGAAACTTCGTATTGTGGACGAAGACAAAAAGAGTGTCAATTCCATTGTTTTAAATAAATTTGATTCTGTGAAATTGACCGGTGTAGTTTCACCAAAGAAATCAAACGACAAAGTGATGTGGAAGTCTTACAATCCGGAAGTGGCTACCGTTACAAGCAAAGGTGTTGTAACCGGTCAGTATGTCGGAAAAACGACGGTTCGTGCAAAGACCTACAGCGGCAAGCGCATCAAGGTAAAAGTTACGGTAAAAGCACCGGTGCTTAGTGATACGTTAAAGACCGCTTACATCAAAGATTTTAAGATTGGTGCAGCGGTGAATACGTGGCAGCTTGAGGGGGCCGGAGCCTACGCAAAAGCGAAGGCACTGATTACCAATCAGTTTAATTCGATTACAATGGAAAACCAGATGAAACCGGAGTCACTTCTGAGCAAAGAAAATCAGACACGCGGAACCGACACCAATGTTTTGATTAATGAAGAAATTCTTCAGAAAGTATTGAAACTTGCCAGTGATAACGGATTAAAACTGCGTGGACATACGCTTGTATGGCACAGTCAGACGCCGGAATGGTTCTTCCATAAAGATTATAATGTTGACAAGTCACTTGTTTCTAAGGATGTGATGCGTCAACGAATGGAAAGCTATATTAAGAAGGTTCTCACATACTGCCAGGAAAATTATCCGGGTGTTGTCTATGCATGGGATGTTGTAAATGAGGCGGTCAATGATGATGGTACGATGCGCACATCATCCAACTGGTATAAAGTATATGGTGATGCCGGCTATGTGACAGATGCGTTTACTTTTGCCCGTAAATATGCAGATAAAGATGTGAAACTTTTCTTAAACGATTACAATGAGTATGCAGCGGCAAAAAGAGACCGTATTTATCAGGTGGTAAAAGACTTGTATGACAAAGGCTTGTGTGACGGCGTTGGTATGCAGTCTCATTACTCCATGACAAGTCCGACAATTGCTGCGGTAAAGGTAGCAATTCAGAAGTACAACCAGATTGATCCGGGCAAGATTGAAATTCAGTTGACGGAGTTAGATATTCACAATACATTCCGAACAGCAGCTGACCAGAAAAGTGTAGCAACAAAATACCAGTCATTATTTAACATGCTGGTAGACAGCAGAAGAAATCAGAAAATCAATATTACCGGTGTTACCTTCTGGGGGCTTACCGATGGAGATTCCTGGTTGTCTGATTTCAAAGGAGAAACGAGTTATCCATTGCTCTTTGGAGCAGACTATGCAGCGAAATCAGCTTATTTTGCTGTGCTGAACGCTGCCAAATAAGGAGGGATTGGTTTGAATCCAATTAGTGTTCTGATTCTTGTATTAATTGTGGTTGCGGCTATCTTTGTGATTACTTATGTGGCGCATGACCGTGGTTCCTCGATGTGTTCCGGATGCCATGGTGATTGTGCAAACTGTGGCAAAAAGCCGAAAAAGGAAGAATAAAAAAAGAAGTTCCTCGTGAGGAGACGAGATAACGCTTTGCGTTATAGTCTCTCACGAGGAACTTCTTTTTCTACGCTTCTACCGCAAAGGTAACAAAGATATATTTTTTATCTTTCTCAAATTTAGAGCTGTTTGTTTGTGCTCCTGTTAATTTTACTTTGATGTTTACAGATTTCTGTGCTCCATCATTAAATGTAGCAGTACAGGTTATGGTAACATTGCCAAGTGCTTTGTTTCGCGCCTGCACATATTCATCAAACTCCTGTTTTGTCACATGAATCTTCCTTTCTTTTGCTCAAAAGACATCTTTCACAAGTATATTGTCATGGGAGGGGAAAAAGTTTCAAGAAAAAACTTTGCGTCTCATGGGCGCTCTCGCTCGTTGAATGCGTAGCGGTATGGGCACTGAAACTACCAGTGCCACATACCGACGCATTCAAAACCCATTCGTCACAAAGTTTTTTCTTGAATTACTGAAATCCAAAGAACTTGGCAATAAACATTAGTTGCAGTTCCATAATTTAAAATTCAATTTTATATCTAACTCTTAATACATGGCAAACACTTTCGCTGCCTTTTCCATCTTCCCTTTATTTTAGTCAATGAAAAGTGTACATAAACAAATAAAAAAAGCCCCTTTGTGAGAGACTATATCGCAAAGCGATATCCCGTCTCTGCACAAAGGGACTTTTTTTAGTCCTCTAATTTTTTATTAATGAATTCATCCCAGATGCTGTCGTCTTCATCCTCTTCTGCATCGTCCTCATCCTCGACATCAATATCCGACATCTCGGAATCAATAATCTGCTGCAAAACATCGACAAGCTGTTCTAACAGGGCATCGTCTTCGACCGGAGCGATTTCCAATTCGGTTTCTCCTTTAGCATTGGTCTCTCCATCGATGGAAAAGAAATAAAATTCACCGGTTTCATTTTCCGCTTCACAGAAAGCACCATAATCCTGTCCATCATATTCAAACACAAACTGAAGTTCACACTCTGTCGTTGTGCCGTCTTCATCTTCCATGGTAAGTGTCAAATCTTCTAATTCTTCATAATTAATATCTGCCATAATTTCCTCCAATTCAGATTTCTAATTTGTTTCTTAAACTGTATCATGTTTTTAGCGGAAATGCAACTATTCTGGCGCTAACATTGTATTTTAACCTCTTGCGTCCGTGCCATCCTCGTTTTATACTATAGGTATGAGCAAAGAAAAGACGATTAAAATATCCGTAAGAAACTTAGTGGAATTTGTTTTCCGCGAGGGAGATATTGTAAGTGGCGGCACGGGTGTGAGAAATGTAGAGGCAATGCAGCTTGGCAGCCGTATTCACAGAAAAATACAAAAAAGTATGGGCGTTGGGTATGAATCCGAGGTTCCTTTATTTATGATACAAAAATTTAAGAGTGCCGAATATGAAGAAGATTTTTCCTTGAAAATTGAAGGGCGTGCGGACGGCATTTTTACCGATGGTGATTTGACGGTAATTGATGAGATTAAGGGCGTGTATCTGCCGGTGCAGGATTTGGAAAAGCCGTTGTTTATCCATCAGGCACAGGCAATGTGCTACGCCTATATCGTGGCAGAAAATGAAAATCTGGATGAAATTGGAGTGCAGCTTACCTATTGTCATCTGGAGACCGAGCAGGTGGTGCGGTTTCGGGAGACATTTTCGCGAATTGAGATTGTACAGTGGTTTCGGAATTTGATGGATGAATATGAAAAATGGGCGGTTTATCAGTATGACTGGAAAAAGCAGAGAGATGCATCCATTACGGAACTTACCTTTCCATTTTCCTATCGTCCGGGGCAGAAAGAACTAGCGGCGATGGTTTATCATACGGTGGAAAAAGGAAAGCGGCTGTTTGTTGAAGCACCGACGGGGGTAGGGAAGACGATTAGTACAGTCTTTCCGGCGATAAAGGCAATGGGAGAGGAGGTCTGCGACCGGATTTTTTATCTGACGGCAAAAACGATAACAAGAACGGTGGCGGAAGATTGTTTTGAAATGCTTGGAAAACAAAAACTGCTTTTTAAAACCCTAACGATTACTGCAAAGGAAAAAATGTGTGTAATGGACACAGTTTCCTGCAATCCGGGTGAGTGTGAGCGTGCGAAAGGGCATTATAACCGAGTGAATGAGGCGGTTTACGACATGTTAATTCATGAGCATAAAATGAGCCGGGATATGATTGAGAAATATGCCGAAAAACATCAGGTTTGTCCGTTTGAAATGGCGTTGGATGCCGCCCTTTTTGCAGATGCCGTGATTTGTGATTACAACTATGTTTTTGACCCGAATGTGTATCTGCGGAGATTTTTTTCAACTGAGAAAAAAGGAAATATGGTGCTTTTGGTGGATGAGGCACACAATCTTGTGGAGCGCGGCAGGGAAATGTACAGTGCGAGGCTTGTGAAAGAAGATTTTCTTGCAGTAAAGAAGATTGTGAAGGCGATGGAACGACACGAAAAACGTCCGGAAGTACATTATATACTGCGGAAATTTGAAAAATCGCTGGAGGCGGCGAACCGTGTGCTGCTTGCATGGAAAAAAGAGTGCGATGAATTTGAAGTGATTTCGGATGCGGGAACGCTGGAGTTTGCTCTTCTTCGTGTGGCAGGAGATTATGAATTGGTGGCAAAAGAATATCCGGTACTGCCAGAGCGTGACACGATTTTATCGCTTTATTTTGATGTCCGCCGGTTTCTTGCAGTGCTGGAAAAATTTGATGAGAGTGACCGGATTTATCTGGATTATGATGAGGAGCGGAAGTTTCGCATTAAAATCCAGTGCATGGACCCGTCCGGCTGCCTGAAAGAGGTGATGGAACGGGTGCAGAGCACCATCTTTTTCTCGGCGACTCTTTTGCCAATTCGCTACTATAAAGAACAGCTTGGCGGGGAGAAGGAAGATGCCGCGGTTTATGCAAAATCCGTATTTTTGCCGGAACAGAGAAAAGTGATGATTGCCCGTGATGTGACGACAAAATATACGAGGCGCGGGGCGGCAGAATACGAAAAGATTGCGGCGTACATTGACAGTTTTATCTCAGCAAAAGAGGGAAATTATCTGCTCTTTTTCCCATCGTACCGTTTTATGGATGAAATTGTAACAAGGCTTCCTAATAGAGAGAATCAGAAGATTCTTGTACAGATGCCCGAAATGCGTGAGCGGGAGAGAGAAGAGTTTTTGGAGGCATTTTCTGAAGAAACAGACAAAAGCGTGATTGGATGCTGCGTCATGGGAGGCATTTTCAGTGAGGGAATTGATTTGAAAGAAGAATGTCTGATTGGCGCGGTCGTAGTAGGAACCGGGATTCCGATGGTTTGCCATGAAAGGGAGTTGTTCAAGGATTATTACGAGGAGAAAAAAGGGGATGGGTTTTCGTATGCCTATTTGTATCCGGCAGTAAATAAAGTGTTTCAGGCGGGTGGACGAGTGATTCGTACAATAAATGACAAAGGGGCAATTCTTCTTTTGGATGAGCGGTTTATGCAAAAGCAGTATCAGGATTTGTTCCCGAGGGAATGGTACCCGTTTGATGTTGTGAATTGTGAGAAGATGAAAGAATTGCTTGCAGAGTTTTGGCAGGAATAAAAACGACGGATTCCATATTCTTTGGAGTCCGCCATGATTTTAGTATGCATTTTTATTTACGAAACCTTTGAAAATTGTCAGGAATAAAATTTTAATATCCAGTCCTAACGTCCAGTTTTCAATGTAATACAAATCACAGTCGATTCGCATGCGGATGGATGTATCACCGCGGTAGCCGTTTACCTGCGCCCAGCCGGTGATGCCCGGACGAACCTGATGTTTAATCATGTAACGAGGAATTTCTTCCTTAAATTTTTCCACAAAGAACGGACGCTCCGGTCTTGGTCCGACAAGGCTCATATCGCCTTTTAACACATTGAAAAACTGTGGTAATTCATCCAAACTGGTTTTTCGGATGAATTTGCCGATTGGTGTTACGCGGGGGTCGTTCTGCACCGTCCATGCCTGTTTTTCTTTTGAGGCGTCCTGCACTTCCATTGAGCGGAACTTAAACATTTTAAACGGCTTATTGTGAAGACCAACACGCTCCTGCTTGAAAATAAGTGGTCCCGGTGATGTGATTTTAATAATTGCTGCCACCACTGCCATCGGAATGGAGAACAGGATAATTAAAAGCAGTGCACCTACAATATCAATTGCACGCTTGCAAAAACGGTTAAACGAGTTTGAAAGCGGAATATTTCTCACGTGGATAACCGGCAGTCCATCCAAATCTTCAGTATACGGACGAGTCGGAATAATATTGTTGTAATCCGGAATAAACTTTGTGTGAACGCCGGATTTTTCTGTTACGGCAACAATCCCTTCCAGACTGTCGTAGTGGTCGATGCTCAGCGTAATTGCTGTTTCATCATAATCATTTTCAGACAGCATTTTCTCTAACTCGTCCACTCGCCCAATCACATGAATGTCGCGGTAAGAATAGCCAAGCGGTTTATGGTTGTCCAAAATACCATGAATGGAAATACCCCATTCCGGATGTGCCAACAGTCTGTCGATGTAACCTTCTGCGGCACGGCTGTAACCGATTAATAAAATATGTTTGTGGTTCATTCCTTTTCTGCGAATCTTGCGAAGAAGTGTTGTCGTGCAAAAACGGAATAAAACTTCCAGTATAAAATTCAGCGTAACAAAAATAATAATAAACAAACGGGCGTAAGTACCATTGCGAATAAAAAACAGAAAGGCAACGCAGTAGAGAATTCCTACAACATTGGATTTTAAAATGTTAAAAATTTCTGATTTTCTGCTCTTGGTACGTTTTGGGTCATACAAGTGGAAAAAATAATAGGAAACGAGGTAACAAGGAATCAGCATAATCAAAATTTGCATGTAATCCTTTAACGAGCCGTAAATACCGACCGGTTCCTCAATCCATTCCCACCGAATTAAAATGCTATCGTTGCTAAAGCGCAGGTAATATGCGCGGATGAACGAAAATACAATAATTGCCGTGTCTATTAATATACGAAAAAGATTTAGGAGCTTTTGATTTCCCTTAATCAAACCAATCCAGTCCTTTCTATTTTATAGTTTAGTATGTCCACAAGTATAGATAGTATATCTCATTTTTGCCTTTTTCACAAGAAAAATGTCAGCGGCTTTTTTAATTTGCACAGAACAACGCTTTTTGGCTTGATTTGGTTGCATAAGCTTCTTGCCGGCAATTCAGAAGTATTAGCCGCTTATAGATGATTTATAACATTTGTGGATTGTGGGTACAAATGCGTGGGTATCCGGCATGTGTATTTTACATGCCGATACCCTTACGCAATTTGTCAAGCGAGAGCGCCCACAAGACGCAAATATTATAAATCATTCACATTCTCAACACAATTACTGTCTATAATAAACCTAACTTAAGACGAAAGGAAGTTTTAGCATGGACGAAAACAACATGGGAAATAACAATAGCATAGAAAATAACAACGATGCCAATGGATTTGTCATGGTTGACAATCCGGCACCGCAGGCTTCTCAGGAACCACAGGAGCCGCAGACTGAGAACCAGAATCAGAACCAGCCGGTGCAGCCGGAAGCAGCATCTCAGTATACACAGCCAGAACCGGAGGTAACTCCACAGTATACACAGTCGCAGCCGGAACCGGCACAGCAGCAGAATACCTATTATGAGCAGCCGGTGCAGCCATCACCGATGCCATCTGAAGATAATACGTACCGTTTCCAAAATGTAGAAGCGCAGAACGTGAAAAAGAAAAAAGAAAAGAAAGCAAAAAAAGGAATGTCAATTCCTAAAATTTTAGTCAGTGCAGTTTTATTTGGCGTGATTGCAGCGGGATGTTTCTTTGGAGTAAATAAGGGATTATCTGATTTGTTCGGAACAAAGAGTGAGATTCAGGGCGTGGATAACAGTTCCAATAATGGTGTTGCCCTGACAACGGTATCCGGTTCAGCAGCTACGGTTGCCGATGTGTCCGGTATCGTGGAAAAGGTTATGCCATCGATTGTTGCGATTACAGAGAAGAGCACCCAGACTTCTTATTTTGGACAGACTTATTCTTCCGAGGGAGCAGGTTCCGGATTTATTGTAAAACAGGATAATGATCAGCTCCTGATTGTGACAAATAACCACGTTGTAGCTGACGCGGATAAAATTTCAGTTACTTTTAACGATAATGAAGTAGCGGATGCAATGGTAAAAGGAACAAGTGAGTCGAATGACCTTGCGGTTATTACCGTTAAATTAAGTTCCCTCAAAGAATCCACGAAGAAAAGTATTCGCGTTGCTTCCTTAGGAAATTCAGATCAGGCAAAAGTCGGACAGATGGTAATTGCCATCGGAAATGCTCTTGGCTATGGACAGTCTGTAACCGTTGGTTATCTGAGCGCGAAAAACCGTGAAGTGTCTGCATCGGATGGAAGCGGAAAGAGTACGACACAGGTTTTGATGCAGACAGATGCAGCGATTAATCCAGGTAACAGTGGTGGTGCTTTGATTGATACAAACGGAAATGTAATCGGTATCAACTCGTCCAAATATTTCTCCTACGGTTCAACAAATGTTGAAGGTATGGGATATGCGATCCCGATGAGTGATGCAGTTTCTGTTATCAATGACTTGATGGACCGCGAAGTTTTGAAAGACAGCGAAAAAGGTTATCTGGGTATTACCGGAAGAGACATTTCAGAAAGTGTAAGCAAAGCATATGGTATTCCGGTTGGCGTGTATGTTGCTGCGGTATCTGATACCGGTGCTGCTTATAAAGCAGGTATTAAACAGGGCGATGTTATTACAAAGATTGGTGACCAGACGGTTAAGTCTATTCAGGAAGTACAGGAAAAGGTAAACAGTACAAAAGCCGGTACGACCATTAAAGTTACCGTTCAGCGAAGTAACGACGGAACTTATAAAGCGAAACAAGTAGATGTTGTACTCAAAGGTAAAGATACATTAGATGGATTGGATGATGGTTCGACACAACAGCAAAATGATTCCAGTCAGGATTATAACAACAATTATGATAATGACAATTCTCAGGTAGTACCTTGGGGCGGAAGTATTTACTAATTGAGTGAAATCGGGTATAATAAGTCCCACCGCATATTTGTGCGGTGGGATTTGTGCTAAAAATGGAGGAAACTATGAGTGAAGAAATAAAAGAGATGAATCCGGATGATAAGAATCATAAAAAGGATTCCGATGGTTACGAAAAAATTTGTTATTTGTGCCATCGTCCGGAAAGTAAAGTAGATAAAATGATTACCATTCCGAATCAAATTACAATTTGTTCGGATTGTATGCAGAAAACGTTCGACCAGATAGGAATGCAGGGAATGCCAAGTTTTCCGGGAATGGATATGATGAATCTTGGCAGTATGGGTTTAGAGCCACCGAATGAATTTCAGGAGCGCCATCAGGTGAAAACGAAAAAGAAGAAAAAACAGGAAAAACCGGCACTGGATATTAACAAACTTCCGGCACCTCACGTCATTAAAGGAAACCTGGATGAATATGTGATGGGGCAGGAGCAGGCAAAGAAAGTGCTGTCTGTTGGCGTTTATAATCATTATAAGCGTGTGCTTGCCGGGCAGACCGATGACGGTGTGGAAATTGAAAAGTCGAATATGCTGATGTTAGGACCAACCGGAAGTGGAAAAACATTTATGGTTAAGACGATGGCGCGCCTCTTGCAGGTACCGCTTGCGATTACAGATGCCACAGCATTAACAGAAGCCGGTTATATTGGCGATGATGTAGAGAGCGTTATTTCCAAACTTCTTGCCAATGCAGATAACGATGTAGAATTGGCAGAGCGAGGCATTGTTTATATCGATGAAATTGATAAAATTGCGAAAAAGCAGAACACCAATAACCGCGATGTAAGTGGAGAATCAGTGCAGCAGGCACTTTTGAAATTGTTGGAGGGTGCCGATGTGGAAGTGCCGGTTGGCGCAACCAATAAAAATGCAATGGTTCCGATGACAACGGTGAACACGAGCAACATTTTATTTATCTGTGGTGGAGCTTTTCCGGGGCTTGAAGACATCATAAAAAAACGTCTTACCAGTCAGGGAACGATTGGATTTGGTTCGGAACTTCGGGATAAGTATGACCATGAGAAAGATTTGTTCCGTTTAGTAGAAACCGAAGATATCCGCGAGTATGGTTTGATTCCGGAGTTTATCGGACGTCTGCCGATTGTATTCTCCTTACAGGCGATGGATGAGGAATTGTTAGTTCAGGTGTTGAAGAAACCGAAAAATGCTATTTTGAAACAGTATCGCAAACTTTTGCAGATGGATGAAGTGGATTTGGAATTTGAGGATGATGCCATGATGGCGGTAGCGAAAAAAGCAGCGGCAAAGAAGACCGGTGCCAGAGCACTCCGTTCCATTATCGAGGAATTTATGATGGATATTATGTATGAAATTCCGAAAGACGAAATGATTGGCAAAGTTATCATTACCAAAGATTATATTGAAGGAAAAGGTTCTCCTACCATTTTGATGCGAAGTAATGGCTGATGGATAAAAGTAAGACCTTCTGCGTAAGATGAAACAAAGCGCAGGAGGTTTTTTTATGCAATGCAGGGAAGCAGTTTTTGCAGAGGATGTTCTCGTTTACGTTTTGGATAATTACCGTGGTGAGGAGTATATAAGGGAAGTGTACAACCCGGATTGTTATATTCGACTGGATGACAGGCAGGCAATTATTTACCAGCAGGTTCAAAATGTAAATGGTGAGGCGATACAAAAATATGGTTTTTCAGCAATTCCAAACGTCTTTGGTCTGATGAGTGAAGAAGCGTTGGAAGCCAGTGGTGTGCTTCGGATTCGCAGGCAGCCGTCCCTTGATTTATATGGACAGGGTGTACTGATTGGGATTGTGGACACCGGAATTGATTTTACACATAAGGCATTTGTGGCGGCGGATGGAACTTCAAGGATTGTGTCAATCTGGGATCAGAGTGTAGAAGAAGGGGTTGGAAATGAAAATTTTCCATACGGACGGATGTATTCAAGGGAGCAGCTGAATCAGGCACTTTCGTCCAAAAATCCATTTGAAATTGTGCCAAGTCAAGATGAGATTGGTCACGGAACATTTATGGCGGGGGTAGCGGCAGGAAACGAGAACCGGGCCGAAGAATTTTCCGGGGTGGCACCATTATCTGAATTGGTTGTTGTTAAATGCCGTCAGGCGAATGAAAGTTATCGAAATTATTATAGAATCCCGTCGGATGTGCCGGCTTATCTGGAAAGTGATGTGATGACCGGGCTTGCTTATTTACTTTCCGTGGCGGCGCAGGAGAGAAAGCCAATCATTCTCTGCCTTGGTATGGGCAGCAGTATGGGAAACCATAACGGAAGTACAGCTCTTGGCGTTT
>OGQB01002502.1_pt1 | contig 13322 bp, 9 predicted proteins | sample 1553071 | NCBI WGS metagenome assembly OGQB01 (sample SAMEA2580284, study PRJEB22360) | human gut metagenome | biome: human gut; feature: human-associated habitat; material: faeces | place: Denmark | collected 2008/2010
ACCTATGACCCTCTGCTTGTAAGGCAGATGCTCTCCCAGCTGAGCTAAGCTTCCACTTGGTGTCTCTTCGGTGTGTTTTGTGTTTTCCTCACCGGCGACTATTACAGTATATCACATTGCAATGGTTTTGTCAAGCGTTTTTTTCAAAAAAATCGAAAAAAAGCGCAGTTTGTGACATCTGTATAGTTTCAACATTGTATAATATGATATACTATACAGAAAAGACAGCCAAAATCGCTAATTTCTCCCATTTTCTCCGCTGCGCCGGAAAAGCCGCAGTACTTCCAGCCGCAGCGCACCGTGTGCCGGCGCAGAAAGATCCGGGTCCTGCTCCAGAATTTTTTTTGCCGTTTCCTGCACTTCGTGGAGCAGCTGTGTGTCATGAGACAGGTCTGCGATCTGTAACGGCGGCAGACCGTGCTGGCGCTGTCCGAAGAAGTCACCCGGTCCACGAAGTTCCAGGTCTGCCTCGGCGATCTGAAAGCCATCACTGGTGCGGCTCATGATCTGCATTCGGGTGCGGCACTCCTCCGTCACATGATCTGTCATTAAAATGCAGTAGCTCTGTGCGCTGCCACGCCCCACTCTACCACGCAGCTGGTGCAGCTGCGACAATCCAAACCGCTCCGCATTCTCGATCAGCAGAATAGTCGCATTCGGCACATCCACGCCCACCTCGATCACCGTGGTGCTGACCAGCAGATCCAGTTCATGGTTCCGGAATGCCGACATGACCGCATCCTTCTCCGCCGCCTTCATTCTGCCGTGGAGCAGTCCCACCCGATACTGTGCAAACGCACCGCTCTGGATGTTCTCCGCATAGCTGGACACCGCCTGCAATTCGCTTTCGTCCCGGTCGTCGATCATGGGACAGACAATATAGCCCTGGTGTCCCTGCTCCAGCTGCTGCCGGATAAAATGATAGGCACGCTGGCGCAGCTTTCCCGTGACCGCAAACGTCTGCACCGGCAGTCTGCCGTGAGGCAATTCTTTCAGCACAGAGATATCCAGGTCGCCGTAGATCATCAGTGCCAGTGTCCGTGGAATCGGCGTTGCCGACATGACCAGCTTGTGGGGACAGCCGCCTTTATCTGCCAGCAGTGTCCGCTGTGCCACGCCGAACCGATGCTGTTCGTCGGTAATGACCAGCGCCAGCCGTGCAAAGGAGACCTCTTTCTGAAAAATGGCGTGCGTTCCCACCACCAGCGCCATGCTGCCGTCAGAAAGCGCCTCGTAGATTTCCCGGCGCTCCTTGGCACGGACAGACCCGGTCAGCAGTCCCACCGAAACGCCCAGCGGTTCCAAAAACTGCTGCATGGTGTGATAATGCTGCACCGCCAGAATTTCCGTCGGCGCCATCAATGCGCACTGCATCCCGTTCTGCGCCGCAAAATAGCACCGCCGCAACAGCCGTCTTGCCGCTGCCCACGTCGCCCTGCAAAAGCCGGTTCATAGGGACATCGCCGCAAAGGTCTGCCGTGATCTCTTCCACGGCGTGTTTCTGCCCGTCCGTCATGGTGAACGGCAGTGCCGCATAATAGGGTGACAGATCTGTGTCCCGGCGCATGGGATACGCCGATTTCGTCCGGTTGTCCGCCCGGCGCAGCAGCATCCCCAGCTGCAATTGCAGCAACTCATCAAATGCCAGCCGCCGCCGTGCCGTGGGCAGCGCATCAACGCCGGTTTTGACGGAAAATGCACCTGCTCCAGCGCCGTTCCCAGGGGCAGCAGACCATGTTCCAGCCGCATCTGCTCTGGCATCCACTCGAAAGGCTGTGCCTTCATAAGTTCCAGCGCCTGTTTCACCGCACGCACCAGCAGATTCGCCGTAATGCCGCTGGTCAGCGGATATGCCGGATAGATCAGTTCCTTGCTGTTGTCTGCCAGCACATGAGGCGCATGAATCTCACGCCGCAGCAGATTCCCCTGTATCTTTCCCGACATCCGGTACCAGCTCCCCGGATGCAGTGCCTGGAAACCGTACTGGTTGTTGTACATGACGACCGTCACATCGCTTACGCCGTCGGTTGCCACCGCCTTGAAGATAGTCATGCCCTTGCGGATAAACTGAGGTGCCAGCTTATGCACGATCTGCACCCGGATCACGTTGGTCTCTCCTAAGGATGCCGCCGCAACAGGAACCGGATGGCTGTAGTCCAGATAGCTCCGTGGCACATGATACAGCAAGTCATAGGGTGTCTGTATCCCCAGCTTTGCCAGCGCCTCAGCTCGCTTTGCGCCAATGCCTTTGAGATTGGCGACCGGCTGAAAAAGTGCATCCATATGAGAAACCTCCTTTCTGGTGTCGTTTTTATACGGCTGACGCTTACTTCATACCCTCCGGCGCACGGAGCGGACACTTTCCCGTCAGTTCATAGTGACAGTTGCAGCACTCGTCCCCGTCTCCCAGCGTCTTGGTACGGGAAAAGCCGTTGCCCATGTAATGGGAAACCATATAGTCCACAGAACAGATTCCCGGCAGCATTCCCTCTACGCCGTATTTCTTTGCCACAGTGATAAATCCGCAGCGCCGGATGTCGATCTCAAAGCTGTTCGCATCTATATCCCGGTAGTCGATCAGCCAGTCGTATTCCGAAAAGCCCGGTTTTCCCTGCCGCTGCAAGTGCTGTTTCGCCTTTTTCCGAAAGCTGTTCAGATAGCTTTTCCCTGCCATATGCAGGAAAGGTTTCGGCACAGAAAGCAGCATCTTCTCATTCATCTTCCACATCAGATCGTCCGCCTGCCCGGCATCCAGCCCCAGCTGACGCATAGACCGATACCACGCCACATAGGACGGCGCATAGGCATAATTAAAGGAAAAAATACTGTCCCCGATGTCCGGCAGTTCTGCCGCCACCTGACGAAACACAGCGTCCGAATGTTCCCGGAACGATTTCCAAAACGATTTTCCGTATTGCTTTTGAATATACCCTTTGCTCCGGCACATGGTCAGCCGATAAATGAATTTCTGCATGGTTTTCGTCCTTTCTCTTCGGAATTGCCATTGTTTTTATTATACCACATTTTCCTGCAAAAGGCAACAAAAAAGCTTTCCCGTCCGAAAACAGGAAAGCTTTTGGTTTTTTCAAAATGTTTTTTATAGGAACACGCCTTACTTGTTGTTGTAGCCGTCGATCACTTCGTCAATGACAGAAGACCACTCATCACGCAGAACAGCCCAGGAATCCTTGTCGCCGTTCAGCAGTGCAGAAGTCAGATTGTTCATGACACCTCTTGTCTCATAGGTGTATTCGCCGTCGCCGTACATTCTGCTGCCCATGCCATAGCCGAAGTCAAATACCGGTGTGATGTTCTTCGGATCCTTGTAATCCTGGAGTGCATCATACTGTTCTTCCGTCACATAGGACTTCAGCTTGCCCTGTGCATTCACTTCCGGAATGATTGCCTTTTCCTTGGCTGCATCCTTGTATTCGTCGATCATGGATGCCAAACGCTCGCACTTAATGTACGCCGCAACAGCTGCACCCTTGTCAGAGTTCTTGACCAGCATCTTTGCGCCGAAGTTGCAGTTCAGATAGTACTCGTCGCTGCCCGGCTGTTTCGGGAACGGCACGATCATCAGATCGTTTTCTTCTACATAACCGTTATCCTCATAGTCCGGTTTCGGGTCAGCCTTGACGTTGGATGCACCCAGCGCCCAGTCTGCCATGCCGAAAAACAGGGTCGAGCCGTCGTCCGGCAGATAGCCGTACCAGGTCGGGTCGTACAGACCCAGGCTCATGATCTCTTCCATCACGCCTTCAGCCTCTTCGATTGCCGGGCTGCTGATATTGTTGGAGAACTTTGTCCCGTCATACTTGACAAAGGTCTCACCTGTGGACTGCACCATTGCCTGACCGAACCAGCCGTTGATGCCGTAGCGGGTCTCGCCGTCCTTGGCGTTGGAGACAAACGTCTTCATCATATCCATGAAGGTATCCCAGTCCCACTTGTCCTTTTTGTACAGCTCGTACGGGTCATCCAGACCGTTTTCCTCACAGAGCGAACGGTTATAAGTGATGAGCAGCGGGTCAGACAGACAGTACGGTACTACGTAGTGCTTGTCCTTATACTTGAACATTTCGATAACGTCCGACATATCCGACCAGATATCATCACCCAGATCCAGATAGTCGTCCAGCGGCTGATACTGCTCCTTGGTGACGCCGTTCGGCACAGCATCCCACTCATACGGGAACATATCCACCGGGTCACCGCCCAGAATGCGGCTTGCCAGCGTATCGAACTTGGTGTCAGAGGTGCAGGAGACATACTCCACCTTTGCGCCGTACTTATCCTCAAACAGCGACAGTGCAACGCTTCTGTCCTGGTTGTTCTTCGGGTTGATGTCATAGTCTGCCAGCCAGTAGATGGTCTGTCCCTTGATATCCGGGTCATCCTTGACCATATCGTCCACCAGAGATGCGTCTACAGCGACATCATCCTTTTCCTTATAAGCAGATTCTGCCTCCGAAGAGGATGCGCTCTTCGAGCTGTCAGAACCGCCGCAGGCACCCAGTGCGCCCACCATTGTCAGCGCCATCAGCGCAGCCAGCATACGTTTCAAAGTTTTCATTTCCGTGAAAGACTCCCTTCCAGTTTTAATCGTACCAAAAAACGATTCGTTTTAACGAATCCAACACTTGTATTATAGCATAAAAAGCGGCACAGGTCAAGCTTTTCAGCCAGGCAACTTGCACAAATCGTGGGTTCGTTTTTTGGACTGCCGCCGGATTCGTCGCCGGATTTTTCCCGGACTCTGCACGAATCTGCCGCAAAGCAGTTGCACAGCCCGGCAATTTATAGTATAATAGAAACCAGACACATCACACAGGAGGAAACGTATGAAAACAGTAGAGATCTTTACCGACGGAGCGTGCAGCGGCAATCCCGGACCGGGCGGCTGGGGTGCGATCCTGCGCTACGGCACAGCCGAAAAGGAACTTTCCGGCGGCGAACACGAGACCACCAACAACCGCATGGAGCTTTCCGGCGTGATCGCCGCACTCTCCGCCTTAAAAGAGCCGTGCCACGTGCTGCTCACCACGGACAGCAAATACGTGGTGGACAGCGTCACCAAAGGCTGGGTCTACGGCTGGCAGAAACGGGGCTGGGTGAAGTCAGACAAAAAACCGGCACTGAATGTAGACCTGTGGAAACAGCTGCTGCCCCTGCTGGAAAAGCACCAGGTCACCTTCCACTGGGTCAAAGGACACGCCGGACATCCGGAAAACGAACGCTGTGACCAGCTGGCGGTCATGCAGCGTGACCGGAACGCATAAGAGCTTATAAAAACTAGTACTTTGTAAATTCTAAAACTTTGTAGATCAGGCTCCCTTGAAAAGGGAGCTGGCAGCCGTAGGCTGACTGAGAGATTTTGCTGTGATATTCACAATTCAGAAAAAATTTCACCAGAATCCCTCCACCAGCTTCGCTGGTTCCCCTCCCTTTTCAAGGGAGGCTTATTCCTATAGTTTTAGCCGTTACATCGCACTAGACAATTATAGAAATATTGCCATGTCCACATAAACGGAAAACCCTCACTCTTTCGAGTGAGGGTTTTCCTGTATTATAGGGGTAAAAATGAAAAAATGAGATTGTCTAAAATAATAGATTCCAGAAGTCGATTACTTCTTCTTTCTGGTGATGGTGTATGCGCCTGCGCCCAGAGCCGCAGTTGCTACTGCACCCAGTACGACTGCTGCAATGCCGAAGTCACCGGTCTGAGAAGTGGTCGCATTGTTTGTGGAACCATTGCTGCTGCCGGAGCTGCTGCCATTGGAAGAACCGCCGTTGCTGCTGCCGCCGTTGGAAGAATTGTTTCCGCCGTTGCTGCCGCCTGCTGCGGTAGTCGTAGTTTCACCTGCCGCAGTGGTCTTGCTCGGATCTGCGGTTGTGCCGTTCGGATCTGTATTCTTCGGTGCCTCAGTGGTAGATGCCGGATCAGTGGTTGCAGTGCCGCCGCCGGCATTGATGCCGCTTACAGCAAAGTCAACAACAACCTTGTCTCCTGCTGCCAGACCGCCCGGAACATTCGGGTCAATGTCTGTTGTATTCTGCGCAGTAGCCCATGTATTCAGAATGTTTACACGAAGTGTTCTGCCGTCATCGTTCAGGAACATAGAATGTTCAGACGGACCATTATAAGCAATTGCAGCCTCTTCACCGCTGCCGACTCTTACAACTTTAATCGAGTTGATCGTGATTTTTGCAGTGCCGTCAGCAACCGGATTGGAAGTTCCCTCCGGCGCAAACGCATACGCATTGATGTCTGTAGACAGCATCAGAAATTCAATGGTTTCAGAGCCCTTATCTTCCGGAATCGTAACAGAAGTGGAATAAACGCCGTCTCCGGTAATCGTAGCCGACTCTGTTTCCCAGTCGCCTGCTTTCCACTGTGCGTCACCGCCGGCAGAAATGCAAAGATATGCAGTGTACGGCGGCTCGTCTGTCGCACTTGCGCCCATGCTGCCCATACTTACCAGAGAAACTGCTGCTACTGCGGTTGCAGCTGCCATTGCAGCGATCTTCTTCATAAATTTCATCGTAAACTCCTCCTAATTTTCACACACCGCCGAGCAGTGCATACCACATTCTTTTTGTATTATAGCATATTTCAAAAAAACTGTCTATGCACATTTTGCCTAAATCTCAAAGTGAAATCCGTTGATTTCGCCGAAAACCATACAAAATTGCAGTCTGGTTTTCGTGCTTTTTCTGCATTATTTGATACCATTCCCGGATTTTTCCAGTATTTCCAGCACGTCCCGGAGCAGTTCAAGCGGCGGTTCGTCCTCCAGTCTGACACCCAGATAGGACTTCCCCACACTGCCGAACTGCACTCTGCCCCGGTATTTCTGCGACAGCGCCCCGATCATCTCCGGCGTGGGATGTGCCAGATAGAACAGCATCACGCCGCCACGCTGATTGATCTCCGTGATGCCCAGCTGTGCCGCCGTGTTCCGCAGCCGGGAAACGGTGATAAGCCCCACCACTTCCCTGGGCGGCTCGCCGTAGCGGTCGATGAGTTCGTCCAGCAGGTCCATTTCGTCCTCGCTGTTCTGCACGCTGGCGATCTTCCGGTACATATCCAGCCGCTGGCTCAGACTCTCCATATAGCTTTCCGGAATATGGGCGCTGATCTGGATATCCACCGTACACTCTGCGGTTTTCTGGATCGGCTCGCCCTTTGCCTCTGCCACAGCCTCGCCCAGCAGCCGCAGATACATATCGTAGCCCACCGACTCCATGTGTCCGTGCTGCTGTCCGCCCAGCAGACTGCCTGCGCCACGTATTTCCAGATCACGCATGGCAATGTGAAAGCCGCTGCCGAACTGGGTGAATTCCCGCATTGCCGCCAGCCGTCTCGCCGACTCGTCCCGGAGGACTTTGTCCCGCTGGAATGTGAAATAGGCATATGCCCGGCGGTTGGAGCGTCCCACACGTCCCCGGAGCTGATACAGCTGGGAAAGTCCGAAACAGTCCGCATTTTCAATGATGAGCGTGTTCACATTGGGAACATCTACACCAGTTTCAATAATGGTAGTGCAGACCAGGATATCCGCCTCGTGTTCCACCAGCTTGCGCCAGATCTCCGACATTTCCGCCTCACCCATCCTACCATGCGCCACCAGGATACGGGCATCCGGCAGGTATTTCTGCAGCTTGGATGCGGTGAACTCGATGGTGTCGATGCGGTTGTGGATGTAGTACACCTGACCGCCCCGTTTCAGTTCCCGCTGAATCGCCTGCACCAGCATCGGTTCGCTGTATTCCATCACATAGGTCTGCACCGGATAGCGGTCCTGCGGCGGCTGGGAGATGACGGACATATCCCGGATGCCGCTCATCGCCATGTTCAGCGTCCGGGGAATGGGCGTCGCAGACAGGGTCAGCATATCCACGCCGGCAAACATCTGCTTGAACTTCTCCTTGTGCGCCACGCCGAACCGCTGTTCCTCGTCCACAATGGCGAGACCCAGGGCGTGGAATTCCACGTCTTTCTGCACAATGCGGTGGGTGCCGATGATAACATCCGCCTTGCCGCTTTTGATCTCCTTGAGGATCTCCTTCTGCCGCTTTGCCGAGACGAACCGGGACAGCATCACCACATTCACCGGGAAATGCTCAAACCGCCGCAGCGCCGTCTGGTAGTGCTGCATGGCAAGAACCGTGGTCGGCACCAGAATAGCGCACTGCTTTCCGCTCATGACGCATTTCATCGCCGCCCGGAGTGCCACCTCTGTCTTGCCGAATCCCACGTCGCCGCAGAGCAGCCGATCCATGGGGCGTTCCCGTTCCATGTCGTGCTTGATCTCATCAATGCACGCCATCTGATCCTCCGTCTCCACATAAGGAAAACGTGCCTCAAAGTCACGCTGTTCCTGGTCGTCCGGATAGAACGCAAAGCCCTTGGTCTTTTCCCGCTTGACATAGAGCGCCAGCAGTTCGTCTGCCATATCCCGCACCGCACGGCGCACGTTGTTCCGGGTCTTCTGCCACTCCGGCGAGGACAGCCGGCTCAGCTTTACGTTGGAATCCTCACGGGGTCCGATATACTTGGACACCATATCCAGCTGCGTGACCGGCACATACAGATTTTCCTTACCGGCATACTGGATGGTGATATAATCCTTGGTCACGCCCTCCAGTTCCAGCTTGCGGATGCCCAGAAAGCGCCCGATGCCGTGCAGAGCGTGTACCACCAGATCTCCCGGCGTAATGTCTGCCAGGGTGCGTATCTCTTCCCCACGATGATGTGTCTTTCGGCGGCGTGTGCCGGAACGCAGCGTTCTCGCCTGGGAAATCAGCGCCGTCTTGATCTCCGGATAGGCAAACCCACCGGAAAGGCTGCCGGTGCGGAGATAGACCGTGCCGTCTTTCCAGATGCTGTCCGGCTTCGCCAGTTCGCAGCAGATGCCGCTTTCCCGGAGATCCTGCTGCAAAATAGGCAGCGTTTTTTCACTGCCGGCATAGAGCATGGTGCAGTAGCCCTGCTCACAGTAGGCTTTCAGATCCTCTGTCAGCTGACGCAGCTCACCGCCCCAGGGCGCATTCTGCACCGCCTGGACGCTGAGCAGTTTCTGAAATTCCACGTGTTCGCCGCCCTGCAAAAAGTTGCTGAGATACACCTGAAAGCGTTTGTCCAGCTGTACGGCAACCTCCGTGGGATTCTGATAGTAGCCCTCCAGCCCACGGCAAAGGCTGCCCTCTTCCAGCAGCAGCTTGCAGTCCTCCTGGTACTGCGCCATCAGTCCACGCTGGCTCTCCACGATTGCGCCGTATTCGCTCCAGCAGACCGTCCCGATGCCGAAATCATAGAGCATGGACGGCTTTTCCCGGAGCAGCGGCGCATATTTGTCCAGATGCACCGGAAGCATCCCGGCGTCCAGCTGGTCGGCATCGGCATACAGCTTTTCCCGTGCCAGGTCTGCCCTGCGGCTGCGCAGGGATTTTCCTAGTTTCCGGATCTTTTCCGCCAGCGCTGCCGGGTCGCACAGGGTCTCCCTTGCCGGCGGAATGCGCACTTCGTCAACAGCATCCGTCCGGCGCTGTGTCTCCGGGTCAAAATGTACCATGGTGTCGATGGTATCATCCCAGAACTCAATACGCACCGGCGCATTCAGCTGTACCGGGAACACATCCAGGATATCGCCCCGGACGGAAAACTGTCCCTGTCCGGAAACGCTCTCCCCACGGACATAGCCGCAGGCAGAGAGCCGGCGGATGAGTTCACCCAGATCTGCCGTGCCGTCCCGGCGCAGCAAAATCGTGGAGTCGTCCAGCTGTTCCGGTGAAAGGGTCGGCTGCAAAAGTGCCTCAATGCTGGCGGCGACCACCCGGCACTGTCCCGTCCGGAGCGCCGTCAGTGCAGCGATACGAGCGTGTTCATAGGCGGTGGTGATGCCCTCTACCGGCGTCAGCACCACCTCCTTTGCCGGAAACATCCATGCCGCCGTTTCATCCAGCATGGCGTTGATGTCATCGCAGAGCCGCCGTGCCTCTGCCTCCTCGGCAGTGACCACCAGCACCGGTGCATTTTCCCGGCACAGCGCCGTCAGCAGATGCGCTTTGTGGATCTGCGACACACCGGTAAACGAAACCGGCGTGACTCCTTCCTGCTGTGACCGCACCAGTTCCCGGTATGCTGTCAGCTGTTCAAATGTAGCTGCAAAAAACTGCATGGCTGTCTCCTTTCCGTGTTGCTTTTGCTCTGCTGTTGCTTAGTGCCTGTGCTGTTGCTTAGTGACTGTACAGATTCATGGCGCCGTTCATGTCGCCGCTGACGATTTTCTTCGCTGCATCCGCTGCGTGTTCCAGCGCCGGCTGGAGTGCCTTCATATCTTCCTCGCTGAACTTCGACAGCACCCAGTCCGCCAGATCATACTGGGGATTGGGCTTTGCGCCGACACCCACCCGGATCCGTGGAAACTCCTCTGTTCCCAGCTGGGCGATAATGCTCTTGATGCCGTTGTGACCGCCGGCACTGCCCTTTCGGCGCAGGCGCAGCTTTCCCGGCGGCAGAGAGATGTCATCATAAATGACCAACACCTGCTCCGGCGGTATCTTGTAGAAATTCGCCGCCGCCGCAATGGCATCGCCGCTGAGATTCATATAAGTGGTCGGTTTCATCAGCAGACAGCGCACCTCGCCCAGCATCGCCTCGCCGCAGTCCGACTTGAACTTCATCTGATCCAGCTTTGCGCCGCACTGTTTCGCCAGTTCTTCCATGGTCAGAAATCCGGCGTTGTGCCGGGTGTTCTCATATTCCAGACCGGGATTGCCCAGCCCGGCAACGATCCAGGTCAGCCTGCCGTGCAGATTCCCGGCAGACCCCGACTCGATCTGCTTGAATAAATCAAAAATACCCATTTTCTCTCAAACCTGTTTCATGCGGCACCGGAAATGCCCCGATGCCGCATGAATCCTTTCGTATTTCAAAAAGTTGTCCGCACCAGCCCACGGATGGACTTTTACTTCTTTGCGCCGTCCTCCGGGAACAGCTTGCTCTTCAGCTTTTTCAGGCTGTAGCCTTCCTTGACCTTGAGGTCTGCACGCTCCACAGCCAGGGCATAATCCGGCACGTCCTTGGTGACGGTAGAACCTGCGGCGGTATATGCACCCTTACCCAGTTCCACCGGAGCAATCAGATTGGTGTTGCAGCCGATAAAGCAGTTGTCGCCGATGACACAGCGCTGCTTTTTCAGACCGTCATAGTTTACTGTAACGGTACCGCAGCCGAAGTTTACCTTCTTGCCCACATCGCTGTCTCCCACATAAGTGAGGTGTGCGATGGCAGTCTGCTCGCCTACAGTAGAGTTCTTGACCTCTACAAAGTCGCCGATCTTGACGCCGTTCTTGAGGTGCGAGTTCGGACGGATATGAACGAACGGACCAGCCTTGACCGCATCTTCGATCTCCGACTCAAACGCCTGGACATAGTTCAGTGTGACATGGTCGCCGATCCTGCAGTCCTCGATGAGGCAGTTCGGGCCAATGGTACACTTTGCGCCGATCTTGGTTTTCCCTCTTAAAATAGTACCCGGCAGGATGGTAGTCTCTGCGCCGATCTCCACATCATTTCCGATGATGATGCCGTCGGTGCTGACGAAGTTTACGCCGTTTTCCATGTGCTTATCCAGCACACGCTCCTGTGCCACTTTGTTCAGATGCAGCAGGTCTTTTCTGGTGTTTGCGCCCAGGATCACATCCGGGTTCTCGCTGCGGTATGCGCTTGCCTTCCAGCCACGCTCCAGCGCCAGACCAACGGTGTCGGTCAGATAGTATTCGCCCTGCGCATTGGACTGGGACAGACCGCCCAGCAGTTCCAGCAGTGCCTTGGTTTTGAACCAGTATGCGCCGGAATTTACCTCGTGGATCTCACGCTGTGCCTCGGTGGCATCCTTTTCCTCTACGATAGCCGCAATGCCGGTCTCCGTGCGGAGGATTCTGCCGTAGCCCTTGGGCTGTTCCAGATTCGCTGTGATGACTGTGACAGCGTTCTCCTGTGCCTCATGCAGTTTCAGCGCATTGGCAATGGTCTCGCTGTCCATAAACGGTGCATCGCCACACAGCACCAAGGTGTTGCCGTCGGTGAATTCCTTCATGAACTTTTCTGCCTGCATCACTGCATGACCCGTGCCCAGCTGCTCTGCCTGGAGTGCAGTGCGGTAACGGTCGCCCAGATACAGCTCCACATACTGCGCCTTATAGCCGGTGACCACACAGATCCGGCTCAGTCCTGCGCCCTCACAGGCACGGATGACCCAGCCCAGCATGGGAACGTCCAGCACCTGGAGCATAGGCTTCGGGATTGCTGCCTTCATACGATTGCCGTGTCCGCCGGCAAGAATAACAACTTGATTCATAGTTCTGTTCCTCCTGTAATGTAACATCTCGTCCGGGATATGCGCCGGACAAGGAAATTGGCTAGTATCCCTTTCCCGGATGCGCCATCCGAAAAAGTCCCTTTTTACATTATGACAAAATCTTGAAAGGATTGCAAGCCTTTTTTCAAAAAAAAATCGTGCATTGTGATTTTTGTATAACTTGCAACAAAAAAAGGCGCAATTTTTTCTTGAAAAGTGTATAGTATTTTCATCTGAAATATGCTATAATAATAATGTGCCGGTTGAAAGCGGGAATTTTGCCAGAATTCCCCGGACGCAATCACGCAGCCGGCCATAGAATCGAATATTAAAATTGGAGGTATTTACCAATGGCAAACAAATGGGTTTATATGTTTAGCGAAGGCGACATGACCATGCGCAATCTCCTCGGCGGTAAGGGTGCAAACCTGGCTGAGATGACCAGCATCGGTCTGCCGGTACCGCAGGGTTTCACCATCACAACTGAGGCCTGCACACAGTACTATGAGGACGGCCGCAAGATCAGCGACGAGATCATGGCACAGGTTATGGACGGCGTCAAGAAGATGGAAGAGATCAACGGCAAGAAGTTCGGCGATCTGAACAACCCGCTGCTGGTTTCCGTTCGTTCCGGCGCACGTGCATCCATGCCGGGTATGATGGACACCATCCTGAACCTGGGTCTGAACGACGACGTTGTAGCTGCTATGATCAAGGGCAACCCGGATCCGGCTTTCGAGCGTTTCGTATATGACTCCTACAGACGTTTCATCCAGATGTTCTCCGACGTTGTTATGGAAGTCGGCAAGAAGTACTTCGAGCAGCTCATCGACAAGATGAAGGAAGAAAAGGGCGTTAAGTTCGACGTAGATCTGACTGCTGCTGATCTGAAGACTCTGGCTGAACAGTTCAAGGCTGAATACAAGAAGCAGCTGGGCACAGACTTCCCGTCTG